>Ga0181520_10007183_pt1 | contig 16559 bp, 14 predicted proteins | sample PEATcosm2014_Bin_29_FD_132451 | JGI IMG/M metagenome (GOLD analysis project Ga0181520, IMG submission 132451) | Peatland microbial communities from MTU Mesocosm Facility, Houghton, MI, USA - PEATcosm2014_Bin02_30_metaG | ecosystem: Environmental > Terrestrial > Soil > Wetlands > Peat | place... | reverse complement strand
GGCATCGCGTTCGGCGCGGACGATTACATCCGCTTGAGCTACGCCACCAGCATGGCCAACATCGAAAAGGGCCTGGCCCGCATTGACAAATTCTGCAAGGTACTCGCGGGGTAATCCGCGTCATCCACCGAATCTGCGGATGGTTTTGGCGCCTGATCCCGGTTTTGTCAGATGCCTGGGATTCAATTTTAATGTTGTTCAACTGACTTGACCAGACAGGCCGCTTCGATTTTAATTGGCCCGTTTTCCAAAACATCATGAACGCAAAACTTCATTCCTTGCTCGCAGTATTACCGGCCATTGGCATTGCCGCCGCATTAACCGGCTGTCACACGCCCGAAGGCAAACTGTCCTCTGTGACGCCGTGCATGGCCCAACTCGACCGCTTCACCGCCACGGATGTGCCCGCGATGGGGCCTGCGGAAACCGAGTCGCCCGCGGGCAATTGGACGAATGCGCCCACGCCTGCCGGTTTGCCCGGCAAGGGATTGGCTCAGCACCCGATGCTCTACGTCGGCGAGAATTACACCAAAATGTTCCTCGTCAACAACGGCAAGGTGATCTGGACTTATCAGACCGACAATCGGGTCAGCCCCTACGAATACGACGACGTGTGGATGCTTTCCAACGGCAACATCCTCTTCACGCGCATGCAATATGTCGCCGAAATCACGCCGGACAAGAAAGTGGTGTGGCGCTATGATTGCGACAACAGCACCGGCACGAATCACACGGAAGTCCACACCTGCCAGCCCATCGGCTTGGACAAGGTCATGTTCGTTGTGAACGGCCTGCCGCCCCGGCTGATGGTGGTCAACATCAAGACCGGCGCGGTGGAGGTAAATCATGAGGTGCCCAGCACCGACGGACAGCCATTCAATCCCAAGAACATTCACGGGCAATTTCGCCGCGCGCGCTACACCGCACAGGGAAGTTATCTCCTTTCCTACCTCAGTGAGAGCAACGTCGTGGAATACGACAAGAATTTTAACAAAATCTGGAGCTACGGGATCAAATCGCCGTGGGCCGCCCTCCGCCTCAAGAACGGCAATACGCTCATCACTGATGAACAGGACAACCTTACGCGCGAAGTCGATCCCAAGGGAGAGACGGTCTGGGAATTCAAAAACACCGATTTGCCGGCGGAATACCGATTCGCCCAGGCACCGCAAAGCTGCACCCGCCTGGCCAACGGCAACACGATCTTCACCTCCCGTGGCGGCAGTGGCAAAGGCCCGCAGCTCGTGGAAGTCACACCGGACAAGAAAGTCGTCTGGGTACTGCAAGATTGGAAGACGCTCGGTGATGCCACCGCCGTGCAAATCCTGGACGACCCCGGCATCCCGGAAAACCCGGGCGAATCGGAACACTGATCAGGTTCGCGAAGATGGCATTCCTTCGCGAGTCCGCTCCATTCACAAATCAGATTGACCGGCTTAAACCGCTGCGACAGCAAAGAGTCCTCAAAAATTGATTGGAAACTGCCATCTGTATTGGCGATTATCCTCTCATGGCACAGAGCGAAAATAGCGCCGTCCCGATTCCCGCCGTCGAGGAAATTCAGAGAGCATGGCATGAATTGACTCTGAAGGTGCGGCAACTGGACGCCGAGTTAACGATGGTGGAGCAGGAGAACAAGGTGCTGCGTTCCCTGCTGGAACGAATCGTCGAGCACCGCCAGAAATCCCACGCCGAAATGGTCAATATTCTCACCACGCTCGTCACCAAGCTGCCCATCAACGATATTGGCGTCATCGTCTCCCGGCTCGTGGAGCACAACATGCACGTCAACGAGGTCTGCGCTGCCCTGGCCAAGGGGAAGATGGATGACAACCAGCTTCAGCCGGTGATTTTGAAGGTTCTCGAAAGAACCAAAAGCGATCTCGCTGCCATTTTGAAATCCACCGTCGGGGAATTGCTCAAACTCGACACGCCGTTCGATGCCGGGATGCTACAATCGCTGATTGAGAAGCCGGACATTTTTTTTTCCCCGGCGTTCCTCCGCGCCAACCGGGGTTTTGTCAAGGGACAGATCCCGCGCGAGCGCGTTGTCAAGGAATTCGGCGAGGAGGCGCTGGTCTTTTTCAAGGATTTGACGACCGACCCGAAACTGAATCCGCGCCCGAAGCCGGAGGAAATCATGCTGGCATTCCAGAACGATTTCGAGAAGTTGCTGGAACAAAACCCCAACGTTGTTGCAGCCAGACGAAATGAACTCGCGGCGTTGCACAAAAAAGTCCAAGCGAGCAAGGCCGCCACCGAGCTTGCGCGCGCGCAGAAGAGCGCCTTCCTCCGACTCTCCTTCTTTGCCGAGTTGCTGCATTACTACGAAAACCAGACCACCGAATCGCCGGACGTAATTTTTGCCCAGCGCCTGCCTCCGCTGGTTGAACAATTTGTGATCACCGGCGAGCAGGACGAACTGGATGAAAAACTCATCAAGCAGGCCGAGGAACTGCTGGCCTTCATCATCAAGCCCGACCATCGTTACGCCGTCATCAACAACATCGGCAAGGCCGGCGGCCTCGCCCGCACGCTGCGGTTTGTGCTCACCTTCCGCGCCGTGAAACTCACCGAGATTGATCCGGTGACGCTTGAGTTGATCAAGCACATGATTTCCGCCGGAAAGGTTCCCAAGACTGCAGCCCTCCTTCCCATCCTGCGACTGATTCCGCAAGATATGCAAATTGTCATCATCTGCGCCATCATCGCCACGGAACGGTTGCGCCGGGAGGACGCCGAGGGTGTCGGCAAGACCATCGCCAAGGAACTCGGCCTCAAGAACCTCGAAGACCGGTTGAATACCCGCTCCATCTTTTCGGCGGAACAGGAACGGAAGATCGCCTGGGGCAACATCGAGGAGCTTATTACAAAGCGGGCAACGCCCCACGACATCGCGGCGGCCATCCGCAGCCGGCTACAGTCCAGATTCGACGCCGACGAAGTCAAGCAAAGCTGGCTGACCCTCACGGGAACCGACCCCATGTCCTTCATCCGCATTTTTTGCGCGCTTCCCTTCCTGCCCGACGGGCAAACCGATCCGGCCGCGCGACCCATTCTGGAAACCTATGTCCAACGGCTGATGCACGACAAGTATGCCGCCACCTACGCCAAGGTTTTGATCACGCTGCGAAACATGTTCAAGGCCAAGGCCGACGGCCCGGCGCTGATGAACTTCATCGCCCTCGTCAAATGGATTGATCCCGAAGCCGCCGCCAAACTCGGCAAAGACATCGGAATGACGGTGTAGGATAAAATGTCCCAGCCGCAACGGATGGCAACGGCAATGCCATTGAAACTTCCGGCACCCGGTTCGAGTTTCACTTGCTGCGATGAGGACACCCGCGCTCCATTTCAAACCAATGTACTGCCAGGCGAAACCGCCATGAAACTGTCACTTGACTTTCCAAAAGGAATTGGCATTTTATTAGATAGATAAATATTTAGGATTATGGCTTCTTTATTCCAGATCGTATACGCGAGCACGGCCACCGATTCCTTCAGCCGGGCGGACCTGATAGAGATGCTCAAGGGCAGCGTCCAGCGGAATACGCGAGCGGGCATCACGGGGTTGCTGCTCTATCATGACCGCACGTTCATGCAAGTGCTGGAGGGCCAAGAGGCGGCGGTGATCGCGCTTTTCGCAAAGATAAACCGCGACCCGCGCCATCATCACGTCATCCCCTTGATACACGAGCCGGTCAAGGAGCGGCATTTTCCAAACTCGGCGATGGCATTTCGTGATTTGAAAACGACTGAACTCCGGAACCTGCCGGGCTACAGCGAGTTTTTGAACACGCCGTTGAACGGGGATTTGCTTGCGCCCAACATCCCCAAGGCCCGGCGATTGCTGCTGTTTTTCAAGGAAAACATCCGCTGAAACAAAAGCCCGCGTTCGGACGGCCGCAAACTATTCCGGCGCGTCGTGTGAACCGTCATGGGTCGGCCTGACACACGGAACAATCAAAGCTCCCGCCGCCCGTGGTGATGATTTTGATCATTTTGTATTGAACAGAGCGCCAAGTGCGGTAGCTTGTCTCCCGATAAAACCGGGATGGATTTCCGCTTCTCAAAATGCGCGTCTTGATCACAGGCGGCGCTGGTCTCGTCGGCTCCAATCTGGCCCTGGCGGCGCGCCGGGCATTCCCCGACGCGGAGGTGTTCTGCATGGACAACCTGTATCGGCGCGATTCACTGTTGAATGTGCCGTGCTTGAAGCAGGCCGGTGCGCAATTTCATCGCGGCGATGTGGGGGACACAGACAGCCTTCCGTCCGTCCCGTTCGATTTCCTCGTCGAATGTTCCGCCGAATCCCCGGTGCTGGCAGACCGGGACGGAGCGCCCGATTATCTGTTTCAAACCAATCTTGCGGGCACTTATCACTGCTTGGAAAAGGCGTGCGCGTGGGGAATGGGAAATGAGCAGGGAACAGAGGGCGGACGCCGCGGAGCGCCGATTACCGCAGCAGCCAAGCGAACGCCTTTCAGCAGGCGATGCCGGAGGCCGCCGTTCCAACCGCTGATTTCAGCATTTCAGTGTTTTAGTTTATTCTTCTTGCTTTCTACTTTCCCAATTTCTGCCTTTTTAAAATGAAACATCGTCGCCTCATCCTGAAAATCCTGCTGACTCTGTTCATGACGCTGCTCGCAGCGGGACTGACGGCTCTCTGGTTTCCCCAGGAAGTTCTGACGGTGGACAGCGGGCCGGTGAAGGCGGATGTGCTGGTGGTGCTGGGCGGCACTCCCGACCGGGCAAAGCGCGCGGCGGAATTGTTCGGACAGGGCGAGGCTTCCAGAATCCTGATCAGCGGGAATGGCGATTGCGCATCGAATGAAAAGCTGTTGGAGAAGAACAATGTGGCCAGCACGGCCATCATTTTGGAATGCAAATCGGGCACAACGCGGGAAAACGCGGAATTTTCCATCCCCCTGCTGCGGCAAATGGGTGCGCATCGTGTCATCATCGTGACGAGTTGGTATCATTCGCGTCGGGCGCTGGCCAGCTTTGAGCATTACGCGCCGGACATCATATTTTACTCGCGCCCTTCTTATTTTGCATACCCACGTATCGAATGGCGTCTCAAAGGCATCAACGGTTACATCAAATCGGAATATATGAAACTGCTCGGTTATTGGGTTTGCTACGGGGTGTGCCCGATTTAGTTGATCACAAACTGTTTCATGCCCGGCGACGATCTGGCGCGTGTGCAGCCGGTGTTGATTCGCGGCGCGGAGAAAAAAGTTCCGCCAGTGGCGGATCTTTCCAATAAAGCTGGCTGTTTGATCAACTCTGGCTCAATCGCTGCACCGGTTTCTCATAAAACATCCGGTGCGATTCGTCGAGAATGTCCGGGATGCGGTCGGCAAAGGGACTGTTCTTCAGAATGGCGCTCAATTCAACTTCACGCACCTTCGAGGCGTTCTCGCCTGGGAACCAGTGGTCGGCCTGGCCCAGAAGATTGTAGCGCATCTTGGCCCACGCGATAAGTTCGAGCGGCCTGGCGTAGGTCCAGAGACGCAAAATTTCCGTTATGTTGATCTGGCCTGGGACATCCACGTAATTTGGCAATCCGTCAAACCAGCATCTGCACCAATCCGCGCCCAGCAACTGCTCCATTTCCGCGCGCAACCGTTTTTCGATGGGCGCGATGGTTTCCGGGATTTTGCGGTAGAATTTCAGCGCGTCAACGTGTTCGTCGAAATCTGTCGGTTTGTCCGCGCCGCAGCTCAATGTGTGAACCTCGTTGCGGTTGAGGCAATAGAGATCGTTGAACTGCATCGGCGTGAGCGGCGCGCAAAGTGATTTAATCTTGAGTCCCGGTTCCTGAAGTTTACCACCCTTGTCATTCGGGCTGATGATGAACACGCCCATGTCATGCCGGTGCGCGGCCAGCACGGCGGACCAGTTCAGGTCGTTGACAAAATACCAGTGGAGATTGACGTAATCAAATTCGCCGGTATTGACGGCTTCGAGAATGATGTCCGTGGTGGCGTGCGTGGAAAAGCCGATGAACCGGCACCGGCCTCCTTTCTGCAATTTGCGCGCGGCGGCAAGGCAGCCGTTCTTTTGCAACGACCAGTCGAGCGTCTGGCGGTTGTTGATACCATGGAGCGAAAGCAAATCCACATGGTCCAGTTTCAGATAATCCATTGAAGCGTCAAATGTCTTGAGAAATTCCCCCGCCGTGGCTCGCGGCGTGACCTTGGTCTGCACGATCATTTTGTCGCGCGGCAGTTTCGGCAGCAACGCGCCAAGCTGCATTTCGGACGTGCCATAGGCACGCGCGGTCTCAATGTGGTTGATGCCCAGATCGAGGGCGCGATGAATGCACGCTTCAAGTTTTTCCTGGTTGGCGCGGGGAATGTCCTGTGGCGGCATGTCCTGCCACTTGAACTGGTAACGCATGCCGCCGCAAGAAATGACGGGCATCTTCAACTCTGTGCGGCCAAAACGGCGATATTCCATGGCGCAAAAATAGTTCGGGGTTGCTCTCAAGGCAAGCATGCCGGCAACTTTTGTCAACCCGTCATGTCTGCTTTCCCGTGCCGAAATATTCCGACACTGTTTTTTTCATGGCCTTTGGCATAAACTTGGCGCACTTTTCAAGAATGAAAATAAAATCCCTTGCGTTGTTTCTCATGCTCGCGGTTTCCCGAGGCGTGTCCGCGGTTGAGTCGCCCGCGGGTGCGCCGGCTTCCACAATCCTGATGGCACCGCCCTCTGCCGGTCTGCCGGCCTACCCTGCCATCGTAAAAATGGAAACACCGGAGGAACACGCGGCTCGCCTGAAATGGTTTCGTGAGGCGCGCTTCGGGATGTTCATTCACTGGGGCGTCTATGCGGTTGCCGCCGGTTCATGGCAGGGCAAACCTTCAGGCGCTGAATGGATCATGAACACCGCGAAAATCCCCGTCGCAGATTATCGCGCGCTGGCAACGAATTTCACGGCGGCGAAATACGATCCCAATGCCTGGGCCGCCCTCGCCAAGGAAGCCGGGATGAAATATGTCGTCATCACCGCGAAACATCACGAGGGTTTCGCGCTGTTTGATTCGGCTGTCTCGGACTGGAACGCGGTGAAGGCATCAGGCGCTCATCGCGATCTGATTGAGCCGCTCGCCAACGCCGTGCGCGCCGAGGGCCTTAAATTCGGCTGCTACTATTCGCAGTCGCAGGACTGGGTGAACCTCGGAGGCGGCAAAGGCAATACCGCGCCTTGGGACGATGAGCAAAAGAAAGGTTCGTTTGATGAATACCTCGCCAAAATCTCGCTGCCACAAGTCCGAGAGATCATGGATAAATTTCATCCCGACATTCTGTGGTGGGACACGGAATACCAGATGACGCCGGAACGCGCCAAACCCTTCTTCGATCTCGCTTGCTCCTATCCGGATCTGCTCATCAACAGCCGGCTGGGTGGCGGTGTGCTCGGCGATTTTCGGACTTCGGAACAGCGCATTCCCGCCAGCGCCATGTTGGGACGCGCGCTCGAAGTCAACATGACCATCAATGGGTCCTGGGGCTACAACGCGAATGACACGCGCTGGAAATCCTCCCAGCAGCTCATTCGTAATCTTTCTGACATCGCCAGCAAGGACGGCAATTATCTTCTGAACGTCGGGCCAACTGCCGAGGGCATCATTCCCCAGCCGGAAGTGGACCGCCTGTTGGCGATGGGCCGGTGGTTGAAAACGAATGGCGAGGCGATCTACGCCACGGAGGGTGGTCCATTTGCCACGCCGCTCGACTGGGGGCGCACCACGCAAAAAGACAAGCCCAGTGGCGGCACGACGCTTTATCTTCACGTCTGGGAATGGCCTGCCGACGGAAAAATCCTGTTGCCAGGCATCAAACAAATTCCGGCTTCAGGCCGGCTGCTGGCCAGAGGCGCAGCAATCTCTTCGGCCCTAAACGCGGAGGGTCTCGTCGTGACGCTCACGGGTTCTGCGCCCGATCCGGATGTATCGGTCGTAGCGCTTGAATTTGACCACCCGATTCAGATTACCAATGCGGCATCGTTGCCGGCTGACACGGGCGCTTCGGGGACGCTTGCAGATCCAAGCAAGTCACCCCCGGCGCACTAAATTTTAACAAAAAAAGCCGCTTTCACATGAAAGCGGCCTTGGAAATTAAAGGGCAAACCAATTATCTCTTCGCGCCTGAATCTCTATACATCTATACATCATTTTGCCGCTCCAACTCCCGCTATTCACAAACAATTATTACCTTCGTCCTGCCAACCGCTTCCTTTTCCAACGGACGAACATATTTCAAAGCCAGTTCCACCCTGCCCTTTTCCACCACTTTGAAAATCCAATGCTCCACGCCTCCTGAACCAACCAATCTTTCTTTATTCTTCCTGGGTTCGTAGCTGTTTGTGACCAGCATGAAAACTTTATTTGTCGTACTTACCAATTTCCAGCTATGGCCGGTGGTTGGTTGAAGTCGGGGTCAATGGAATAGTTCTGACCCACCGCCAATTTGACCTCGTTGGTGCTGTCGGCTGCCTTGATATGAAGGAGCAAAACAAAAGCGCAGCCAGAATTCTCACAAGTCCAGCGCTTTTTACGCCTCTCACTTTCCGAACCTCTTACAGCCTCGTTTTGCCTGCGGCCTTCGCTTTTACCCAGCGCGCCTTGGCTGCCGCGCTGATTCTGGCTCTGGCTGCGGCGCTCATTTTCCGTATTTTCTTCGGTGCCTGCTTTGCGGATAGCTTCAACCCCTTCTGTCTGGCCCATCTCGCTCTTTGTGCCTCGGCTATTTTCGCCCTGGCCGCTCTGCTCATTGTCCTTTTTGATTTGGCAGCTTTAGCCGGCGTTGTGCTTCCTCCGCCTACAAGTTTGGCCAGTTCGTTTTGCAGTTCCTCAACCTGGTCCATAAGTTGTGCTGCCCGTCTTAGATCTTTTGATGTGAGATTTAATATACTCATGTGGGCGATAGTTGATTATGGAGGGGTTTAAGTCAACACTAAAATAAACTTTGACAAGCATGGCATTAGTCCGCCCGACTCATCTTGATTCCCGGCCCTGCGTTTGCAAACTCTTTCATGCCACCTTTTGTTGGATTGTCATTTGACTGCCCGTCGGAAAGTTCCCGTCGTGTTCAATATGATTTTGAATGCAAGATCGGCCTGGCTGGTTGTGGGAATCGCCGCCGACAGCGAACCATCGGTGATCGTTACCGCGCTGTTGGTCAGTACCGTGCCTGTCGCGCAATTCCACCATTCCATACGATACACGCCGTTGCCCAAGCCGGAGACATTGAGGTTCTTGCCGGAAATGTCGCCCGTGATCCAGCCAAAGGTCAGTTGGTCGCTGGTAATTCCATAGGCGCCGGCATCCGCTATCCCGACCTTCGCCAGTGCCGGCGAAGTGAGACCGGCAAAATTGATGTTGGCAATGAACTTTTCAAACGGGGCATATTGCGCAGAAATCGCATCACTCCAACCTTGGTTGAACGACCAGAGCAAGGGAGTGATTGAAATACCAGAGGCCAGCCCGGTCCAAATTTTCCGGTGTGCGGTTTCACCGTTCCGATCCGCACCTGTTTCACCCATGATGCAGGGCTTGTCATAGCCGTCCCACAGTTTGTGAACGGTTGACACAATGTTGGCCGTGGAATAATTGCCGTATATTTCCGTGTTCGGCAAATCGTTTGCCTGGTTGCCCTCGTCCCAGAAATTGCCGTGAGACGCGGTGGTCGGATGTTTGAAGGGATCGTTGCTTTGAAAATATCCGGCGATTTTGGCGTTCCATGCGTTTGCCGCAACCTGATTACCCCTCCAGCCGCTGGTGCCGGAAATTTCGTCCACCGTCTGCCAGCTTGCGAGGGCCGTGCTATATCCCCAGCGCGCGATGATATACCGATACATTTTTTCCTGATAGGCCCACGCGTTGGTGTCGCCATAAAACGCCGCCGCAGTGGTGATGCTGTTATAGGGATTTTTTGACCACGCCGCCGGCCAGCCGCCCATGTTCTCGCACAGGTAATCATGCGGCCAGATGACGAGGATCATCCCCAGCCCGCGTGTCTCTGACCAATTGATGAGATTATCTAACCGTTTGCATTTGCCTTGGTCATAATGGCCAAGCCCCGACGCCATTGACTCGATCAGGTTGTTCCCACCGTCACGATCATAGGTTCCGTTCCAATAGACATAGACATTGAAACCCAAGTTGTGCATCTGGTCAAAGCCGCTTGTAGTGTCGCTCCAGGGATAACAGGCGCCGACGCCATAAAATGAGGTTCCGTCATCATAGGCCAGATACCGGTGATTAGGAGCAATCCTGATCCAGCCATGATTGGTGGAGGCAACACACATGAACCCGGCGGGCATCGCTTGGCATGAACCGCTGGCGTCCTTGGCCTTGACGATGTAGGTCCAGTTTCCGGTCTCGTTGGCGGCGAACCGGATTTTCCATTGCATCCCGTCATTAAATCCGTTGACCCGCCAGAATTTGTGCGAGGGCGACGTGAATTCCCCCCACAAATCAATTTCGTCGGGGTCGTAGGCATTCGTGTATGTGGCCGTGAGAACCACGGTCAGCTCCAACTTTGCATACTTCCCTACTTGGTCGGCACTCCGGCTCACCGAGGTGATGTTCGGGGCAGCCCGCAATCCAAACGCGGACAGGACGAGGAGCAGACAAATTGTGAAGCTTGAGGATTTTAGCGGGGGGTGTTTCATGATGATAACCTGTCTGTTAGCGGAAATAGGCAGAAAGAGGCAGAAAGAGGCAGAAAATCAACGGGTTAGGGGCTGACTGGCGGTTCGTTTGACCCATTTGTAGCATTTGACCGAATTCCGCCAGAAATACTTTTCGGCCGCTGTTTGCCCCTTGCCCATAAAATAATCCCGGACGATCTTGAATCCGACCGGAACGGGCAGCCATTGATCGCCGTTGGGCCAGTCGCTCCCGTAGAGGACGCGGTCAATTCCAAAAACGTCCAGGATTTCATCCAGCCGAGGGCGATAGAACGCGAGATCGGTGGGGATGTTGCCGTCCACGCGGCGCAACACCTCGGAAACCTTCACATAAATCCGCGGACGGTCCCGGAACGCCTTCATGCTGGCATCATAGGACGTCCGGGACGCGGGTTCGGCGGGGGGCACCATTTGCGGAAGGTGATCTATGACGACGCGCAAATTGGGGACCCGGTCGCTCACGCGCACGACATCGGCCAGCAAGGCCACGCTGGGGTCCGCCGTGTCCAGAACCAGGTCGGCGTCGGCCAGGGCTTTGAGGTCGGCGACAAACTCCGGACGATCAAATTCCCCGCCCCCCTGCCCTCCCAAGCGATAGCGAATTCCGCGGAAAAGCGGATTTTTGCGGAACCGGTCGAGATTTGATTTGAAATCGGGCGTGCCGGGCGTCAGATGCCCGACGGTTCCGACCATGATGTCTTCCTTGGCCGCGACATCCAGCACCCATTGGTTGTCTTCGAGCAAAGGGCTGCACTCGACTTCAATCGCGCCCACGATGCCCAACGGCTGGGCGATGGGGCGGTATCGGTCCGGCAAAGAAGTTTTGAAAAGAACCGTGTTTGCGCGGTTGGGCCAAGGCGCGCCTCCGGGCCGAAACGGATCATAAAGGTGAATGTGAGTGTCAATGATGGGAATGGCATCGGACGGGGCCTCGGCCGCCAGCACGCGGTTCAAAGTGTCGGGCAGCGCGGCTCCGGCCAGAGCAGCAGCGCAGAGAAACCGGCGGCGAGAAATGTCATGCTTCATCATCATCTTTCTCCCGTTCAATCCGGGGTTGCCGGTCAGACCGGCTGCTGCCAGGTGATGATCTGGTTCCAATTGCCCGGCAGTTTGTAGGTTTTCGCGTGGTCCTTGATTGCCGGGCCGATGATTTCAATTTTGCTTAAATCCGCCTCGCCCCGGTCTCCCGCCTGGGCGCAATAAGTCAGGTAACCGATTTTGCTGACGTCAACGCCCATGAGTTCCGCCGCCACGCGGTCGGCGGCGAGCCAGTCCAGGCTGGCGACGCAGACTTTATGATCCACCGGCGTGCCATTCACCGGGCCGGTGCCTTCCATGCCCTCGTAACCGTCAATCACCGCCAGGTGCGGATGCAGTTTTGGCGAGAGGGCAAACAGATTGTAATTGATGCCGTGCGTGCCGCCGCCGTGCGTGATGGATTTGTCGGACCTGCCGCCGCCGCCGAAAAATCCATATCCGGCGCCCGCGTCCTTGATCCCCGCGCCGACGACGATGTTTTTCAGCGACAGGGTGACGCCAACGAGGTCGTGCGTCTTGAATTTGGCGGCGGAAATGATGAAGTTGTCCGGGTCGAGCATCAGCTTGGACATGCGGCAGGGATGCGGCTGAAAATCTTTTTCGTTGATGCAATGAACAACGTCGAATCCCTCCTTGTCGAGGTCCACCAGTTTGACGCCGTATTTGCCGGTGAATTTGTTGTAGTCATAATTGGCAAAACCATCAAGGGCCGAACCATTGGCCGGCGACTCGGCGATCGCGACGTCGGTTTTGCCGATGGACTTCAGGAATTCGAGGATGCCTTCCAGATTGTCGGCGTGGGTGGCGGACAGCGGCACGTTGATCTGGACGTTGTTGGGCTTGAGGATGACGCGCTTGTTTCCGATGGCGGCGGCGATTTCCTTGCTGAACGGCTCCAGCGCCTTGAACGCGATGTTGGCGCGGTCGCCGCCGGCGGTAAGCGCGACACGGCTGGTCAAGCCGCGCGTGGGGGCGGGGGCGGCGGCCAGCGCCGCTTCCGCGGCCCGCGCTGAAGGAACGCTCCAGGCGGCCATGGCCGCGGCGCCGCCGAGCAATGAAGTTTTCAGGAAATCTCTCCGGGAAGTGAAGTGGTCAGTTGTCATAATTCAAAGGCTTTCTCTGCCATTCTTTATAACTGCCGGCTGCCTTCGTGTCCAACTAATTCGGCGCGGCTGTTACAATTTTGGACTGCGCGGACTTATCCGCACTTTGATTCGACACGGCATGTCGCCGCACTTCAAATTTAATAAACCAGCACCAGCACCGCCGTCGGATAAACCACGAAATACACGAAATACACAAAACTTCGGAGGGACGAGTTCCACGAATCCCCAATTTCCCCATCTTTAATTTTTCGTGTCGTTCGTGTGTTTCGTGGTTAAGAAATCAATAAACCAGCACCAGCACCGCCGCATCCTGCGCCGACTTCACCACCTCCTCAAACTTCCGGTCAGCCGTGACCGGCGCTTTGAGTTTGGCAGAAACAGCGGGGACAGACTCCAGAAAGCTCAACAGCAGACTGCTCTTGACCGCGTAATTCACATTCTCCGGCAACGCCCCGCTCGCCGCCAGCGCCGCCCCCGCATCCAGCTTGGCCGACACGATGCCGATGACGTTGCCCCGCTCATCCACCAGCGCCCCGCCCGAATTGCCCGGCTGCACCGGCGCGCTGATTTGAAAATACCGCGGGTCATCCCCCGCCCCGGACAGCGACGCGATTTCCCCCTTGGCCAGCTTGGGCGCGAACCCCTGCAAACCGATGTCGGGAAAACCGACCGTCGCCACTGTGCCGCCCAATTGCGCCGACCGACTGGATGAAATGGCCAATGGAGAAAATTTTCCATCCACTTTGAGCAAGGCTAAATCATTGGCCGCGTCCACCTGAACCACCTTGGCGTCAATCAAACCTGCGCCCGTGACCAAACGAACCCTCGTCGCACCCTTGACCACATGAAGATTTGAAATCAAATAACCATCGTCCGTGATGAAAAATCCAGAGCCGCTGGCAAATGGATTTTCAGATGAAGTGGATTTTTTAGAACTCGATTCTGTGCGAGGAGTGAACTCGCGTGCTGATTGCTGCCCTTCGGCGATTTGCTCAGGAGTCAAGCGCCTGACAATTCTATCCCGATTTCCAATACCGTTGCTGTCCCCTTGCGCCGCAGCGAGGTCATACCACTTGTAAGCCTCGACATAATCCTGTGGCACACCGTCTCCTTCTTCATACATCACGCCAAGCGAGTTTTGCGGGTCTGCATATCCTTGCTCTGCCGCCTTACGAAACCACTTTACCGCTTCGACATAATCCTTTGCCACGCCTAGCCCCAAGTCGTAGCAGCGGCCCAGATTATATTGGGCAGCCGCAAATCCTTGCTCTGCGGCTTTGCGAAACCATTTAACAGCTTCCACATAATCCTGTGGCACACCATCACCATCGGTATACATCGCGCCGAGATTGCTTTGCGCTACAATGTCACCTTGATTTGCTGCTTTGCGATACCACATTGCGGCTTCCGTTGCGTCGTTCGTAACGCCCCACCCTCTCTCATAAGCGACACCAAGATTGCATTGGGCTTCTGCATATCCTTGTTCAGCCGCTCTGCGCCACCATTTTATAGCTTCACCCATGTCTTTCGCCACGCCGCTACCTTCGCTGTAGCATTGTCCAAGGCTATATTGAGCTATTGCATTTCCTTGATCAGCAGCTTTGTGAAACCAGTTCACCGCCTCTGCATAGTTCTGCGACACACCTTGTCCTTGATAATAAATCGCACCGAGATTGCACTGTGCTTCTGCGTCTCCACGTTCTGCTTTGGCTTTGGTTATCTCGACTGAATTTGTATCGCTCTGTTGGGCTGCGACAGGACATTTATACAAAATCACAAGCACCAGAAAACCCAATGCACACCATTTCATCTTCATGCCGCCAGCTTAATTTATTTCATTCGTCTGGCAAGTTAAACAAGCCTCTTGAGTTTGAACCGATATACGGATTAGCCTTCCGTCAATGAACACTTTTGAATCTGAACATGCGTATTGGGATTTCGCCAAGTTGGTCCGAACTAAACGGCGTTTCATATTTGATGGGAAAGCGGGGAACTTTCTCGTTGCTGTTCGTGCGGCGAGCAAAACCCGCGCTCGCACGCTAAAATCTGGAAGTTGTCTATGGCGTGCACAAGTTGGTTCTGCGTTCGTGCCAGAAAATGACGTGGGTATCGAAGAAGAACACCCTCACTCAGCAGAGCGAATGATTCCTGATCCAAATAAAACTTGCAGCGGGCGTGCTAATCCATCTGGTTTCGCATATCTCTACCTCGCAACAAATGAAAACACAGCCTTGGCCGAAATGCGTCCGTGGGTTGGAGAATCGGTGACTCTAGCGATCTTCAAGATCAAGAAATATATCAAGTTGGTTGACTGTCAGCCTGGAGTCGAAGACTGGGGAGGACGCATATTTGAGAAAAGGCCCACGGCGGAAGGAATTGATAAATATGTTTGGAATGACATCAGTAAAGCCTTTTCCCGACCAGTGAACCGCGATGATCAAGAGAGTGCCTATCTTCCGACGCAAATACTTGCAGAGGCTTTCAAGGCGGAAGGTTTTGATGGCCTTGCATACAGGAGTGGTTTGGAACGTGGAACGAACATCGTCCTTTTCGATGTTCATGTCGCCAAATTAACTCACCGATTTGTTTACAGATTAAAAAAAGTGCGATATGACTTTGAAGCAGTTCCCAATTGTGCCATTTACCGGAAGAAAAAAGACGGCACCCGCCAATGCTTAATAGAAATTCAAACTGAATCTCCATAAAATCCGGGCGGACTTCCATCCCAAAATGAATACCGGAAAAGAGCCGTTTCAAGTGCGAAATGCGCCCGTCTTCGCTTTGCTTCGACGCGGCAAGGAGTGCGGAATGTGCCCCAGCTTAATTTCCGTCATCGCCCAGCCTCGTGCGTGCGCCCTGTGAAATAATGCCTGCGTCAGGGCTTCTTATCGTCTCCGCCGTATTTCACAGGACAAGCCCCGCGCCCCGTTGCCCCAGCGGCATTTTCAGCGCCGTAGGCGCGGCATCTTTGTAGTTTGTCATCCGCATCGGTTCAAGCTCCGTAGGAGCGGCATATTCTGTTTTGAATTTCCTGATGATGTCGCTCCTGACGGAGCTTGATTCGTTTTGTAATCGCAATCTACAAAGATGCCAGCCCTACGGGCTTTGAAATATCCGCGTCATCGGTGTCCATCCGTGGTTGAAAATTCAACCGCCAAATGCCCCAATCGTCCAACCCAAAATGAAAACCGGAAAAGCGTTCCCGTCCGCCTGCATCCGCTTTCATGTGATTTCAGCGCGACAAGTCAGATTTCCGTCATCGCCCAGCCTCGTGCGTGCGCCCCGCGCCCCGTTGCCCCGGCGGCATTCACGCTCCATTCCGCGCTCCGTCGGAAATAGCCCAGCCATTTATGGCTGGGACTCGTAGCCCGCCATCGTCCAAAGACCCGTCAGGGACGAAAGAATCGTTCTGCCGTCCCTCGCGGGACTTTTATGTTTGATGGACGCATGACCCAGCCATAAATGGCTGGGCTATTGTCGCCCCGCCGCTCCGCGACTGGCAAACGCCAATTGCCCCAATCGCCAGCCCAAAATGAAAACCGGAAAAGAGCCGTTCAAGTGCGGAATGGGGAGTGCGGAGTGCGGAATGCGCCCAAATCTGATTTCCGTCATCGCCAAGCTTCGTGCGTGAGCCACGCGACCCGTTGCCCCGCTCATCCACCAGCGCCCCGCAAATCCTGGCAGGGTCATCGCGCTGCGATGACCGGACG
>Ga0181520_10007182_pt1 | contig 16559 bp, 12 predicted proteins | sample PEATcosm2014_Bin_29_FD_132451 | JGI IMG/M metagenome (GOLD analysis project Ga0181520, IMG submission 132451) | Peatland microbial communities from MTU Mesocosm Facility, Houghton, MI, USA - PEATcosm2014_Bin02_30_metaG | ecosystem: Environmental > Terrestrial > Soil > Wetlands > Peat | place... | reverse complement strand
GGCGAAGTTGCCGAAGGCGTCGCACTTCTCGAACAGCAGGGACGGATTACGGAGATTGCCGACTCTGAGAAGCGCATCGCTTCAATTGCCCGCAACTATGCCGACAATCCCGCCAACACCATCGTCGTTTCTCCCGACAATGCCTCGCGCCGCGCGATCAATCAGGCGGTCCGCTCGGAGTTGCAGCAGCGCGGCATCGTCGAATCCGAGAACCACGCCCTGCGCGTCTTTGCGCCGCGTTCCGATATGACCGGCGCCGACCGGGCCTGGGCCGCACGCTATGAAGTCGGCGACGTGCTCCACTACCAGCGGGGCAGTAAAACCCTCGGCATCGAGCAGCGCAGCTACGCGCGCGTCGTCTCGACCGATCCAAAATCGAACCTGCTGACTGTCGAGAAACCGGACGGCCAGCAGGTCACCTACGATCCGGCCCGGCTGCACGGCATCTCCGCTTACCGCGAGATCGAGCGCGAATTTGCCGTCGGCGACCGCCTGCAATTCACCGCGCCCAATCGTGAATTGGGAGTCGCCAACCGCGACCTCGGAACTGTGCAGAAGGTCGGCGAGCACGGCGAAATGACCGTCCACATGGACGGCGGCAAGGACCGGACGGTCACCTTCGATCCGGCAAAGATGCGGCACTTCGATCACGGCTACGCCGTCACCTCGCATAGCTCGCAGGGACTCACCTCGGAGCGAGTTCTGGTCAACATGGACACCAATGTTCACCCGGAACTCATCAACAATCGGTTTGCTTATGTCTCGGTCTCCCGCGCATCGCAGGATGCGCAAATATTCACCAACAATCTCGCCCAACTCGCCCCGCAACTTAGCACCGACATCTCCAAGACATCCGCGCTCAAAGTCGCTCAGAGTGCCGGGCAGGGAATCGGTATTGGCTGAGTTTCAGATGTATAGGTCCGATAGAATGGAGGCGTCACCAGCCTCCACAACCCGCGTTCACTACGCGGCTCGAAGCACGGAGGATTTAGATGACCAATCTTACGACCATGCCCGAAAATCACGAAGATATCTACTCCGCAATCGCCGAGCTGCTCGAGGGCCACCGGCAAAATGTCATACCGACCGAGTCACAATGAAGAACGCGAATGCGCAAAGTCCTGGACACTACTATGCCGCTTTCTCTAAACCGACTTTGAAAGGCCATTCTCCTATCTTTGCTATAGCGCCGTAGGCTTTCGCTCGCGCTTATCACACACTCCTCACGACAGTGATTGGCGCACCTCAGAAATCCCTCTCTCCCGTTATGAGCCATTTGCCATCGAGGTTTCGAACCTGCAATTGTGATCGGGTATGGTTTGGCGTCAAACCTCCAGGGCGCGTTGACCAGAGTTTCACCAAGTTCACCGTCGCTTCACCGTCACTATCCATGCTCACTGCTACATCGACAGCTTCATATCTAGTGAGTCTCACTCCTCTATTGAGCAAGTTTTGCAGAGATTGCTGAACGAATTCCCGAGGTACACTGCGGTGGTCGTAATATGGGGCAATGATTGGCGCATAAAATGCGATCTCCGAATCAATATCATTGGCAACATGTGCTGCTGCCCAGTGTGAGAGCATTTCCGTGATGTCTGCCTGAGCGGGGCTTGCTGTCGCAACGCTTGCGGCGGCGACAATATTGTAGGTCGTAGGCCCCATGCCGGTCTGCGGGTTCCAAAGCTGAAATGAGATTGCGTCTCCTGCGCTTACGGAATTTCCCCAAGCGCCATACGCCCCAGCGAATCCACTTATGACAATTGACGCATCCGTCCATGAATCGACAATTAAAGTCACCTTGTCAGAACCAGGATCCTTACTCCACCCTGCGTTCCACTGTTTAGTTAGGTCGCTGAATCTGATGTAATCCGAATCTCCGGTGTACGGTTCGTGAGTCCCGAAGCCGCTCCCTGTTAGGGTAATGATCTGTGTCTTCTGAGCCAAGACCGCACTCACTGACTCTATGCGCGGTGCGCCCGCGGCATTCGAAGTTTCTCCTGAAGAAGGAGTATTAAGGACCGGATTTCCCGCATTTGGCTGGCCACTGTCATTCGGCACTCCCCCACTCGCCGTCCCCTCTTGAGAAGCTTTTGAAGTCTGCTCCGTGATCCCTTTCGCAAGCACCCAGTCAGCTTGCTTTGCAGATACGCGAAAACCAGCGAGAACGCCGTCGAAACCACCCTCATAGCGATGGTGTTGCCAGAAATGCGAAACAGTTTCGCCTATCGTCGGGATATCGAGCGGTGATTGTTGAGAGCCTGCAGCCCCAAAGATTTGTGTCCTTCTGGGCGCCGAGGCTACGATCTTCCCATCCAACATGATCGCTTGACCATGGGCTCCATAGGTTACGCCGATGGCATGCCACTCTCCAAAGCGAAAGTCGGTGTTTCGTGCTTCAGTCGCTGGATTATGATTTGGACCCTTAACTGTCGCGAGCCAGATTGATAAGGTTCCGTTACGCGATACAAATATTTTGGTAGTTCCGGGCCAAGTTACATCGCCGCCCTGGACATCGCTGGAAAATATCATCGCGTCATTCTGGTTGGGCATGAAGCGGTAATTGTCATAGTGGTATCCGTCATTCACTTTGATCCAGAATTCCAGTGTCCCCTCAGCCGGAATCAGACCGGGATACTCGATGCGGCTCGAGTCGGTCGCCGAGAAAACAGCACCTCGGTTCTCAATCGCGTTCGTCCATCGGACGCCAGTTGCAGCACCTACGGTATTTCCAGCGAGTTTGTCCTCAACCGGCAATCTCGTCGACTTGAGGTTCAAAGGTTGCGGAATATTCCGCTCGACGGCTGCTCCCGCACCGATTATCATCGCAGCGACTAGAGCTTCGCTCACCGCCGCCCACACTTGCCGACGTGCGTTTCCGGCGAGCCTCGCAATTAACAAAGGCTTGGCCCAGAAAAATAGGAATGCGGACGCAATCTCCGCCCAGGCGAGCGCAGAGTAGCCGACCATTGTACTTCGCATGAATACAGTTTGGAGAATTGAAGCGAGGAAGAAACCTCCGATCCCTCCACCCCATTTGCCTGCCACCGCACAGACAACCACGAAGCTAATCGCGCCGACCAGACCCGCAACCTCCGTGACCGCATATGCAAGCGGCGAAGGCACCATATGGTAGATCACGAGTCCAAGAATGGCCCCTAACGGTATGCCTGCCCAGAACATTTGCTTCCTCGAACGCGAAAGGACAGCCTTTTCCATCTCTACTGCAACTGAGATACCGACTCTTATCGTGCCTGCATTGCTTGCAATTTCTATCGTGGCCTGATTTGTTGTGCCCAGCGTCAATGTGGATGTGTCGAGATAGAAGGTGTGATCCTGAATATGATGGGCTGTATCGATGACGCTTTGCGAAAGCGTAACCCACGGCCTGTTTGCCCGTATCGTTCCGCTAAGAGTCCCGCCGCCGGCATTCGTAATCGTGTATCGGCCGCTCACCGATGATCCACGGCGAACACTGTCGAATGTGAAACTTGTCTGAGAGAGGGCGATTTTAGGGCTCCCCGGAGCCTGGCCTCTCTTCCCTTGCACTTTGGCAGCTTCAGTTTGAATCAGCTTTTCAATTTCCTTCGCGGGAATCTGGAGCTTCTTCCCAAATGCGTTCAACTGGCTCTCCTCTTCGCTCGTGAGGATGCCATCTGCAAATGCCATGACCACGTATGGATGCAGGTATTCCAACCGCTTTTCGAGACTGTCTAGCAAATTCGCGCTGTTATCCAGAGCTACCTGCTCTCCAACTGGGCTAGGGAACGGATCTCGGCCCCGTCTTGACTCGATGTCACACCACGGGCAAGACCGTAAATGATCGCAGTAAAGATGGTTCGGATTTGCTTGACATTGCCGGAAGGTACTGTCAAGACTCCGGAGTGCGGAATACCACTCGCGCGCCGTGGGACGCTGATCGGGACTGTCGTGGCCATTAGTAAAGCATCGTTCAAACAGCTTCCGCATCTCAGGGTGTAGCACTTCATAGGGCGGTGCATGATCCGGGGGAGCAATCTCCTTCCCACGCATGACGTAAGCGAAATGCCCCAGCAGAATCTTTGCCTCGGTACTTGGCGCATTCTCGACCAAGCGTCCCTTAGCTTGATATGGATGCGTTCCCTCCATAAGCATCTGAAAAAGCAGAACAGCGAGGGCGAACGAATCGGTAGCAATCGTCCTGTCCGTATCCGGGAGATGCCTTCCGTTCAGTTCTGGCGCCAGGTACTCCGACTTGCCGACCGGCGAGCGATACGTCTTGCCCGCGGCATGGTCCGGCACTTGAAACGAATCGCAGTCAATCAAAGAGATAAGCGCGTTGGGAGCGATGAGGATATTGCTTTCATTCAAATCGCCGATGCAATAACCCCGCTCGTGAATAGCCGCCACCGCGCTCGCTATATTGGTCGCCGCGGTTACCAGATGTTTCCAGGTGAATCCGCCTCCATACCTTGCCGTTCGATCCTGGGGATCAATAAACAGCAGCGCCTTTTGAAAAACCTTGAGATCGAGTTTTGGCATCAAGAAGCCGTTGACAACGGCCTTCGCCGGGCTCGCATACAAGAGGGCAGTAGGCCAGCAGATCGACCGATGCATTCGTAGCTTGTAAGTCGGATCCGGCGGCGGATTGGCGACCATCAGGGCCAGCTTCTTATGCGTCTCCGTGGATATGGGTTTCAGATAAATCTTGGCGCATTCCAATGGATCAGTTGGGGAGGTATAGATCGCTCCCTCCCCGCCCTTGCCGATTTCGGCGGCGAAAGAAACAGTACGTCCATCATCCATGTATGCGATTGTGGTCATTTCCTCAGTCCACTTCGATTACGCCAACCACCAATGTCTTGTCGTCGTCCGAATGTTCACAGAGCTTGGCCGAGGCTAACAGCTCCGCAATCTCACGCGCGCCGGCTGCCGCATCGGAAATCTGGCGCGCGTAATTGAATACGGGAGTGAAAAATCTCTCGAAGGGAACGAGGGCGTCTTCCACTTTGCGAAACGCGGCTCGCTGGCAGCCATCGGTGAAGACGGCGATGCCACGAATGGAGGACTCGCCCGAGGCGATGCGCACAGAGTCTTGCCATTCACGGCTTGTAAGCGGCACGACTTCGTTCGTATATTCCGACTCTGCAGGACTGGAGATAAGAGACAGGAGGCCACCGACTTCCCCAACGACTGCCCCATCTCCGATATGAGCGACAGCAAATTGCCGCCCCGTTGCGATGGCGACAATCAAGGTGCAGGCCAAGTCGCGCAGATTGCAGGAATCATTCTCAGCAAACCGTTCGAGCTCTTCTCGGGCATAGCCAGCGGCATCCCGAACAAGTTCCTCAAGTCTCCGCTCTTCGTCCGATCCTGGTCCCAATGCAGCTATGCAGAAACTGAATGCTGACGAAACGGCCAGCGCCGCTCCCGCATCGCTTCTAGTTGCGCTTCCCAAGCCGTCAGCGACGGCGATTACGATTGTATCCGCGGCGGTAGCTGCATAGGCGCAGGCATCCTGACAAGGAATCTCGCCCAGAAGATGCATCGGCCCTATGACCGACGATCCAAAGACGCGGGATCTCTTTGCGCCATTCGAGTCTTGTGGCATAACATCCATCTCGCACACTCAATCTACGCGGAAACTTCGCTCCAGCCAGCGGCCACAGGGTTTTCGAGTTGGACATTATCGTTGATTTTGGACGAGGAGACTTTCGCCTGGCTTTTGGAAAGCCATGAGAACATTTCGGCGAATTTGCTCCCGATGAGCTTCACGGGCGGACGGTTTTGAGGAGCGATTAGCGCCAACGTCCTGAGGTCCGCGGGTTCAACGGCGACGGCAAAAAACAGAAACTTCTTCTCCGCCTCACCGGTACGCACACGCGTCACAACTTGGTCCCAGGTCGCGTCCCCAGGTTCCATATCGGTAGGCTCGCCATCCGTAATCATGAAAACCCATGGGCGGTAATAGTCGATACCTTGTTGTTTGTACTGCCGCTTTCGCTCTTCCAGCATATCCGCGGCCTTCAAGATTGCCTCTCCCAGCGGAGTTCCGCCGCCAGCCGACAAAAAAGGCGGCTCAAAGTCTTCAATAGAGCAGAAGTCCTGCACGAGACGAACAGATCCGCCAAATGCAAGCACAGCCAGGTCCACTCTCTTGCGAGCAAGGTCGTCCTTGATCGTTTCGTCTTTAAAACTGATCAAAGCCTTATTCAGATGCGCAATCTTCTCGCCATCCATCGACCCAGAAACATCTAGCAAAAGCACGGTTGCGCAGTGCGGCTGGGTTGGATTACCAATCTCAACTTGATCAACGAGACCCATAGTTTCTCCCTTTCGTGTCCTGTGTCAAAATCACAACCATCCCAGTGAATGCCCGTCACCAGACCCTCGTCGCACTAGCATTCGTGACTCCCTCGATGTTCGCCAGGTCAGCTGCCTGACACCTCCGAGGTAGCTTCCTTTCATATGCACATCTGGTCGGCCATAATAAGAAAGCGAGGCTGAACCAGGGCTAACGTCATCGTCGAAACACCTCTGCGATCGCGTTCGTGATGTCTCGTCCTAAGTACCCTATCGCGTCTCCCACCAACTCATTCTTGCCGTGCGCTACGTACCACAAGGACTGTGCTCCGCAGGCCAGAGTGTAGCCAGCTACCTTAAAGAAGAGAAGGATTATCCGGAAAAACAGTTTGAACGGATCGAGCATACACGGCCTCCAACGTCTGCTGGCCAGGAACGCGGTTGGCTACCTTGCTTTGCTCACTTCGTGCCCCTTCGGGCATTTGACGGTGTTAACCAAATAGCTTGAGCGCGCGTGGTCATAGCAAAGATACTGTTTGCATTGATTGCACCAGTACGCCTTATCAATCGAGATCTGGTGACCGCCAGGAACACATTGCACCTTGTCAGACATCTTGATCACTCCTTACAAATGGTTTGTTCTGCGCAACATGCGCTTACCACGAGGGAATGCTGCCTCGCCCGCCGCAGCGCGGGCAAGTTTTCCCATCTTTACTACCCTTTCCCTGACAGTCAGGGCAGGTCTTCTCTTTCTCAGGACCTCGTTCTGGACCTTTTTCGAAGCGTGACATGAACATTCTCCTCTCACTGTTTGACTGATTCACTGATTCAGACCCATTAGCGCCTGCTCGATTTCCTTGAGGGTTTCTGCCCGAGCTTCCGAAGACTCGTCTGATCCGAATTCCTCTGCTCGATCAATACATGTGCGGTATGTGGCCCTTGCATCAGAGATCAGTCCACACGCAGCCTGCAATCCTCCCATGACACCATATGTGGTCACCGAGGGCCAGAAAGCATTCGCCTGCTTATAGCTAGCGACTGCGAGCGCAACTTTGTCGTTGGATATATGCAAGAGAGCATACTTCTGCAAAAGAAGACTCTTAGCGAGCTCATATCGGCACCAGAAATACGAGTCTCTAGTGGGACATTTTGCCCATACGAACGGGTCAAGCTTTTCTACGGCTTCGATATTGCTGGCGGCGTGGCGAATCGGATCTGTGTAGCGTCTGCCCGCCTGTTGAATCATGCTTGAAAGCTCAACAAAATCCTGCCCGCCGTCCGTGAACTGCTCGGCTTCGATCATGAATCCTACGGCTTGCTTCAGGCACTCCGACGATCTCAACGAATCTTCTTGCGAGGGAACTGGAATATTGTTCTCAGAGAGTCTGGACTTCGCCCTTTCGATCCACGCAACCGCCAAGCGACTCCAGTCATCGATCTCCGGATCGATCAGAATGCACAGATCAAGGGAACGGACGCCCTTCCATGCCCCGATGGCCCTTTCCGATTGGCCGCTTGCCCAATAGCATTCTCCCAAAATGGTGCGAGGCCAAGCTAGTTCGATTCGGACGGGCGAGATTCCCTCATACTTGCGCGCGATTAGGAGAAGGCATTCAAGAATCGTGGCGGCCTCATGGTATTGTCTGTTTTCAAAGAGTAGATGGGCAAGTACGCCCTTTATAGGCACAACATCATCGAAGAATGAACCCCAGACTTCGATTGCAGTCTTGCGTTTTGCTGTTTCAGTGTCTCCTCTGTAGTCATTCCATGTAGACGGGCGGTAGACATCGCTGAAAATATAGTAGAGCCAGGGGTTCTCTTGAATGTCGCTGCTCGCGAGCGATTGAAATTCGTCTGGAAGGTATCCAGAGGCAACATATCCAACGTGGTGTTCGACCGGCAGACGGAGATGCTCTGCATAGAACTTTCGTGATTGCAGGAGAGCTTGCTCTGCTTCCGCGAATCTCCCCAGTTGCGCACAACAAGACATGGTAAGAACAGAGGCCAGCGCTGCGTGGGATGAAAGCGGGTTCTCTTTGAGACAAGCCACGCAGGCAGGTAATATGTTTTCTGGAGACGAATGCTTAACGAGCTGCTGAATCGCTGCGATTAAATGGTCAAGCTCGCTCGCGTCCTCCTTCAGGTTCGGCATACTCGCTGGAGAGCCACAATTCGTGCAGAAATTCGCGTTTCGCGAGAGTGGCCGACCGCAGGAAGCGCAGGCAACAACTGACATGGAGCGCCCGCAATTCGTGCAGAACTGCGCGCCGCTGTCAGCAACAAGCCCACAGTTTGAGCAAGATAATGTTGACGAGACCATGACCACCTCCCCTCTGCATCTGCGAGTCCGTTGAATTGGGCTATCAAATATTGAACTCCCTTTTGACATCCAGATAATTCTGCTTATATGCCAGAATCATGAATACAGGACTGAAGACAACCATGAAGATGAGGGAAAAAATCCATCCCCATCCCTCAGTTACCGAATCAAAGAAGTTCGAGACCTTTTCCATGGCCCCGCCCATTTTCGCACCAGCACCGGGATGCTTGCCCGTCTGAATTTCTCGCACATAGTCGCGATTAATGAGGAAACCTGGGCGCCGATTCACATACCACCAGATCAGGCCGGGGAAAATCCAAAAAAGACCAAGAATTACGATCTGTAGCCAATTGCCCGTGTATTGTCGCTGCTCCATGTCATCGGCGAGTTTGCGGAGCTTCTCAATTTCCGCGCGAAGCTGCGGGTCGTGGAAGCGCAGCGCGGCGGCGCGGGCGAGTTGCGCTTTTGCATGTTGAATTTGCTGAAAAGACGTGCAGAGATACTGCCCGTCTTTTGGATCCTTCCACCAATCCTTCATTGCGTCGTCGTGCAACTGCACGGCCAACAGCTTTTGGTAGCTCTCGTCCTCTGGATGCTCGGCTGCAAGGCGCTCCAACTCCGCTATTTCGTCTGTGGGAAGCGTTGCACTAATGACAGTGGAAGGGGGCGGTGCGTTGACTTGTGCGTTTACCGAATTGACTGCTGATCCACACTTTGGGCAGAATCGTACGTTCGGTTCGAGAGAAGTTCCGCAGCCACCACAATAGCTGGCGACATTGATCCCCGAAATTCCTGATGACATGAGCAATTCCTCCAATTCAGTCGATTAACATGCCTTTCGCCCAATAGACTCGTATGTCTGAAACCAAATTCGAGAAGAAGGCTTTCAGTTTACTGTTACTGTCAGCGTTGCAGTCTGTGTGAGACTGCCAGAGGTTCCCGTAACCGTCACGGTGTAGGTGCCAGCTGTGGTGCCGGGATTGCCGCCGCCGCCACCTCCTCCACCACCGCCGCCACCTCCTCCACTGCTGCCGCCACCACCGCAGGCCAACACGCCCCAACCGAGAGCAACAAGCAGGAATAGCATTCCGAGCATGGTGCGCCAACTGCGACGCCGGACAGGGATACCGAAGAACAGCAAGCAGGCCAGAGCCGCACCTCCTGCCGCATACCACGAAGGTCTGCGGGAGTTGGGATACACCAGAGTCGCACTAGTTGCGGCCGTAGTTGAGATGGTGAGGGTGGCTGTCCCTGCGGTTGTGCTAGTAATGCTGACCGGAGTGGTAGACCCAAAGCTCAAGGTGGGCGGATACTGGGCCCCCGCTGGACTCGATGTGAGGGCGGCGATCAAGGCCACGCTGCCGGTGAAGCCACCCGCAGGTGTAACAGTGATGGTGGATGTATTCCCCGTTGTTGCGCCTGGAGAAATAGTAACAGGTGTTCCACTTACTGCGAAGCTAGGACTGGCCACGACCTCGGTCAGCGCTGTAGACGTACTTGCAGAATCACTGGCGTCCCCACTATAGACTGCGGTGATGGAGTGCGAACCGACAGTCAGGCTCGTCGTCGTATATGTTGCTTTACCTGTTCCGTCTAGTTGACTGTTGCCCAATGCTGTAGAGCCATCCATAAACGCCACGGAGCCGGTCGGCACTCCTGTAGCGCCGCTTGGCCGACTCACAGTTGACGTAAATGTTACAGAGGCACCCTGTGCAGCGGGATTCAGCGAAGAGATCAATGTGGTCGTTGTCAATACGCCTGCAGTCAGACTGACCGAGCTGGATGTGCTCGGCAGGTGAGCCGAATCGCCGCCGTATGCGGCTACAACGGTGTGTGTCGCAGAGCCCCCAATTACAAATACATTGGATCCCACGGCTTGCACATTTTCCTGATTGAGCAGCAGCGCCACTGTATTGTCGTTCAAGTCTGCAACTGCCAAGTCGGGTCTGCCGTCGCCGTTGAAATCAGCGGATACGACAGATGTCGGACCACTTCCCGTCGCATAGACTACTTGCGCCTGGAATGTGCCATCACCGTTGCCCAGCAACGTGCTGACAGTATTGTCAAGGCGATTGGCTAGTGCCAAGTCGAGCCTTCCATCTCCATTGATGTCGGCAACTGCCACCGAAAATGGCTCATTCCCAACCTGGTAGCTTTGCTGCGCCTGAAATGTTCCATCGCCGTTTCCCAACAATACGCTGACATATTTTGGAAAGTTATCAGTAAAGTTAGGATTGTAGCCAGAATCTGCCACGGCTAAATCCAATTTGCCATCACCATTGAAATCGGCAACGGCCACCGAATATGGTACAGAGCCAACCGGATATGTCTGTCGTGTTTGGAAGGTACCATCGCCGTTACCCAATAACACGCTAACCGTATTATCGTTTGCATCCGACACTACTATATCGAGTCGCCCGTCTCCGTTGAAATCTCCAACCGCAACAAACGATGGGTAACCTCCAGCAGCAAACGCCACCGGTGCCTGAAATGTCCCATCGCCCTTTCCTAGTAGAACGCTAACTGTGTTGTCGTTATAGTTTGCGACAACTAAGTCTTGCTTTCCGTCGCCGTTAAAGTCGCCGACGGCAACCACACTTGGCCCCGCGCCAGTCGCGTAGGTCTGTTGTGTCTGAAACGTTCCATCGCCACTGCCCAAGAGTATGCTGACGGTATTATCGCTATAGTTGGACACAACAATATCTAACTTTCCATCCCCGTTAAAATCCCCCACTGCAACTGAGCCAGGTTGAACTCCAGTTGCATAGGTGACCTGCTTCTGAAATGTCCCGTCCCCGTTCCCGAGCAGAACGCTCACTGTGTTATCGCCTCGGTTCGCCACTACCAAGTCCGGCTTCCCATCGCCATTCAAATCCGCCGACACTACGTCTCTCGACGAAGTACCGCTTGCATATGTGCTTTCTGAAAACGACGCAAAAGCTGTTGTGGCATTCAGTGTTGCTGTGGCAATGGTTGCATTTCCGTTGCTTGTATCTTCGAATGTTACCGTGCCGCTTGGCACTGCGCTTCCGTACCCGGCTACAGTCGTTGTAAGAGTGTAGTTGCCAGCCGTTCCGCTCTCTGCCAACCACGTCGCGGTCAAGGCCTCTCCACTCACTGTGACAGTCTGGGCAGATGATGCACTGGTTGAATCCGTTGAATCACCAACAAACACTGCTTTGATGCTGTGGCTGCCAATGCCTAGTTGAAGTTTAATGGACGCGGTTCCCGCGGCGGTCAATTGTGCGGTCCCGAAGATAGCCGCGTCTTCGCAATAAGCTGCAGATGCATCACAGAACTCTATCTGCCCGCCTGCAACGGTGGCATTATTCTGATCCTTTACAGTAGCTGTCAGAACAAGGGCAGTACCCGTAGTTACACTATTGGCGGAAACCGTTAGTGTCGTCGTTGTCTTGGATGTGGCCCACACAACGTCATCGCCAGATGAGGCAGGAGCGAAGTTGTTGTCGCCCGGATACGATGCTGTAAAGCTGTGGCTTCCAGCGGATAACGCTGCGGTGGTAAACGACACCTGGCCAGATGCACCTATCGCTTGTGCGTCGATTAGAACACCGTTGTCATAGATGCTAATGGTCCCTGAAGCGGTGTTGCCGCTATAGGTAGCAGGAGCAAGGGCAGCAGTTAGCTGCACTGTCTGCCCAATTTGTACGCTTCCGCTGGGGCTAGAAGTCAGAGTCAGACTAGTGAATACACCCCGGGCCAGAGTAACTGTGCTTGAGTTGCTTGACGCATAATTGCTGTCCCCGCCATAGACCCCAAATACGGAATGAATTGTGGGCCCGCCCAAGACAAACACTCCAGAGGCGGTTGCCTGTATTGTCCACCCGCCTAATAATACTGATGTTGTGTCAGTATTGATAGAAGTGTCAGCAATGTCAGGTCTACCGTCTCCGTTGAAGTCCCCTACTGCAATGGCTTGCCAACCCCATACGGTGGTCGGATAGGTGGCTACTTGGAATGTGCCATCGCCATTGCCGAACAACACCCATGTCTCGCCGTACCAGTTTGGCACTACAAGGTCAGGCTTCCCGTCCCCGTTAAGGTCTGCGACCGCAAACGAATACCCAGAGAAACCATCCATATTTGGATCATATGGCAGGAGTTGAAATGTGCCATCTCCATTGCCGAGCAGGACACGCACCGCTCCGTTGAATACTACTAGATCGGGCTTACCGTCTTCGTTGACATCGGCCACTTCGATCGTGCCACCACCCGTCACTGTCCCTGCTGTCGTCCCGGCGTCAAAGGTTCCGTCACCCTTCCCGAGTAAAAGTGTTATTACTCCACCGTCTCCCATTACGACCAAATCAGATCTATTGTCTCCATTAAAATCTCCCATTGCGAGGGAATTAGCTCCAGGAACTGTTGCCACTGTTTGTTGAGCCTGAAATGTACCGTCCCCATTGCCCAACAAGATACAGACGGAATCGCCGATTGATGCTGCCAAATCAAGCACGCCGTCCCCATTGAAATCTCCGATGGCAATGTAGCTAGTTCCCAATGAGTAGGATATCTGCGGCTGGAAAGTTCCATCGCCATTTCCGAGTAACACGCTCACCGCACCGCCTGCAACGACCAAGTCCAGTTTGCCATCTCCGTTGAGATCTCCAACCGTAACAAATGTTGGACTTCCCCCGACAGCGTAATCCTGCTTGGCCTGGAAAGTTCCATCACCATTTCCAAGATAAACACTGACCGTATGCGGATCTAAGTTGGAGGACATACTATTATTAGCTACTACAATATCTAGTTTTCCGTCGTTGTTGAAATCTCCAACCGCCACAGATTTAGGCCAGATGCCAGATGCATAGTCAGTTTGCAGGAAGGTGTTCACGGCAGTCGTTGCATCGAGCGTTGCAGTTGCAACTGTAGCATTGGCACTGTTAGAGTCTTCGAAAGTCACTGTCCCCGTCGGTGCCACAGTTCCACCCCCCTTAACCGTGGCCGTCAGCGCATAGTTGCCCGGAACACCAGTTGCAACCAAGGCCGTGGAGCTCCACACCTTTCCAGTGACCGTTAAACTCTGGGACGCAGATGTACTTGTGGCGTTTGTCCCAGTACCGGCAAACAAAGCTTTAATGCTGTGGCTTCCGACACCAAGCCTCAGATTGAGCGTTGCCGTCCCAGCCGCAGTCAGTTGGGCAGTGCCTAGCACCGCCGAATCCTCACAGTAGGTTGCAGTCGCATTGCAGAACTTAACCTGCCCGACCGTCACCGACGTGCTTCCAGCCTTCACGGTCGCGGTGAGCGTCACCACGCTTCCCGAGGCTACCGTTGACACCGTGTTTCCCCCGGATGTTAACGCAAGGGTCGTGGTCGTTGGCGTCGAAGCCGATGCAGAGATCCCGCCGCCTGCGATTCCGGCAACCAACAAGGTATAGACGACAATGTGCTTCAACGCCTGCGCAGCGTACCGGGACTTTGTATTTTGTGCCGACTGGAAGGTCATCGTTCATTCCCCCATGAACCTGCGAGATCCGTGATCTCAAGCGGTAACGGGCAAACCAGCCCTCAATGAACTGAATGGGGGAGATAACTGATGATTGCGTGAGTCAGTTGGCCGAGAACCAAGGCAACGTCGTACAACGCGTAAGAGACACTTGCGATTGGCCCAGGTGCGGCTGTTCGCAACGAGCCAATTCCCCCCCACGTCAAGTGCCAACCATAATACACAGTTCTACAGGGCATTCACGACCGGGTTCAGTGCCTCTCAGCACTTTTCAACCAAATCGCGTAGCCGAACTCCGAGCGAAATGGCAATACGGTGCAGCTTCATGATGCTGATATTCCGTATGCCTCGCTCTACCCCGGATATGAACGTCCAATGCAGTCCAGCCCTCTCCGCCAGTTGTTCCTGCGTTAAGCCTAGTGCTTCCCGCCGGTTACGGATTGTCTTTCCCAAGGGCTTCCTGGGATCGGTGATTGGATCGTCCACTCACCGATGTTTTCGGTTTCAGCCTGACGAGTACATAGTATATAGTCTATGTCAAGGGAAATCCATCGTTTTTAACGACTTCATGTCCGGTTCAGGCATTTTTCTGGCTCCGCTCCGCGCCACTGTGACCGCTCGGGGTGCTCTGAAACCTGAGATCTCTCTTCGAAGGCCCGTGGCTTCCCGGTCGGTTGTGCTGCAATCTGTTTGAAAGATTCGAACAAAAGCCTTGAAATGCCGCCGCGGGGCGATCATAAGGCGAACGCCTGCATCAACGTAAACCAGTGGTGTCGTTACAATCTTAAAATGAAGGCTCCCGACGTCGGCGCTTCTCAGTTCTTCGGTTAGGCAAGCTACTTCTTGTTGATGTTGCGCTCCGCAATTTTGTCCATCAGCTTTTCGCGTGCTTCCGAGGATGACCCGTATGGTTTGCTGTAAGCTTCCGCAACTTTTGTGTGATTTTCATATGCAGTTGCTTTGGTTGCTGGCAGAGTAAAGAATCCTCCGCCAACCTTCTCCGTTTTAATGGTGACCTTGCTCATCGTTTTCTCCTTGGCGCTGAAGTTGTTGTTGAGAATCGCCCAGGGTCGGACCCGCCAAATCAGACCTCATGCAATGAGACTACTGCAGATCGAATGTTCTTGTGGTTACACAAGCCACAAAGGAATGCAACGTTAGCGATGATTGAGTTTCGTAATCAGTGGCTCCGTAATCACATCAATCAGAAGTTCGGCAGAGGTGCGCTCCAAGCCATAATTCAGGCATGGCCGATTCATCCTTCGCCTAGCCGGCAGGAACTCTGGCGCTGGCTGAATGGCGAAGTGCCGAGAATCCCAATTCCCTCGACAAAGATATTGCCACTAGCCGGAGCACTAGACATTGACCCCTTCGCTCTTTTTGAAACGACACCACGGGCGTACGCTACTCTATGCACGGCTCTCATGCAAGATGTAGCGTCGGGGAAATCTGGTCAACTGGTTCGGAGCCTCCAATGGGCGCATGATCTCATCGTTCCCAACCTCGATTGGCCTCCAAGCTCAATTACAAAGATGTATTTCGGAGGCCGTAGGTGGAAAATTCGAGAATTTAGCCATGCGGCAACCGGTGAACGAAACTACTTTCAAAGGTTTAGGATCGGAGGCAACCGCGATATAGAAGATCCGCAAGTGTGGCATTTCGCGTTTCTGAACGTCAACGCAAAACGACCTCTTTGGACGCCATACGGTTTTGTCGTAAAAGAAGCGGGCCGCATTCGGTTATATCAGTCTCGCGGCCATACTGATGAGGTAGAAGGACTCATTGAAACCAAGAGTTTCGCCGTCGAGACTTGGTTTGGAATGGGACCGGCAGAATTTCGAGTCGCCAGCCTTCACCCGTTTACCCTCAGCCTTGTTCAAGGAAACGACCGAGCAGAGCGTTGTGTCATCTTCCCCTGAAGCCTGACTCTAGGTGAATGGTACATCGAGTCGCCAAATCTGTTATGTGCCTGCGTCTCCAAGTTGAGGATATTCCCCGTACTGGAATTTCGTCGGCGGTTCTATTGAGTTATGGAGAATATGCCTGACAGAATCCGCATCATTCAAATTAACTTGACTCAGGTTGCCCCAACAGGTTGTGTTTTTGAATTCTCCCGCAACCGGACACACATCCCTTGGTATGCACGGTGCAGGTCGGTGCAATCGTATCCCTAGATGAACGGGGCGCGTTTGTCATTAAAGAAGTCTTCCGCACCTAGATACATACGCAATCAAACTCTGCGATCAATAGACGATTCTCTTGTGGGAAGGATGCTCCGCCCTTCCCCCGCTGCGACCGCCGATAGATCCGGCGTTCTTCGCTTCCCATCCATACGGGGCCGTTCCCGCCCCGTAACGCCCCACCCCAAAAAGCAATGCGGTGCAGCCTTCGGCTGGACCACCGGTTCGACATTCATTTCCCGGCGAACTCTAGGCTCCGTTCGGCTCCTTCTGTCAACTCCGCTTGTGCAGCTCCGCGCGGCATAAAAGC
>Ga0181520_10007181_pt1 | contig 16559 bp, 18 predicted proteins | sample PEATcosm2014_Bin_29_FD_132451 | JGI IMG/M metagenome (GOLD analysis project Ga0181520, IMG submission 132451) | Peatland microbial communities from MTU Mesocosm Facility, Houghton, MI, USA - PEATcosm2014_Bin02_30_metaG | ecosystem: Environmental > Terrestrial > Soil > Wetlands > Peat | place... | reverse complement strand
GAACGCCACGATCTACAAGGGGGGGTTTGCCGTTACCTCCCCCCACGTGGGCAATGTCCGGAACCCGGCAACGCTCGCGTACCTGCAGGAGACTGTGGCAAAACTCCAGCGGTTACTGGGAGCAGAGTACGATGTAGTAGCCCACGATCTCCACCCGCAGTTCCTCTCTACCCGGTTTGCAAAGGAGATCGCCGAAGAGCGGGGGATTGGACTTGTACCGGTCCAGCACCACCGGGCCCATATCGCCGCGACAACAACGGAGCCCTGTATCGGGATCGCGATCGACGGCGTTGGCTATGGGGACGATGGCACGATCTGGGGCGGCGAGGTCTTTGCCGGACAGGTGCCGGATCTCGCCCGGGTCGCCCACCTCGAACCGGTGGCGATGCCGGGTGGCGATCTTGCCACCCGGTTCCCGGAGCGGATGCTGTACGGCATCCTTCCCGAAGAGGCCTGCCTCGATCTTCTCCGCAGCCGGGGCTGGACAGATGTAGAGATAGGAGTGATGCGAAAGCAGGTGGCAGGCGGCTTCAATGTCACAATGACCAGCAGCACCGGCCGGGTCCTCGATGCTGCAGCGGCTTTGCTTGGGATCTGCCGGGAGCGTACGTATGACGGGGAACCGGCCATGAAACTCGAATCGGCGGCAGCTGGCGGGAAGGCGGAAACATGGGAGCCGGTATTTTCCCGGATCGGCGGGTGTGAGTGCCTCTCTACCCGTGCGATTCTCAAAGAGGCCCTTACCCGGATCTCCTGCGCACACAACCTTGACCAGGGAGTGATCCGGGACATTGCGGCATCCCTCCAGTACAACCTTGCCCGGGGGATCGCAGCGCTCGCCATCCACGCCGCAGAAAGAGAGGGCATTTCCCGGGTTGCCCTGAGCGGGGGCGTGGTTGCCAACAGGGCCATTCGGGAGACCATCCGTGCGGAGATCGAAAGCAACGGTCTTGCGCTTCTTATTGACTATGCCTACCCGCCCGGTGACGGATGTGTCTCTTTTGGCCAGTGCGTCTGGGCAGGGAAACTCTCATAGCAGCAGGGATGGACCGGCAGAACCAGATCGCCTAAACAAGCATTTTATCTTGGCGGAAGCACAAAGATGAGATTATCTGCGATGTACCCGCTGGACATCATTCAGGAACAGGAAAAACGGATCCAGAGCCTGGAAAAAGAGCTCACGGAGCTCCGGCAGGGGCTTGCGGCCGTGCATGACTATTTTCTCCAGATAAGAGCACAGGCTGACGAGCAGAGTATTTCTGCGGAAATCAACCTCGGGATTGTCCGGCCCTTAAAAGACGACGACGCCGAGTTCGAGGGGATCTGGGACTTCCACGAGAAGATGCTGGTGAGCGATCCCAAGGGCACCGTCCCTCTTGATATCATGTACGACACCTATGCCCAGTTCTGCCGGAAGAGCAACAAGAAGCCGGTGGACAAGGATGCATTCGAGTACCTCCTCCCCCAGATGGAGAATCCCCGACCGGTGGTCTTCCGGGGAAAATGGCAGGGATGCCGGTTCCGCTGACCGCTCCTGCCGGGCGGGTATGAACCATGCCGCATGTCCGCATCACCGCCGGCTCGGATATCCCGCTTGTCGGCTCGCTCTATTTTGGTGTTATTGACCGGGGCACGAGCCTCCTGCAGGTGCGCCCGAGCTGCGGCTGTAACCTCAATTGTCCCTTCTGCTCGGTGGATGCCGGGCCATGCTCGAAGACCCGGGCAACCAGTTACGAAGTCGAACTGGATTACCTCCTCTCGGCCGTTGAGGAGATTGCCCCCTTCAAGGGTACGGGAGTCGAGTGCCACATCGATTCCCCGGGCGAACCGCTCATGTACGCCCGGCTTCCCGAACTGGTTGCCGCACTCAAGGCGATCGATGCCGTCTCAACCGTCTCGCTCCAGACCAACGGCACGCTCCTTGATGAGAGAAAAATCGCAGCGCTGGCGGACTCCGGCCTCGACCGGATGAACCTCTCGCTCCACGCCCTCGACCCTGCACTCGCCCGCGAGCTCGCCGGGGTGGACTGGTTTGATATTGAGAAGGTGACGGAAGCCGCCAGGGCGGTGGCGGCGAGCTCTATGGACCTCCTTATAGCCCCGGTGTACATCCCGGGCATCAACGACGCCGAGATCCCCAAACTGATCGCTTTTGCCCGGGAGTGCGGGGCAGGCAAAAGGTTCCCGCCTCTTGGGATCCAGAAATTCGAACGGTACAAGTACGGCCGGACGCCCAAAGGCGTGAAGGTCCAGAGCTGGTGGCAGTTTTTTAACCGGAGTATCAAAGAGTGGGAGAAAACCTCCGGCCTCGCCCTCCGCCTCGATCCCGAACGGAATTTCGGGACGGTCCGGCGCCCCTCCCTCCCGCAGGTGTTTAAAAAAGGCGAGAAGGCAACCGTTGAGATCAAAGCACCCGGCTGGATCCACGGCGAGCAGCTGGGAATTGCAAGAAACCGCGTGGTCTCGGTCTTTGGCTGCGATAAAACCTCGGGGCAGGTCCGGGTAAAGATCGTGGCCGCCAAGAACAATATCTACGTGGGCGTGCCGGTTTAACCGGGATATACCCGGACAATGGCATCCGCTCGCATATGGGCAGATGCGAAAAACAATCAGACAATTATCACTTAAGTGAAACGAAGAAAAAAAGATTTAGCCGAACAGGGCGCCGAGCCCTGCCATGCCGCTCTCTTCTTCCTGCTTCTTGTCCTCTTCCTTGTGCTCTTCCTTAGCTGGTGCTGCGGCTGCGTGGGCTGCGGGTGCAGCTGCGGCAACGGCGACCGGTGCTGCGGCTGCCTTGCTGATAGCTTCCTCAATGTTCACGCCGTCGAGGGCTGCAATGAGCGCCTTGATGCGGGACTCGTCTGCTGCTACACCTGCGGCGGTCAGGACTGCCTTGACGCCGTTCTCATCGACCTTCTTGCCTGCCTTGTGCAGGAGAAGTGCTGCATAGATATACTCCATCTTAAATTCACCTTGTTAATTTCTTATTTTACCAGGCTCTTGATTGCCTGGCTTTCTCTGTGGGCTTTACCAATAATCGCATCGATAACGTCTTTTTCATAGACGTCTGCCTCGATCGCAAGACCGCGTGCGTCCCTGACGGCCTTGGTCAGGATCGCTGCCATGGTCTCCCTGGTCGGGATCGCCGCGTTCACCGACAGGTTAAACGCCTGCTGGCCCGCGAGCTGGATCTGGGCGAGGATCTTCTCCTCATCCACGGCAAGCACTGACGGTTCGTACAGGCTGCCATCATGGAAGGCTGCCTGGAGGGCGAGCCCCACATCCATGGGCTTGATGTCAAGCTTGACAAGCACATCGGCAAGCTTTGCCGAGATGACCGCGCCTTTCTTGACAACGGTCTTGGTCTCCCTGATCTTGACCTTGCCACCTTCGATGGCTGCGGGGATGCCGGCCTGCTGGAGTTCCCCGACAATCGGGCCGGGCTTGAAGCTCGTGGGCCCCTTCTCGATGACAATGTCCTCGGGAGCGGTCTCGCCGGCTTTTGCGGCCATCTTGGTCTTGGTCTTCTCGAGCTGCTTGTAGAGCTTGAACGGGTTGTCGTTGGAGAAGATCACCGCGGAGTGTCCGGAGATAAACCTGGTGAGTCCCTTCGTGTCCCCGCCAATCTCGCCGAGTGCGTGCTCGATCAGGGTGTTTCTTGTGACCTTGATAACTGCCTTACCCCGAAGGTTACGCCGGATCTGCTGCACCTGCTGTGCAGGAATGCCGTACATGTCGACAAGCCCGATCAGGGTGAACTCTTTCGCGTGCTTCTTGATATCCGCGACCTCGTCTTTCTTCCACGCGGGCAGGTGGTGGGTATAGACTGCCATTATACCAGCCTCACGGACGGGCCCATCGTTGTCTTGATAAAGACCGAGCGGACGTTTAAGTGACCCTGTTCGAGGACGGACTCGACACGCTTGAGGATCGCGTCGATGTTTTCGGATACCTGCTCCGGTGTCATGGCCGTCGAACCAACCTTGGTAGAGAAGACCGTCTTGTCCTTGGTCCTGATCTTCACCGAGTTACGGAGACGCTCGACAATCGGGCGGATATCGGTCTGTCCGGGGATCGGCATCGGCATCCTGCCCCGCGGACCGAGCCGGGGACCCAGGAAACGACCGACCTGCGGCATGACCGCGGTCTCGGCAAGGAAGTACTTGTAAGAGCTTGCGACCCTGCGTGCTTCACGCGGGGCGCCTCCCAGCCGTTCTACCTCATCAGGGCCGAGAATCAGATCAACCTTGGCATCCTTTGCCTGCGTGACGATATCACCTCTCCCGATGACACAGATCCCGGTCTTTTCTCCGGTCCCGTTCGGGAGCAGTATCGTCTCGTCGATACGATTTTTCGGCTGCGCCATATCGATATTCTTGAGATTGATGGTAATATCGATGCTTTCGGAGAACTTCCGCTTTGGCGCCTTTTCAATCGCCGTTGTTACGGCTTCCAGAATTTTTGCCCTTTCTACCATCAGATTCCTCCATAGTCTGCGACCGAACCCTTCGATCTCCTATGGTGTTTTCCTGACTTACTTCAGAAGGACGCTGTCATACTTGCCAGCAGCGATGTCGGCGAGCACTTCTTTGGGGCGCTTGCCGTCAACGTTGACTCCCATGCTTACACACGTACCCACGACTTCCTTTGTGGCAGTCTTGAGCTCGTAGGAGAGCATGCCTTCGAGTTTCATCTTGGCAATCCTGACAGCGGCCTCGAATGGCAGGTTTCCTGCCACTTTGGCGTTGGGCTCTGCGGATCCTTTCTCGATATTGGCCTCTTTCTTGATGAGAGCCGTCGTCGGTGGGATACCCACCGTGACCGTGAACTGCTTCTTGTCGTTGACTTCGACCTTGACTGGGACCTGCATTCCATTGAATGACGCGGTCTTGGAGTTGATCTCATCGACGACTGCCTTCACGTTGATACCGAGTGGTCCGAGCGCGGGTCCTAATGGCGGACCTGCGGTTGCCTTCCCGCCGGGTACTAAAACCTCGACCACTTCTGCCATAGTTTTGCACCATGCCGTCCCGTTTAAGTACGGGCACTCAGCTTGGGTCTGTTACATTTGACGTAAGGGGAAATAAAGGTGATCGTCAGGAGTGATGTTAGGATAAATACCAGTGAGGCTCCAGCGGGAAGAGATTTCTCATAATTCAAAGGGTATCCCGCAGTCGGCAGTACTCACCCGAGGGCCGTGACAATAAATGGTATTTGCCAGACGGGGCAGAAAATTAACCTGGCACGGGCTTATCTTTGGCATCTGGTGCAACATATATTTCTGTTATTATGCCAGATCTAGGTCATAGAGGATCTATCCACCCTCTCAAAAATTGTCCCTCTTTCCTGCAAGCCCGGGCCTGATTTTGCCCCCGATTCTCCCCTAAAAAAAGCTGGTGGACACCAAAAAAGACCACTTTGTCCACCGCTACAGAAAAACCTGCAATTTGGGAGTTAAACCAAAAAATAACGCATTTAAAAAGACTTAATTTTTCCCTTTAGCGGGGTTCTGTACTGGGAGGAACGAGTCGCCTGTAGAACTACAGGATCGGGCCTTCCTGGCCCATTATCGCGATCAACCCCGGAACCCCGGCCCGGCACTTTTACACCATGTGACCCCCCTCACACATATCCTGGATCCCTGTCCCCTCATCCCGCTCCATTTTCTCTCGTAAAATCAAGCCGGATCCCGGCCAAAATCCGGGCAAAAACGCAGGACACCTGATGGGGGTCACATGATCCTTTTTTGCAAATGGTGGCTGAAAGCACTCTGAAAATTACTCATTTTTATGACGTGAACTTCCCGGTAATACCCGGATGCCCCGGATCAGTTTGTACCAATGTGACCCCCAATTCTCCATTGACTGGGAGAGGATCCGGTCTGCCCTTTGCTTACCAGATCCCCGCAGGCGCCCGGAAAAAGTTACAGGGTTTTCCGGCCCTTGCCATTCCTGAACCGAGCGATGAGTAGGTAACCGCCAGCGGCAAAAACCAGAGTGATCACAAATACGATAAGGGCCATGATCAGCATCATGCTCCCTCCCGGGAGGACCTCAGTCTGGCCGGGAGAACCTGTGGCAGGGTGAACGAGCCGGGACAAGAAACCAGAGATCGAGAGAAGGCCGAGAAGCACAAACCCGGCGATGGTAACGATAAGGGAACACAGTACCGCATCAACGGGAATCCCGTCAGGGTTTTCCGACCAGCACCAGATAAGTCCCGCAAGGACAATCGCAAGCGGGATCAGGATGAACAATGCCATCGCAGGGAAATGCACAGGTAAAACTTCAGCGGGCCCCGGGAATAGATCCGCGACACTGTTAACGGCAAAGATAATGGCGACCAGGCCACCGATGACTGACAGCTGTTTTTTCCGGCCCTGAATACTCCTTGCAAGAAGGGCAATGAGAAACGTAAACCCCGCTAACAGACAAAAGGTAAGTATAATTCCGATGATAAGCCCCGCGGGGCTGGCACCGCCAGCGCTGCATACACCCTGTGCGGTTTCCATACAGCATTTTTATCATTGCTCTGGGATAATGTCGTCGTTAAGTGAAAAAAATATTTCAGGTACAGGTTTGGCTTCTGTAAAAAGCCGGATCTCGTTATCTCTCACGTTATCCGGAGAGAGAACTGCTCTTCCGCGAAAAGGGCGGTTCGCGTGAACCACGGATACGGTGCATATTTTTCGAAAAATCACGTTCATCCGCCATGGTTCCTTAAAATCCGGAGACCGGGTGCAAAATTACCGGCAGGAGCGAACCGATCACCGCAAAAGACTGCAAAAAAAACTTCACTCAACGCCGGATTGATGCACCCCAGCGATGAGTATCAGGTATGTGCTGCTGGGCTTACCCCTACTTATGCTGGTGCTGCGAACACGTTTGCACCTGCCCGTGTTCCTGGGTCTGCTAAAAAAGATTGGGAATCTGCTAATTCCCCTGCCTTTTCGGAGCGTGAGCGCCGGGACGATATTCGTCTTTGAGCATCCCGTAATACCGGGTGGACCGCCAGTGGTCGCGCAGCCAGACATGCTCGCGGAGCGTGCCCTCGTACACAAGGCCGCCCTTCTCCAGCGCGTGGGCCGAGGCCGTATTGAGCTTGTCGCACTTCCCGTACACCCGGTGCAGGCCCAGTGTCCCAAAGCCAAACGCGAGCAGCGCCCGGAGGATTTCGGATGCATAGCCATTCTTCCAGTACTCCGGCCGCAAAATGCACCCTGCCTCCGCGGTAGTAGGTTGGCTGGGATCGATCTCCAGGAGGACGAAGCCGGCAAAATCCCCGGTCCCCGGGATCCGGACCGCGAGGATGTAGCCCTGCCGGTCCGGCCGTGCGGCTTCAGCGATCGCGTGGTGTACGAAACCTGCAATCTGCTCCTCGTTCTCAAGCCAGATCCAGACAAACTTCATGACCGCAGGATCACGGGCCATGCACCGGACAGGATCGAGATCTCGCTCGTTCATATCCTCTAAAACCAGCCGCTCTGTAGGAAGGGAGAAAATCATCAAAATGCTCCGGGGAGGGTGCCGGCGAACAGTTGTGCCGGTACCTGGCACCTGTTTACCGGTGATCGTTTCGGGCCGGCACCGTATAACGCTGGCGGTGAGTGAAAAATATCCGGCCCTTTCCGGGAAACCGCGGGGGATCCTGCGGATAAAGGGATACCCTCATATGGTCCCGGCCGTCAATAACGTATAGGAAACATTACATGGCCATTATTGAGGCTGATCATCTCAGCAAGTCCTTTGATTCTTTTTTGGCTGTTGATGATGTCAGTATCGCCGTTAAAGACGGGGAGATCTGTGGTTTTCTGGGCCCGAACGGCGCCGGGAAGACCACCACCATCCGTATGCTGACCGGGGTCCTGACACCGGATACCGGCGCTGCCCGCATCTGCGGGATCGATATCGGCAGGCACCCGCTTGAGGCCAAGCGTATGATGGGGATTATTCCCGAGAACGGCACTGTTTATTCCGACCTCACTGCCGAACAGAATATCCTCTGGACAGCAAAGTTCTACGGCATGGACAGTGCCTCCCGCAAAAAACGGGCAGATGAGATCCTCGCCTACCTGGGACTTACCGAACGCAAGGATGACATTGTCCGCACCTTCTCGAAAGGGATGCGGCAGCGGATCAGCATTGCCTGCGCTATCGTCCCCTCGCCGCCGGTGCTCTTCCTTGATGAGCCTACAGGGGGCCTGGACGTGTTCAGTCGCCGGCTCGTGCTTGATACAATCCGCCGGATGAACGACGAGGGAAGCACGGTCTTTCTGACCACGCACAACATAGAAGAAGCAAACGAGCTCTGCACGGTCATCAGCGTCATCAACAAGGGGAAGCTCGTGGCAACTGGCAGCCCGGAGCGGCTCAAAAAGACGTTTGATACCGCAAAATACGTGGAGGTCGCGTTTGAGCAGCCGGTGACAAGGGAGCTGCTCGAAGCGGGCGGAGCCTTCCGGGTGGAGTCCCACGGGGACAAGTGGCGGCTGTACACGGATGACGCTGATCCTGCCGTCAAATACCTCGCCGCTCTTGCCGAACGGCAGCACCTCAAGATCATTTCGGTTGCGACCTCGACACCGACGCTCGAAGAGGCATTTGTCCAGCTCACGGGAGGTGCATGATGGATCCTCGGCTCTTTGTGCGGAGCGTCCTTCTTGTAGCCGAGAAGAACATGCGGATCTACTATTACAAGGGTGCGGTCGTGATCTTCGGTCTCCTTTTTCCCTTCCTGATGTTTTTAACCTTCTTTATCGGGCGCAACCTCGACCTCGTCCTCTTCTTCCCGGCGTTCCTGGGCATGATGCTCTTCTTCTCCTCGTCCTCCACCGGCCCGCTGATCACACCATGGGAGAAACGGGAGAAGACCTACGAACGCCTCCTTTCCCTGCCGGTAACGCTGGAGAGCATCATTCTGGGTGATATCCTTGCCGGGGCGCTCTTTGGGATCGTGATCACCACGATTGTCTGGAGTGCGGGTACGCTCCTCCTCCACCTTCCCCTCGCCCATCCCCTGCTTTTCGCGGTAGCGCTCGTTCTTGGCGGGTTTGCCTTCGCTGCGCTTGGTACCCTCCTCTCCTCCCCGGCCATGAGCAACCCCTCCAACGTGATGATGGTCTCCAACCTCATCCGCCTGCCCCTGATCTTTGTCTCGGGCATCTTTATCCCTCTTACCCAGCTCGGGAGCTGGAGATGGACCAACGAGCTCTCTCCGCTCACCTACCTGGTCGACCTGTTCAACGGGGCGATCACCAACACCGGAGTCTATCCCGCAGTTGTGGATATTTTCGTTCTGGGCGTCGTCATCGTTGCATTCGTGGAGGCGGCAAAACTGATCCAGCAGTACAACCTTTCAAAGGGGATCTAGGAGAGGAATCCGGGTCAGATCTGCATATCCCGGGGGGCGTAATCGTATTTTCCGATGTGGCCGGACCCCAGTCGGGAGTTAAGAGGAGGGCCTTGCGGGAGGGGGTCAGGTAATATCCACGGGTACGTCCTCAACAGTCTCCGGCACTTCATCCGTTTTCCCGCGTCCTGCCTGTTCTTCGTGGACGAAACGGGATCCAGTCATAGAGGCAAGAACCGCCGCGATAATCGAGAGGAGGGCCCCGATATAGAACGAGAGCCGAAGCGAGGGCATGAAGGCATTTGCGAGCGTTGTCGGGAACCAGGTAGTACCGGTCAGGACCGCGATCGTTGCAGGGCTGATCGCGGCAACGGTGGCCGCCGGCATGGCCACGAGGATTGTGTGGACCGGGTTGTAGCCCAGAAATGCGGCAAAGAGGGCACCAGTCGGCGGGATGGCGCCCATGGGGACGATAAGCTCCGGCGCCCCGGTGCTCACGAGCGACGAGGCCAGTTCCGGGGGAAAGAGGTGAGTTAAGCTCACGATCACGATGGTAAAGAAGAGCGCCATCGAGACGACCATGCCGCTGTTCTGGAGCATCGACCGCATGCCCGAGGCCACGCCCCTGTCCTCGGGAGGCACGGAGTTCATAATGGACGCGATGTTGGGCGACCCGAACATACCGTTTCCTATCCCCATGACTAGGAGCGCAACAGCAAAGATAGGGTAATCGAAGTTATAGGGCAGTGAGGCGAGGATTACAAACGAGAGGGCGATCAGGATCAGGCCTCCGGTGGCAAACCAGCGGGCGCCGTACTTGTCCGAGAGCCAGCCGGAGAGCGGGCCCATAATCACAAACCCGGCGGTGAGCGGCAACATGAAGATCCCGGCCCAGAAGGGTGTAGACTCGTAGCTGTAGCCGTGGAGCGGAAGCCAGATGCCCTGCAGCAGCAGGATCAGAATAAAAAACATGCCACCCCGCGCCAGGGCGCTTAAAAAACCGGCAGTGTTGGCCAGCGTGAAGACCCGGATCTTAAAGAGATCGAGGCGGAACATCGGATCCTCGACCCTGCTTTCAATGATGGGAAATGCAATCAGGAGGAGGATGCCGGTGCCGATCGCTCCAAGAACCCACGGGTTACCCCATCCCATCGGATCATTCCCGTAGGGAAGAAGAGCATAGGTGATACCGATCAAAAGGGTTGTGAGGCCGGCGACAAACGTTATGTTGCCCCAGACATCGATCTTCCGCACTTTTTTTGGAAGCGGGGTCTCTTTAAGTTTGAGGTATGCCCAGACCGTGCCAAGGATGCCAACCGGCACGCTGACGAGAAACACGTACCGCCAGTTATAGAACGCGAGGACGCCACCAAGAATCAGTCCCACAAACTGCCCCGAAAGAAAGGATATGGTATTGAGCCCCAGCGCTTTGCCCCGCTCGTCCGGGGGAAACGCATCGGTGAGGATCGCGGCGCTGTTGGAGAAGGTAAAAGAGGCCCCTACAGCCTGAACGAGACGGAAGGCGATGATCTCAATGGCTCCGGCATTGCCTTTGTCCGGCGTGAGAAAGAGCAGGATGGAACCCAGTGTGAAGATCGCAAAACCGATATTGTAAAGTTTTACCCTCCCGTACATATCCGAGAGCCGGCCGCAGGAAAGAAGGAGGGTTGCGGTAACCAGGCTGTAGCCCATCAGCACCCATATGAGGTACTGGAATGAGGTAAGCGGATCGATATTAATCCCGTTGAAGATCGCAGGAAGCGAGATGAGAGTAATACTCCCGTTCACCGAGACCATGAACATCTCGATGGTGGTGATCGAGAGGACGATCCACTTGTAATCGATCCCCTTTTTCGCGGCCCCTGTGAGGGTATCCGGTACCTGGGTCGTTTCCATGCGCTTTGTCCTGCCTTGGGCTGACGGGGGAGATGTAAAATACAGTTAACAGGGTTGAACGCGGGGGGCTATAATGATGATAGTTCCCGGAAAGGAAGAGGGAAGGCAAAACCCGGGGAAACCTTGAAACATCTGCCGGCCTATCTCTCATCAGAAGGGGAGGTTCCATGAAGTATGCCGATATTGATCGGATCTACCGGACACTGCGGCCTGAACAGATTCCCTGGTACAGCGAGACCCCTCCCGATGCCCTGGTAAAACTGGTTCAGGATGGGATCGTCCGGCCCTGCAGGGCTGTCGATCTCGGATGCGGTGCCGGCAGTTATGCGATCTATCTCGCCGGTCTCGGGTTTGATGTCACGGGCGTGGACAGCTCCCCTGCCGCGATCCGGATTGCACAGGCGCATGCAAAAAAACAGGGGGCCCGGTGCAGGTTTGTGGTCGCTGACCTGCTTGGCGACCTCCACGAAGTGACCAGCACTTTTGACTTTGCCTATGACTGGGAACTCCTGCACCACATATTCCCGGAAGATCGGGAGACGTATATCAAAAACGTGTATAAAATCACCAACCCGGGAGCGTTGTACTTCTCGGTCTGCTTTGATGAGAGCGACCCCCAGTTTGGCGGAGCAGGGAAATACCGGACGACCCGGATCGGGACAACGCTCTATTTTTCATCGGAGTCCGAGATCCGGAACCTCACCTCGCCGTATTTTGACATCCGTGAGTTGAAGACGATCGATGTTACAAGTAAATTCGGGCCGCACCGGGTCATTTACCTGCTCGCCAGCCGGCGCTTGAGATCATAAACCAAAAAAAAAGAAACGACTTACCGGTCCTGCTTTGCCACATGGCGGGGGAAGGCCACCTGTGGTCGCCGGGTGACAAACGAGGCGTCGAGGTTTTCGGCCATCCGCACTGCCATCTCTGCCGGGATCCCGAGTGCCATCATCTCCGGCGGGAGGGAATGGTTCTGCGTGGGGTCCTGCGGACCCATGAAGGCGGTGTTTTTGGGTGTTTTCTCCGCAAGGCCGGCCGGGAAGGTGATGAACGTTGAGCAGGACGACCCCCACGGGACAATGACCGGAGAGAATGGGTCGTCCCGATCAAAGTGGATGAGCGCCGCCATGTTCCGGATCTGCTCGCCATTCCCAAAGATACAGAGGGAGAGGACGCTGGGCATAGGATCAGGGAGAACTTCGCATGCCTGCACAACAAGATATTTTCCCGGCGGGTGGATCGGCCCGGCTGCCACCGAGCAGCGGTCGACCAGATCCGGGCCTGCCTTCAGGTACTCCGCCGCACCCCCGCGGACATCCTTCCTGCCTGTCGAGACGAAGTATTTGATATCGTCAGGCACCGGGATGTATCCCGTGTGAAACAGCCCGCCCATGCAACAGCCTTCCGTTGCTCCGGCCCCAATATAGATCCCCGGTATCTCGCGCCCGGCCGCCATCCGGTATATGCTGACTGCAAAGCATCGGTTGATTCCGGCCATCGGAGGGATGCCAGCCGGCAGTATCTCTGCCCCGTACACGGCAAGGGGCCGTGTGGAGAGACGGAACGCTTCTGTAAGTTTCGATCCGATCTCGCGGAAATCCGTGTTCGTCATGCGGATGCTCCTTTTCGTTCCACCGCAAATCCTTTCCAGATCGGGCCATCGAACACGCCGTCCTTTGCCTCCACCTCCATCTCAAGGAAGAGGGAGTACGGCACGGCGAACGTGAACATCTGTTCAGGGATGGTCTTTCCTACATTTGCGCGGGCCGCAAGATCCGTATATCCAAGCACGGCCCGGGGGTGCTCTTTTTTTGCCTCATCATACACGAAAGCACCGATCTGCTGGCAGGCGGCCATAGGTGGGACCCGGACCGGATCTGTGCCCTCGCGAACGGCACCAACAAGTGTAACAAGGCCGGTTACCTGAAGGGGATCGGCAAGGAAGACCACGACCACCGGTTTTTCGCCGGGCGGAACTTTCGAAAGAGGGGTGAAGATCACGTACTTCTCGGCAATATCCGTGACGGGCAGATCGGTGGTCATGAACCGCCGTGCTTTCTCCGGGTCCTTGTGGAGGCGCTCCCCGTGGATAAACTTCTCCCTCTCGCGTTCGGGGATGTGCTGCACGGTTGCACAATAGGCCTCCGGGTTTTTGCTGCTCGCGGCGCCCTTGGTAAAGAATGCGGACATGAAGTCCACCCCGGCACCCCCGAAGGCATCATAGTAACCGTTGCCAAAACCCAGGCCGGCCCGGGCGCCGGGGCAGCCGTAGCTCTCCCGGTCGAAGGCGGCAGTCTTTCCCTTTGTGGCCACCTGCGCAAAAAAGGGCATGATACAGGTCTGGCCGTGAGGTTTTATCCGGAGCGCCCCTTCGGGCAGGTTATTGCTCCAGAGTATTGCAACGGGTTCGTGTGCGAGCCCGAGTTTTTCCGAGGTGATGCTCTTCATTGCGGCTCCCCCGGGCTCACTTCATCCAGCCCATCTGCTCGTACCACTCGTATTCGTGGGCGAACCGGTCCTTGTTATACTTCACGAGCTGGCAGAAGTACTCCCGTTTCTGCTTGTGGAGTGCATCCTGGTCGGGATAGGTAATCCCGCCCTGAATCGCCTGTACAAGCGTCATTCCAAGGATTTTTGCTTCCCCTTCTGCCTTCCCAAGAGCTGAAGGGTCGCGCCCGATCGCAACACCCACGCCGCCCACGATGTTTGCACCCAGCGTCGAGAGGGTCTTGTTCATGTACCCCATCACCTCGTTTTCTCCGGCCCCACCGGCCGTGCAGACAGAACACCCGAACTTGCCGGTGAACATCTGGCAGTGGATAGCGTCTGCCATCCGGTCAAAGAGCGCCTTTACCGGGGCCGGCACGGAGTCAATGTAGTTGGGCGCGCCAAGTACAATCCCATCGGCGTTCATCATCCTGTCGAAGATGTCGGAAAAATCATCGAGAATCGTACACTCGCCCGTGGCATAGCAGGTCCCGCAGGCAGTGCAGTACCCGATCTTCAGGGTGTAGAGATCGACAAGTTCTGTTTCCGCACCCGCTTCTTTCGCCCCGTCAAGTACAGCACGGGTAAGCCGGAGGGTGTTGCTCTCCTTTCCGCGGGGGCTGGCATTTATTCCAAGAATTTTCATGTTCATCTGCTCCTGTAAGTGGGGTTAGAGAGAATATCGAAGATAAAGGTATTGGCTTGATCACCGGCTTGGGCCGCCGAAAAAAAAGATATGAAGGATATACCCGGATCACTGACCGGAGGCCGGTGTCATCATGGCCGCGGTCTGGTTACCATGGCGGAAACCTCCGGCCGGGAAGCCAAGAGCCGACCGGAGCTGATCCGGGGTTACGCCGAGCTGAGCGGCCGCGGAAGTAAGGTTCATCCGCTGCCCGCTCTGGGGAGTAAGGGCATTCTGGAGGGCCTGCTCGGAAACGCCCAGCTGAGCGGCAGCCGCATTGAGCAGGGTCGTGTTTGTAAGGAAACCCTGCCCGGAAAACGTGTGGTTCCCGTAATTGCCGTTCCCGGTATACGAGCCTGATCCTCCATACGATCCGCTATTACCCGAAGACGGATTGGATGCTGTACCGGCAGGCGCTGCCTGCTGGCTGTTTGTGGCCGCAGCAGATGTGCTGCTGCCGGAATCCTGCGTGCATCCTGCGACCAGTACCCCGGCAAGTACCAGGGTGGCAACAAGGAGCATGACAATTGAGACACTGAATGGTTTCATGAGCTTAGTCTCCACAAAAGCAGCCATGGGAGGCCGCCACTTGTAATGTTTACATTACATTTTGTAATATTAAACCGATGCTTTATCAACATTCCCACCGGTCACGGAGCAGAAGCGCGGCAGCAAGGCAAAAAAAACCTACCGGTAATAATAAAACCCAAAACGAGAACCAAAAAAAAAGTTACCGGTCGCTGACCTTGTCTACGACCCGCACGTTGTCGCCCCGCACAGTGATCGGGATGGGGACAACACTCTCGTACAGCTCCACCGTGATCTCTTCTTTTGCGGAATCCACACGCTTGACCACGGCTTTTTCACCCTTGAATGGTCCGGCGATCAGCTCGACAATCGTACCCTCGTCGATACCGGAAACTACGGGCTTGGGGATCAGGAAATGTCCCACCTCAGCAAGGGTGGTCTGGCCCTTTGCCACTGCGCGGGCGTGGGCAATCATCTCCACGAGCTGTTCGATCCGGTTACGCTCTTCAGGGGTCTCCACAAGAACATATCCCTGGAGTTCATTGGGGACAATAATCGAGGTGACCTTGATATCGGTGGCCTTTGTCTCGATTGCCTTAAGGATATTGTCGGCTACGGTCCGCTCCTGCTTGGAGGTCGTCTTGATCGCAAATATCCGGTTAGAGAATACCTCGGGTACTGTCGGTACCGCAGGCGATACGGGAGTGGGTTCCGCTGTCATGGCCATCAGGATCTAGAATCCCAGCATCTGCTTGTGTTCGAAGAACAGATAGATGATAAATCCGATCAGCCCTATGAGAAGGATCCCTGCCGCTGCTACGGTCGCGATCTTGGTAAACTCCTCCCGGCTGGGTGTGCGCGCGAGTTTCAGGACGCGGATGTACTTGCGGAATAACTCCTCGTGCACATCGACTTTGATATCAGGTTTTGAAATTTCCATAACTGCTCACTTGAGAAAATCAATCTCGTACTGTTTCTGTACTTTGGGGGTAAGCTTCTCATTGCGACCATATATTTGTGGCGACCGAACGCCCGTGACCACCAGAAGCGTCCGCATTTTGTTGGACATGGTGGGGTCGACCTGCGCACCCCAGATGATCCGTGCATTCTCGTCAACGCGCGAGTAGACTTCCTGCACAACCCCCTCGGCTTCCGCCATGGTCATGTCCGGGCCGCCGACTACGTTCACGAGCGCCGCGGTTGCGCCGGATATATCCACATCAAGAAGCGGGGACCGGATCGCTTTCTTGACCGAATCTGCTGCCTTGTCTTCGCTGTCGCTTTCGCCCATGCCGATCATGGCAACACCACCACGCTCCATGACCGTGCGCACATCGGCAAAGTCGAGGTTGACCAGGCCAGGCATGGTGATAAGTTCCGTGATACCCTTGACTGCCCGCATGAGCACCTCATCGGAGACCTTGAACGCTGCGGAAAGGGGAAGCTTGGGAACAACTTCAAGCAGGCGGTCATTCGGGACCACGATCACGGTATCTGCCACATCCCGGAGGCGTTCGAGACCGGCTTCCGCGTTTTCCATCCGGATTGCACCCTCGGAGGCAAAAGGCAGGGTGACAACCGCGATGGTGAGCGCACCTTCTTCCCGGGCAGCCTT
>Ga0181520_10007180_pt1 | contig 16562 bp, 11 predicted proteins | sample PEATcosm2014_Bin_29_FD_132451 | JGI IMG/M metagenome (GOLD analysis project Ga0181520, IMG submission 132451) | Peatland microbial communities from MTU Mesocosm Facility, Houghton, MI, USA - PEATcosm2014_Bin02_30_metaG | ecosystem: Environmental > Terrestrial > Soil > Wetlands > Peat | place... | reverse complement strand
CATACTCAACTTTTCTGCGTCGTCCATGCGGATGTTCACTACCCAGCATGACCGCCCCTTCAGGCTCATCTTGTGTTGGAATCAAAGCCCTCCTTCAGGCTCATCTTGTGTTGGAAGAGAGTGATACTTGCAATCCCATTTCGTATGGCTTAAGCTGGCATACTTGTCCATCCGGTTTCTCCTCTTAGTGTGCTTGGCGGCTCACGTCGAAGATTTTCTGGATAGACTCCGGAAAATGTCAAACTGCTACTGTCACCTCAGCAAAGACGGGGTTTCTCCCATTGGCAATAGATTCGTTTCGCGTGATGAAGTGGTTCAATATTGGCTTGGTAGGGCCGATTGCATTCTTTACCAAAAAACTCGAGTACGAGATCCAAATAGCATGACACTAGCTCCCGATAGAGAAGTTTTGTAACTGGAGTAAATCGGAAGGAATTGGATATGGAAAAACGCGGAGTAATTTATGCGTCGGCAGACGCCGCAATTGTATCGTCTCCAGAGGCGGGAATGCAACGTCAGGTATTGGCCTATAACCAGAATGTGATGTTGGTTCGTCATCACCTCTCGAAGGGATGGAAAGGGGTCCGTCACAAACATCCTCAAGAACAACTTGTTTATGTTGTAACTGGGCATATCCAGTTCGCTGGCGACGGCAAGATTATCGAACTACGTGCTGGTGACAGTATTGTTGTCGAGGGGGATGTCGAACACCAGGCAACGGCGCACGAAAACTCTGAAGTGCTGGATGTATTTGTTCCCTATCGTGGTGACTATGCCCAGTGTGTTAACGATCATTAGAAAACGTAGTTATTTGAACGCTCGCCGAAGGGCCGGCGCCAGCGCTTTGGGGTCTGCCCGCCAGTGTTGGATAACGCTATAAAAGGGTCGGGGGAGGTTTGCCGGTCGCTCGTCCAGAATGAGCAGAACCGGTTCAGCTAGAGGCCCAATCCCTGTCAGCGCCTGGTTTATTGCAAAACCGCCCATTTTGCCATAAGTACTTGCCTGAATCAAACTCTAGTTGGAGCCTGGGGAACGGGAGCGTTTTGTAAGCACATTTTTGCCAAAGCACATCGAAGAATACAGCTGCGGTTGTCACCAGATCGCACAGGCTGCCTGCACAGCAGATTGATGGCTTGAATGAGCATTTTGACCCACGCTCGATACTATGCTCACGCCGCTTGGATAAAAACTGTTTGACATCCACATACAGGTGTAGTAGTTCTTTCTATAGAAATTGGAGATCAGAATGTCTGAGCCACGATTATCGAGGCTTGAATTTCAGATTATGGAGACGCTTTGGGTAAAAGGCGACTCCTCGATCCGCGAAATTCAGGAGTCGTTTCCGGAAAAGCGAAAGCCTGCCTACACCACGATCCAAACCACCGTGTACAGGATGGAGGTGAAGGGGGTCGTACAGCGCGTCAAGAAGGTCGGCAACTTCCATATTTTCGCCGCGACGATCTCGCGCGATTCAGCCCAACGAAGACTCATTGACGATCTTCTGGCCATCTTCGGGGGACGCTCGCAGCCTGTCATGGCGCACCTGATCGAGTCAGGCAAGCTGTCGCTTGAAGATGTAAAGAATGCGGAACGGGCGCTACGCAACCTTTCCCGCAAGGAGAAGCAGCCATGACGTTTCCGGCATCCTGGAGCGAAACCTGGACTGCGGCTCTGGGCAACCATCTCTGGCAGTCGACCGCAGTGACCGGAATTGCCTGGCTGCTCACGCTCAGCCTGCGCAACAATCACGCTCGCATGCGCTATTGGGTGTGGATGATTGCCTCAATCAAATACCTGATCCCATTTTCGCTTTTCATCGCTGCCGGCGAATCGCTTCGCTCGGCGTTTGCCACTCCGATTCAAAAGCCGGCTCTGGCAGCCGTGATGGAGCAGATCACTCTGCCCTTCCCGCAAACTGAATCGCCCGCAGCCGTTGCGTATGCCGGGATGGCGCCTACTGCCGTCTCGCACCCCGGCAATCTCGTGGCTCTGATCCTGCTTGCCGTTTGGCTGTGCGGCTTTCTTTTTGTCTTGTGCTCGTGGTCGCGCGGGTGGTTGAAGATCCGCGCATCGCTTCGCGCATCTTCGCGCATGATGCTGATGGCCGAGGTGCCGGTTCTATCGTCGCCCCTGTTGATTGAGCCGGGCATCTTCGGCATCTTTCGTCCTGTACTTCTGCTTCCAAAGGGCATCACCGACCGCCTCTCCGCAGCACAACTCGGCACCATCATCGCTCATGAGATGTGCCACGTTCGTCGACACGACAATCTCACAGCCGCCATCCACATGGTTGTAGAAGCGCTTTTCTGGTTCCATCCAGCGGTGTGGTGGATCAAGACTCGCCTTCTGGATGAACGCGAACAGGCCTGTGACGAGATCGTACTACAGTCCGGAAACGAGGCGGACGTCTACGCCGAGAGCATCCTGAACGTCTGCAAGTTCTGCATCGAGTCACCGCTATCCTGCGTCGCGGGCGTCGCCGGATCGGACCTTAAACGCCGTATCGTCCGCATCATGACCGAAAGGGTGTCCCGCAATCTCGGTCTCGACCGGAAGTTGTTGCTCGCGCTAGGGGCAATGGTTGTGATCACCGTCCCAATTGTCTTCGGCCTGGTGCATATCAAGCACGCCGATGCTGCTACCTCGGCCGAGAATCAAGCGCGGAGCATTGCAGGCACCTGGCAGGGATCGCTTCACACCACTAAGGACCTGCGCGTTGTGTACCAGGTCTATAAGGCCATCGGCGGTGGTTACCATGCGGACAGCTACAGTCCCGACCAGGCCGAATACGGTCTTCCAGATACCAAAATCGAGCAAGATGGCGCAACTGTGAGGTTTACTCTAGCTGAAATTGACGGCGTCTTTGAGGGTAGGCTGAGTCCAGACGCAAATTCGATCATAGGAAACTGGACTCAACATTACCACACGCTCCCTCTCACCTTGGTGCGCGCCACACCGGAGACGGCCTGGGTTATCTCGGCGCAACTGCCGCCGATGGCCGCGAACGCCGATCCCAGCCTAGAGGCCGTCAACATCAAGCCGGCCAATCCGGGTGAGCCGGGCGGAGGTGTAGGGTTCGTGGCGCCTCAGCTCAAGATCTTCAACTCCACACTGAGCGAACTCATCGCATACTCCTATGGACTCCATACCAGCCAGATCGTGGGCGCCCCGGCGTGGGTAGCAACCGACAAGTACGATATAACCGGCCAACCTGACGCCGAGGGCAGGCCCAGCTATAAGCATCGGAGTAGCATGATACAAAAGTTGCTCGCCGAGCGCTTCAAGCTCAGCTTTCATCGCGACAAAAAGGAACAGTCGGTCTATGTGCTGTCCGTTGCCAAGGGAGGTCCCAAGCTTGCAAAGAGCGCCGGAGATCCGAACGGACCCACTGTGCTTCGCTTCCAGGGGCCAAGTGCACTGTTCGTTCAAGACGCAAACATGGGTCACTTAATCCGCTTGTTGCAGGGAACCGTGCTCGACCGCCCGGTCCTCGATCAGACGGGGCTCGAGGGGAAATACGACTACACCCTCAACTGGACCCCCGACGACTCCCAGTTTCACGGTTGGGGCGCGAAGTTTTCGCATCCAACCGGCGGCCAAAACGCACCGCCGCCGCTGTCTGCCGCGATCCAGGAGCAGCTCGGGCTCAAGTTGGATCTCGAAACGGTACCTGCTGATGTTCTCATCATCGACCATATTGAAAAACCTTAGATGAAGATCAACTCGAAGCCAGAAGACGATCAATGGTCGGCCTGGCCTGACGTAAATCTAACTAAATTCGTTTGCAAATCGGGAGATGTCATGTACGAGATAAGCAAGTGTAGCGCGCATAGGAAGTTACCCGAGCATCGGAGCTCGATTGTGGAGTTTTTGGCATTATTTGCGATTGTCTTGTCGGCTCTCCTGGCTTGCGGACAGACGGCACAATCGCCCGCGAGACAAGCGGATGACTCGCCCGTAAATGTCGAAAAATTTTCACTTGATCTAGTTGCTGCATACAAGAATCACAAGCCCGTTCTCGACCTGAAGCCTGAAGAGATTGCGATCGCCGACGACAATTCTCCGGTAAAGCTCGACAGTCTTCGCCTGGTAATAGGCAAACAGAAAAGCGATCGCCTGATCACGCTGGTCTTTGATCGAGCGGGCTCGGTTGCTGAATCAGGTCAGCAGATGGACCCATCGACGGCGAAGAACACGCGTGATGCCGCAGCGAAGATTCTCAAAATGATTTCTGGGAGTGGTTCTAATATTTCCGTGCTGGATGTCGAGGGACGCCTTCGACTTCAGCGTGGATTCACCTCCGATCGGAATGCACTTACACATGCATTGATTACGGCGATTCAACCGGACATATCCGGTGCCGGTGCCATCGCCAACGAGGCGGAAAAACAACTTATCGCAGAGTTACAGACCGGAAACGATTCATCGGGAAACCCGGTAAGTCCTGGAGACCGGGCTCGGGATCAGGCGCTGTTTTCGGCTCTTGCTCACTCAGGCAGAATTGCGCAGGATCAACACATGCGCCCTTCCCTGGCTGGCTTACTTGCATTGATGGAAGCCATGCAACAGATCCCGCATCGAAAGACGGTGATCTATTTCACTTCTTTCCAGAAGGCGCAGATCGATTCGCGAGCCAGAGATGCGATCAAGTCCATTATTGGATCGGCCAATCAAGCTGGGGTGAGCATCAATGTTGTCGACCTGAACTCGTTCGAACATGCTGTAACGCAGATCCTTGGTAAAGACGCTATCAACACATTGAACGGGGGCCGAAGCGTCGAAATCCTCACACAAAGCTTAATCCCCGATCAAGACAAGGATACTAATGACGATATGCGATACCTGGCGGAGGGTACAGGGGGAAGTTATATCACCGAAAATAAATTACAAGAGTCGCTAAAACGGATGATCCAGGATATGACGATGTATTACGAGGCTTCCTATCTTCCTCCAATCAAGGAATACGATGGAAAGTTTCATTCGATCGCCGTGAAATCCCTCCGGCCTGGTCTTAAGCTGCGCTATCAGACGGGCTATCTTGCCTTGCCTCCGCACCCCGTCGCCGGTGACAATCCACAACCATTCGAGTTGCCACTCAAGAAAATTCTCAATGAATCGCAGTTGCCAGGCGATGTGAACTTCCGTTCCGCGATCCTGCATATGGAAGATCGGCCCGAGGGAAATGTCAATACTCTAGCCATTGAGGTACCGCTCTCAAGTCTGGAGATTCGAGAGGATCGCAGCACTAATCTCTGTGCAGCGCACCTGTCGATCGTAGCAAATATCAAAGACCAGACGGGTGCGGTCGTCGAACACTTCAGCGCGGATATTCCGCATCGCGGCGCATTGAAAGATATCGAGATGAGCAAGTTCGAGGCGATCTCGATGGCGCGCTCCTTTATCGCCGCGCCAGGCCAATATGTTCTGGAAACGGCGATTCTCGACCAAAATAGCGGCAAGGCCGGCGCACAACGGATGAGCTTCGAGATTCCCAACACGCCTGCCGCGCTCTCGTTGAGCGACATGGTTCTGGTGCGGCAAACGGTGCCGTTTGGCGCCGGAGACGATCCCTCCGAACCGCTGCGCCATGGAGGCGATAAGGTTACTCCGAATCTGTCTGGCCAATTGGCGCCCGGCGCCAAGGAGGTTTCAGTATTCTTCATCGCTCATGCCAACCAACATGCAATTGATGCGGCCACGCTCAACCTCCAGGTGCTCAGGGACGGCAAACCGCTGGGAGGTGCGCCGCTAACCGCCAAACAAGCCGATGGATCGGACTTCTCTTCCTACCTGAGCAGATTTACCATCAATGCGGCGACGGACGGTCAATACGAAGTAAAGGCCACACTGAGCCAAGGTGGGAAAGCAGTGCAGGCAAGTGCCATGTTTACCTTGGCGGGATTCAACACGGAAGTTGCGGATGCAGATTTACCAGCTTTGGATGCCGTGGCACACCCCGCAGGCCCGCTCATGATCTCCTTTCCCACGAACCCTATACAGGCTCCGTCGCCAGATGAACTCCGGTCCATTCTTGCTGATGCCGGAGAGTTTGCAGTGGATTACAGTTCATCCCTGCCTAACTTCGTCTGTAAACAGATAACCAATAGGTCAGTGGATCCAAATGGCTCGATGAATTGGAAGCACAAGGATAGGCTGACCGAACGCTTGACCTACCTCGATCACAAGGAAAGCCGAATTCTCATGGAGGTCAAGGCCAACGGCCACAAGAGCGACACCTACTCGGAAGACTCTCCGGGAACGATTTTGGCTGGAGAGTTCGGCTCTGTCCTCTCAGGCCTATTTCGACCTGCATCGAAGGCTGACTTCGAATGGAAGAAAACCGGTATGTTGGGAGACGAGAAGGTCCAGGTATTCGACTTTCGCGTGGCCCGCGAAAACTCATCCTTCCATCTTCGGGTAGGCTCCAGTGAGGTCGAGACGGTCGGCTATCACGGCCAGGTCTTTATCGACAGTGCAACCCGCAATGTTCGCCGCATCACGCAAGTGGCGGACAATGTGCCGGCCAAGTGTCATATCCATGGGGCTTCCACAAGCGTGGACTACGACTATGTGATGATCAACAAGCACGACTATCTTCTGCCAGTTGGCGCCGAAACCATGGTCAGAAAGGGCCGCCGCGAGACGGATCTGAACGAGATTGAGTTTCGCGACTTCCGCCGCTTCGGTTCCAACATGCACATCCTCGATGATCAGTCCGAGGTGAAACCCTGACCATCGGTATGCCAGACGCATACGGAAAGGTGATGCAGGCAGAACGCCCGGTATCGAAGTCATGCGCAAAGACCAGAATGCTGCCTAACCGCCATTCCCAAGGTCCGCCTGACCCAGCCAGCTACCCGGCCTTGTACGTTTGCTTCAGTTCGACAAAGATTGCCCGATCACTCCCAGGCTGCGCAACGCCGCCAGACGGTAACTTGACTTCTCCAGCCCGTCCGCCTTCCCCTTGAACTGCAGCGTGTAGTTCTTCCGTGGCGGCATCGTCGCTTCTCTGATTGTTCCAAATTGAAATGTATCTTCACTCTATTCGTGAAAATTGCGTGAATTATTTAAATATTAATCAAATTATGCAAACCTGAAGGACGGAAGCAACCAAAGGAATCTGTTTTGGGCGGATTCACTTTTCAGGATTTCTATGGATTTTCTACATTCCGAGGCGAACAGAGTGTTGTTCCTGTTCGGGCACCTGGAGTGAGGGAGCATGAAATGTTCGCCAAGCGTTTGAACGCAAGTACGAACAAACCCGAATTTTGAAAGGAAAATGAGAGGCCACATGAATTTCAAACTCAGAATAGCTGCCGCGGCAATCATGGCAGTATGCGTAGTTTCAGCCTATGGACAAACAGGTGAAGCCACAGCTCCTGTAAAGAAGCACACGGCAGCCAAGAAGGAAAAGGCGCCCGCGCCTCCAACGGTCGCCGAACAGATTCAGGCGCTTCGCCAGGAGCTTGAGGGCCAGATCAATGGCCTGAAGACTGACCTGGCTAACAAGGACGCCCAATTGCAAAAGGCTCAGCAGGCGGCAGCCGATGCCCAGGCAGCAGCGGACAAGGCAAATGCGGCGGCTTCGGCCCAGCAGCAAGCTGTGACTGACAACGCCGCAGCAGTCAACACACTGCAATCCACCGTCACCGACCTCAAGGCCAACAGCGTTTCACTGGCCACCACTGTCTCCGATGAGACCTCCAATCTCAAGAAGGCCCTCGCCAATCCGAGCGTCTTGCACTACAAGGGAATCAACATTACGCCAGGAGGATTTGCGGCGGCTGAAACCGTGTACCGCACCAAAGCCACAGGTGGCGATATTCCGACTGCCTTCAGTTCCATTCCTTATGAGGGCGCCGATGCCTACTCGCTCAGCGAGTTCTACGGCAGCGCCCGCCAGTCGCGCCTCACCATGCTGGCCGAAGGCAAAGTCGGCTGGGGTACTCTGCGCGGCTATTATGAGGCTGACTTCCTGGGCACGGGCATCACCTCCAATAACAACCAATCGAATAGTTATGTTCTTCGCCAGCGCGTAATTTATGGCCAGGCTCAGACCAACACCGGATGGACCTTCGCCGGCGGTCAGATGTGGTCCCTCGCTACGGAAGGCAAGAAGGGCATCTCAAGCGCGCCCAGCGACATGCTGACGCCGCTGACCATAGACCCGAACTACGTTCCGGGCTTTGTCTGGACTCGCCAGTACGGATTCCGCGTGGTCAAGAGCTTCGATAAATTCGCAGTGGGCATCTCGGCTGAGAATCCGCAGCTCCTTTACTCGGCCGCGATTGCCGGCAATACGCCGTACGCCATCCTTGGCAGCGCCGGCGCCAACGGCGGCAACTACAACGCCGCGGTCAGCTCGGTTGGCGCAACGACCTACGTCAAAAGCTACGCCAACGTCAAGGACTTCGATGCCACCAGCGGCAATGTTGTCAACACATATATGCCGACCTACGCGACGATTACGGCCAACACCAACATCACCAATATCTCCTTCAATCAGGCGCCCGACATCATTGTGAAGGCGGCTGTCGATCCGGGATGGGGACACTACGAAGTCTTCGGAATCGCAGGCTTTGCTCATGAGACGGTCTACCCCGGCGTCACACAGAACTCGGTCAAGTACGGCGCCGTGGCCGACAACATGGGCTACGCTTACAGCAATGTAAGCCCGAATCCTGGACAAAACGCCTGGGCATCATCGAGCACCGCAGGCTTCTACAAAGACAGCATCGTCCTGGGCGGCATCGGCGGCAGTCTGCGCGTTCCCGTCATCAAAGATAAGGTGAACTTTGGCGCCAAGGCTCTCTATGGTCCCGGCATGGGCCGCTACGGCGATTCCACTTTGTCGGACGTGACCAACGATGCCTCTGGCGAACTTGCCCCCATTCACAACCTCAGCGGCCTTCTTACCCTCGAAGCCACGCCCACGCCACGCCTCACCCTCTACCTGAACTACGGCGGCGACTACGCGGGCCGCGCCGACTTTGCAACCTCGGCCATTACGCTTTCCGATCCTAAGCCCTACTTCTGTCAGACGACGGGACTCACGACTGCCACCGCCGCTGCCCAATGCGCCTCTGCGGCAACTGCCCCCTTGGCCACAACTAACGGTGGCGGAACCTGGGGCTCGCATTTTACTGCCACTCCTACCATTACCCCTATCGGATACGGCTCGCGTTACGCGAGTGTCTCGGCTACCTGCTCCGCAGTCAACAACCCGAGCTATGCTTCGGGTTCGGTGGGCTACCTGCCCGGCGGCTCCAGCTGCGGCAACAACACTCGCAACGTACAGGAAATGACCGGCGGCTACTGGTATGACATCTACAAGGGTGACCGCGGCCGTCTGCGCCAGGGTGTCCAATACGGGTACGCTGTCCGCGAAGGTTGGTCGGGATCAGGAACTGCGGGCTCTCTGTCTAGTCCTTTGAACGGCGCCAAGGGCATCGACAACATGGTCTGGACCACATTCCGCTATTACCTCCCATAACCCGCGAACCTCCTGTATCAGCGCACCAATGCAAAAGGGGCAGCCCGCAACACGGGCTGCCCCTTTCAGTTTTGCGCGCAGGTGCGGCGTGCCGCGCAAAAGCGCCACTGAAATGGTTGTAGTGGTCAATTCGAAAGCTTGGGGGTGTTGGCTTTCGGCTGAATTGGAAACCAGAAGCACTCAACACAAGTTATTGCCGAGTTGCTACGTCATTACGGAAGCACATTACGTAGATTGGCATCGCCGACAAAAACATGGGCATCTTTCGGTGTTCCATGGACCACATACCATGGCGCACGGTTTTCTACGAACTCTTTGTGATCATCTGAACCGAGCCTTAACCGTGCTGCTTCCATAATGTGATCTGGGTGGCAAAGGTTGCCTCCTGGATCGTGCGATTGTTGGAGTTCGCGCTACACCTGAAGCCGTACTCGACCAGCGTTCCGGTACTTGGATCGGTTAAGAATACTCGTTCAAAGTTAGCACCGCTGTACGAGAGTACAAGCACGTTGGACTTGTTGGCCTGCCATTCCGCCGAGGCTATGCCCGAGTCGGAGTGTACCAACTGAGCCTCGAAGGGAGAGGCCTTCGTCCACTCCTGGGCCACCACAAATCTCGGTCCCAGTCCGCTAATATACCGGTCGCCGCCGCTCCAGGAGCCTGTGAGGCTGGGGTGAAGCCTCTTGACAAAGGCGAGACCGGCGGACGCGGAGGTGCATGATTTCAATTCGCTGAAATTGACTTTTTCAGTATCCACTTGTATCTTGTGATTGGATATTAATATGATTTGTTGTCTACCCACCTGTCGATAGAGACTTAGCGCCCCATGAGGGCCAGCTGCATACTGACCCACCCATCCAGATTCCAAAATTCAAAAGGGGCATCCAAAGTGCGAAAACCTCTTTATGCCGTTGTATCTGCATCTCTGCGCCGGGCGCAGAGATCGATTTCAGCGGGGCTCCTTATATATAGGATTTGTTGTCTTCCTACCTGTCGATAAAGCTCTGCCGCCCATTGTGAGCTCGGGGCCTAGGGTCCCAACCGATCGAATTTCCAAAATCTCAGATCCAACTTCAAAAATTCAAAGGAGATCAAAAGTGCAATTAGCTCTTTACGCTGTCCCGTTTGTTTCTCTGCGCCGGTTGCTGCTATCCATCACCGCAGTTCTTTCTCTGTTTGCAATAGCGGGTGGCCTACCCTTAGCCGCGCAAGACGACATCACCACGCGAAACGCGACGTCCGGATACAACGGCGCATACATCACCGGGCCGGCTTCAAACCCGTTGAGTTTCCTGAACGGCGCGGCCTTTCGGACCACCGGCAACCCAGCGCCCTACGACTTTCACGACTTTGCCCCGGCGACCAACCTTGACGCAAAGCTACCCAAGTGGATCGATCTACAGGCCGAGGAGCGGTTCCGGTACGAGGGGTACAGCAATTCAAGCTTCAAGGCGAATGTCGATGACTCCTACCTGCTGAACCGCTTCCGGCTCCAGGTGGATCTGCATACGCCCAGTTGGCTGCGGGTAACAGCGCAGGTGCAGGACGCCCGTTCGGGCTTCCAAAACCCGCCCATCGGCCCGCCGAACACGGTTCGCTGGGATCTGAAGCTGGCTTACGCTGAGATCGGCGCCCCCGAAAAGCACTGGGTCAGCTTGCGCGTCGGTCGGCAGCTCATCAACTACAACAACACCATCATCGCCGACTCGGAGTGGCGCAACCAGGCGCGGTCGTACGATGCAGCGGTGCTCAACCTGAATGGAAAGCGCGAGCACCTTGGCATCTTCGCCGCCTCGGTCGTGGTGCCGCAGGCTTATGGCGTGAGCCCGCATCAGGAGGGCAACAACATCTACGGAGCCTACGGCCGCGTCGATGATTTTCTTGCCGTTCACTTGAATCTTGAGCCCTTCATTCTTTGGCGAGTGCAGCCCGCTGAGGTTGTGGAACCCGCCGTAGGCAAGCCCACCGGGAAAGAGGACGAGAAGGCTTTCGGGGTGCGCTTAAAGGGTCAAGCCCACACGGCGTTCAATTACTCAGGCGAGGCGATCCTCGAAACCGGCACAGTGGGAAAGCAGTCGATTCGAGCCTCGGCTGCGCAGGTAGGAGCGTCCTACCAGTTCCTCTATGCGCCGTCGAAGCCGCGCGTCTTCACTCAATTCGACTACGCAACGGGCAATAAAAACCCGGCGACAAGCGCATCTCATACCACCTTCGACACGATCTACCCGACCGCCCACGACCGTTTTGGTATCACCGACCTGTTCGGCTGGCAGAACATCGAGTCAGGACGGGCGGGAGTCACTGTTGAACCGCACCGGCGGCTCACCTTCACGGTGCAGGGGCTGGACGACTGGGCGGCCGATGCGTTGGACTCAATCTACAACACCTCGGGCAGCGCGATCGTGACCAACAAGAGCGACCACGGCCGCCATCTGGGAGCGGAGATCGATGGCTACTCCTGGTATGAACTGAATCGGCACTTTAACCTGGGCGGCGGCATCGGCTACTTCGGCGGCGGCCAGTTCCTGACCAATGTGACAACCAGCCACTCGTACACGTACTACTACTTTGCCCTGAACTTCAAAGACAACGGAAAGCACTAGCCTACGCCGTGGTTGAACTCAGGGATGAGGCTGGTGTGATGGACCCTCGAGCGGTTCGCCTCCAGCCTTATCCTCTGTAAATCGCTTAACAGGTCACACCGGCCCTGGTTGCGCTCTATATCAACCACGGTTATACACGGACTATCATCACTTCCGTCGATTTCATGAGAGCCGCTGCAATCTGGCCTTTGCGCAGCTGCATTTCCCTAGCAGCATCGGCCGTGATGATGGAGGTAATCTTCTGGTCGCCGATGGCGAGCACCACCTTGGCGAGCAATCCGCTGAACTTCACTTCCACGATCTTGCCTACTAACTGGTTGCGGCCGCTGACGTTGCGGAAGCGCTCACGGGATTCGATCCTAGGTTTGGTGGGTGAGGATTTCATCAACGGCGTTAGTGCGCTTTGCGGGATGCGGTGATGGCCGCCGGGAGTTTTGATGGTGGTCAGCTTGCCGGCAAGTATCCATTGCTTGACGGTGGCGTAGCTGACGCCAATCTCTGCTGCCGCTTCACGAGGGGTCAAAAGAGCGTCTGCTTGGGCCACGTTGTCACCTTGAATGTTGGCCGTTACAGGTCGGGTCCAACACGCTGCAATGATGGAAGTTTACACCCAGAAAGCTGGTCCACCGGAATCCATTATTTTGCGGATTGAAAAACCACATGGAAAAACTTATGAAATCGTTATAGCGGGTCGTATAGAGTCGTAGCAGGAAAATACGTATTGTCATTTTCACTTGGAGGCATTATGACCAAAGTACAGTTGGTTCCTGCAGCGGCAATTCTCATCTTCTCATCTTCACTGGCATTCGGACAGGGCGCCAAAGTTGACACCAAGGCACCGACGAAGAGCCCAGACCCATGCACTAGCGGCCAAGAGTTCACCACAACCGATTGCGCGCTGACCTGGCACGGCATCACGCTGTACGGTACGTATGACGCCGGCGTCGGTTGGGTAAGCCACGGCTTACCGGAAAACGGCTACAACTATGAAGGCGAATCTCTGGTGAACCGAAACGGATATCAACATCGATTCCTCGTCGCACCGAACAACCTGTCGCAGACGGGTCTGGGCATCAGGGGCAAGGAAGAGTTTCTACATGGCTGGTCCGTTGTGTTCAACGCTTCAACTGGCATCAATCCGCAGTCCGGCCTGCTCGCCAATGCGTCGGAAACTGACATCAGCAACAACGGCCTTCCCAGGGCCAGCTATTCGATAGCCATCGACGGCGCGCGCGCGGGCCAGCCCTTCAATGACGAGATCTATGGCGGTATATCGTCCGAGCATGTTGGCACAATGACCTTCGGTCGTCAGCGCGCTCTCGGCACAGATGCAATGCTCCTTTACGATCCGGCCAACGGCAGCTACGCCTTTTCGTACATCGGGTATAACGGCACGATGGCCGGCGGCGGTGACACTGAGAACTCCCGTTGGGACGATGCCCTGAAGTATCGCCTCACCTATGGCCCCGCCCATTTCGGCGCGATGTACAAATTCGCCGATGGATCTGGCGGCTGCTATTCGGGCTCCGCAACCTGGACTGCCGCCAACTGTACTCCGGAAGCGGCGCATAACAACGCTTACGGATTCGACGGCGGCGCAAAAGCCGGTAAGTTCTCCGCCGACCTCGTCTTCCAACATTACAACCAGGCGATTATCGTATTGAACCCCCTGCTGGGGCCTCAGAGTCTGTCGGCGGCCTATCAGTCGACCACGGACAGCATCAATACAAACCAAATCACCGGGGCCAATCTGATCGCCACGAACAACACCGTATATGGCATCGTGACCGACAACAGCGCAATGATGGCCGCTGCCAAGTACTCGTCAGACCCGATCAAGGTTTTTGCCGGCTACGAATACATCTGGCAGAATAACCCGAAGGATCCGTTGGGTGTTGGCGCCTCGGACCAGGGTGGCTATATTATGAGCGGGGTCGAGGACAACAATCTTGATTCTGAAAAGTTGGTGCAGATCTGGTGGACAGGCGCAAAGTACACCTACCGCAAGAAGACCGACGTCACTTTCGCCTGGTATCAACAACGGCAGAACGACTTCCGTATTCCGTCGACCTGCTCGACTAACCCCAGTATCGGTAATATGCGAGCTTCCTGCGCGGGCACCCTCAACGAGGGGTCGCTCTATTTGGATCATCACTTCACTAAGCGTTTCGACTCTTTTGCCGGAGTTGCGTATTCCTTCGTGAGCGGCGGTCTGGACATCGCCATTCCTCATGGCCCCGGCGTCCCATTTAGAAGCAACAACAACCTTGCTCCGACAGTTGGTAGTCGTTTCGCCTTCTGATCGTTTCCAGGGCGAGCTCGGTTGAGCTAGCGTTATGGGTAGTTAGGGGATTTTAGTCCCCAGCTGCCCATTTCTTTTATCTAAACCTGGCCGCCTACGATGGAGATCTCGAAGTGATGGGAATTGCAAAAGCCGTGGCAGAGATAGGACCCCACTCGTGAGCCACTACGATAGCTCTTTTCATGATCACAGAACGATCGCCTAAAAAATCCACCGTGCCGTGAGTACGAGTTCGTGGTTGTAGGTGTGGAATTGGCTGGTGGCAATCTGCATACCTGCCCCAAAAGCCAGACCGGGGCGGGACGAAGGGTCGGACGGGTGTAATGCACACTTGCCGACAATCAATCCTGGAGTGATGAACTCCTGCGTTTTGCCGTCATTTGTGCCACCTTTATAAAACGTGGCATTGCTCTCCATCTCCGGCCAAAACAGCTTGGCAAGGCGATACTGGGCGACGGTATTCCAAAGCACAGGTCTGCCCGAGGTCGTGATGGCCGGAGTGCCGGTGGGCAATGTGGCCCCAAGCGTCGATTGCACGTCGAAATTTCCAACCCCCTTACCGACACCCAGATTCGGTTGTACGCTGGCATTGGTAGAGCCATTTTTATAGCTTCCAGTAGGAACGGTTGTCAGTGCCCAAGCGCTTACTGTGTAGCTGCCGCGCTGAGCGTTCCCGCTAAAAATGCGATATTTGATCAGAAAGGATAAATCGCCAAAGCCGTCTTTTGCGGTGGTGTTGTGCCTGATCCATGGAGGCAGGTTGATGGCCATTTCAGTGTTGGCCCAGGGAACCAAATTGAGCCCTTTGCTGTTGTCCAAGTTCCACGTATCGGTGCGGGCGGGTGCAACTTGCCGAACGATATCGGTTCGCGCCACCTGGATCAACCCCGTGTAGGTGGTCACCAATGGAACTGCCCAAGCGGGTTGTTTGGCCTGCGTCGCTGAGGTCCGTGAAAGCCATTGGTTGAATAAACCGCCTGGAGCAGCGCTTATCGGGCCACTTTGCGCGGACAAGCTAGCCGAGGCCAGCAGAAGAACAAGGGAAATGGGAAGCTGTCTCATAGGGTCCATTGAGCATGCCGTCGACCGAGCATCCCATCGAATGCGGACAACAAACAACCGCCTATTTGACTAGAAATCTCTCCATCCTAAGATGGAGAGATTTCTCGGGAGATGTGGACGCGGGCAAAGAACGAAACCTTTACAGCGTCAAGGAGTAATCCAAATGCGATTGGGCCAGACGCCGCTGGGGATCGAAGATGCATGCGGCGGTGAACATGCTGGTCCATCTGCTGGCCCAGCATGTGACTTGGCCGATGAGCAGGATCGCGCTCAGGTAGAGTGCCTATGAGGGGAGAATCTGGGTACAGTCTGGGCACAATTTTGGGCACAAAGGATTTCGATGTTTTATAAAGTGTTGATTATAGGGTATTTTATGTCTGGTGCCGGGAGGGGGGGTCGAACCCCCATGCCCCGAAGGGCGGCGGATTTTGAGTCCGCTGCGTCTGCCAGTTCCACCATCCCGGCTCATATACTAAGTCATTGTATTACATATATCTATAATCACTTTCCATATTTTGATTCATTCCCTGCAAACTAGTGGTCGCCAGTTTAGCTACCACCCATTTCTACTGTGATACCAACTTCTCGACCAGCCCCTGGTTGTGCTCCAGAGCCAAATGCGCGTAACGCAACGTCATCTGTATTGTACGATGTTCTATCAATTATGCAACAGTGCGGATGTCCGCGCCGCCATCACCAGACGTGATGCGAACGTATGCCAATTGCAGAGCCAGGTGCCGTGGCAGCCGAGACGAGCAATACAGATCCCCTGGCGGCGTTGAGATGGCTGTTGCAACGGCCTACGTTTTCCTCGGTCATCATCCGGCGTGTGAAACGAGGAGCAGTTGCGGTAGAATCTGGGCGCAGAAGGCTGGAATCTGACAACAGCGCAGGTGGCCATTCTCGACAGAGCCCGCGCTACGATAGCGTCTATCCCTATTGGCATCAGCGGAGCTTCCCAGAGCTGAACCCGCCGCCAGTGTAAGGAAAGCAGGGATCACGGAACAGGAAACAACCGGGAAAATCCCTGGCTTTCCAAAGCTGTGTTCACACTTGCAGCACTGCTATCCAGCCGCCTCCTTGAGATAGATCTCCGTATAGT
>Ga0181520_10007179_pt1 | contig 16566 bp, 13 predicted proteins | sample PEATcosm2014_Bin_29_FD_132451 | JGI IMG/M metagenome (GOLD analysis project Ga0181520, IMG submission 132451) | Peatland microbial communities from MTU Mesocosm Facility, Houghton, MI, USA - PEATcosm2014_Bin02_30_metaG | ecosystem: Environmental > Terrestrial > Soil > Wetlands > Peat | place... | reverse complement strand
GCTAGTTTTTACACCTTTTAGGTGTTTATTAGGGGCAAGGAAGGTCGTCAAACATTTCCTTGCCCCTCTTTATTTTAGCATGGTTTTTAACATATCATCCAAAAAAGAATCGATTAGCTTAGGGATTGAAGGCGCTAAGTTAAATATCTTTACAACAAGGGCGGTTCAATATAATCTATTAATAAGGAGACGCTGATGGAAACCGAAATACTCGATATAATGATCGGCATCGAAGATGCTGCAGTTATCGATGATCCAGGTCCTTTATAAGTTAGCCGCCGAGGAGTCTGAGCACAGGGATATTTTATCCGGGAAAAAAACGATTGCCTGACCGGATAGACGAATCATGGCCGGCTTATTTTTGAATAATATTGCTTAGTATGCCATAATATACGGTTGCTAATTCAATAACAGGAGGATGGAATGCTCTTTAATAAAATGTCTTTTTCAGGGACAGCTGCCGCCGTTTGTTTTTTAACGCTGCTTGCAGCGGGGTGCGTCAATATAACTTCTTCGATACTTAATCAGAACGGCCTGGATAAATTAGGCAGGGGCGATTATGACGGCGCGTCGAAAGATTTCAGTTCAGCCCTGAAGCAGGACCCGAAAATGACAGCAGCCTATGTCAACCTCGGAAGAGCCCGGGTCGAGCTTGAGGATTATAACGGCGCGATACAAAATCTCAACATTGCTCTTGACCTGGATCCCAAGAACCCCCAGGCGTATATGACCCGCGCGCAGGCTGAGAACGGACTTGGAAATTATACGGCGGCTATCCGGGACTGTAATCTTGTCCTGAAATTCACTCCGGATTCTGCGCAGGCTTATAACGAAAGGGGGTTTGCCCAGTACTCGATGGGAGATCTCTCTCCTGCGGCCGAGGACTACAATGCGGCGATCAGGCTTAACAAGGCCTTTGCCCAGGCTTATAACAACCGGGGCATGGTGAAAAATGACACAAAGGCCTTTTTCAGCGCAGTGGATGATTTTACGATGGCCCTGCGGATAGATCCTAAAATGGCTGTCGCTTTCAATAACCGCGCTTACTCGAAGCTGTACCTCGGCGATTTCAAGGGTGCCGCTGCGGACTGCTCCAACGCGATCGTTCTTAAACCCCGGATGGGAGAGGCTTTAATCAACCTTGGGGTCGCGGAAATGAAATTAAACGATAAAAAAAGCGCTCTCGAAAGCCTTTCTAACGCCCTGAAAATAGGCGTCGATACCACGAACACTTTCCTGATAGGAAGATGTACGAACCTGATAAGTAACTTTGCTGATAAATAGAGGATAAAATGGATATTCTTGTATATATAATCGCTATTCCCATTCTGGGGGTTCTGGTTTTTGTTCACGAGTTCGGCCATTATATTATAGCCAAGCTTAACGGAATCGGAGTCGATGTGTTTTCGATCGGTTTCGGAAAAGAGCTGATAGGTTTTACATACGGGGAGACCCGCTACCGGCTCTCGATTGTGCCCTTCGGCGGATACTGCAAGCTAAGGGGCGAAGAATCGAAGGACAGGGATGATAAAACGGAAAAGGACGCCCGGGCCTGGCTGAACAAGCCGCCTCTTTCCAGACTCTCCACTTCTCTTGCCGGTCCCGTGTTCAATTACTTTTTTGCAGTGATACTGATGACATGTCTCCTGTATTTCGGATACAATGCCACGATCATGACAGGCCAGGTGGAGGTTATGGAATCTCCTTCCGCGCCGGCTATGGCGGCGGGCCTGAGGTCGGGAGACACGGTGCTCTCGATCGATAATAAAAATATAGAAAAATTCGACGACATACTTCCCGCTGTGATGTTCAACGTCAATAAAAAACTTGAAATGTCATACCTTCATAACGGAGTGACCAACCGCACATCTGTTACGCCCCGCTTCAACACCAACAGCGGCGCGGCGTTCATAGGCGTTTCACCGCTTTATTACTCCTGCGTCGGGTATGTCGTTTCCAACTCGCCCGCTTTTAAGGCGGGCATGAGGCCGGGAGACCGGATCAGATCCGTCGATAATGTAAGGATGGATTATTACTACCAGTTTCAGGATTACATGCAGACAAAGTCAAGCGGCGCAGTCCTGAATATCGATATCGCGAGGGCGGAGCTGAAGAATCCTGCGCTGACCAATAACATCAGGATTAAGATGAGTATTCCCTCCGGCAGCGCCGCCGGGAGTCTGGGCATCGAACTCGATCCCTCCCAGAGCCCGAGATATATGAAAAAGATAAAGGCTGACGGTCTTATAAAGAGCTTTATAGGCGGAGTTAACCAGTCCGACGACCTGATAGTCCTCACTTTCAAGGGAGTGCAGGCCATGGTGACGGGAAAGGTTGACGCCGGAAAGAGCATGGCGGGTCCGATAAGGATACTCCAGTTCACAGGGACTGTCGCGACAAGGGCCGAACTCTGGTTTCTGATCTGGTTCATGGCATACATAAGCATAGCCCTGGGCTTTGCGAACCTCCTGCCCATACCCGGTCTTGACGGGGGCCACGCCCTGATAAGCATTGGCGAGATTGTTTCAGGCAGGAACCTTCCTGATAAAGCCAGGGAAAAGATAGAAATTGCCGGCGTTATATGCATCCTTTTAATCATGGTCTTCGCGCTGCAGAACGATATAATAAACATATTTTTCAGAAAATGAAATACAGACTGGCGGTCCTGGTTTCAGGCAGGGGCTCCAACCTCCAAGCTGTGATCGATTCGATAGAATCGGGATTCCTTGACGGGGTCTGCATTGCGCTTGTTGCAAGCGATAATAAAAGCGCCAGGGCTCTTGAAATATCGAGAAAGCATGGCATTAAAGCAAAGTTCATCGATCCCGGCGAATTCAGGACTAAATTAGACGGGAAAGCCCAGGATAATTATATAAAGATAATAGGAAAGGCAAAACCCGACCTTATCGTCCTCGCGGGTTTCATGAGGATTTTGAAGGATAAGTTCATAAAAAGCTTTCCGGGCCGCATTATAAACATCCATCCCTCGCTTCTTCCCAGATATCCCGGCCTGCATACCCACCTGAGGGCCCTTGAAGACGGCGAAGAATACACCGGCTGTACGGTTCACTATGTAAACGAGATAGTAGACGGCGGAAAACGTATTATGCAGGCCAGAGTGAGGATACTCCCGGGCGATACCGGGGAAAAACTTTCGGCAAGGGTCCTTGAAGAAGAGCACAAAGTCCTTCCCATGGTGATAAAGATGATATCCATGAATAAAATAAGCTATGAAAAAATTTCAGGAGAACCTGTTATTTACCATGAATAAGAAAAGGATGCTCCTGCATACCTGCTGCGCCCCCTGTCTTACCCAGTGCCTGAACGTGCTGACCGGCGGCGATAAATGGGAAAAGGCCCTCCGATCGCGTCCGGAATTCGATATAGCCCTCTATTTTGATAATCCCAACATTTCACCGGAAGCGGAATATTCAAAGCGCAAAGGCGAGCTTGGAAAAGTCATCGGCGCCGGCATCGCTGTTATCGGAGACGATTCGGAAGATAGGAGGAATATCTGGAGAGAAGCCGTCAGGGGCTTTGAAGGCGAGCCTGAAAAAGGAAAGAGATGTTTTCAATGCTATTCAATGAGGCTTGAACGGACTTTCAGTAAGGCTCATGAAGAAAATTTCGATTCCGTTGCAACTACCCTTACGCTCTCCCCCTGGAAAGATTCGGAAAAGATAAACGAGATCGGGGCCGGCATGTCGAAAAAATACGGCATAGAATATATAGAATCTGATTTCAAGAAAAATGACGGCTACAGGAAATCGGCAGCCGCCTGCTCAAGGCTGGGCGTCTACAGGCAGGATTACTGCGGCTGCAAATTCTCAGTCAAAAGAGCCGCCTCGCCTATTCGTTAATGTAATCTACAAATGAAAGTTCCGCGTTGTCAATTATCCTTCTTACAACGTCGGTAGGGTTCTTGATAATAAGACGCTTGCCCTTGGTGTCGTTATATTTTCCGGACATAATAAGAAGACTGATTGCCGCAGAATCGATGTAATTGACGCTGCGCATATCGAAAACCAGGCTTGACACCCGCCCGCTGGCTATATCTTTTTCAATATCAAGTTTTATATTGTTTAAAAAGAAGATCGTGAAATCGCCGCTGATCGAATACTGTACCACATCGCCTTCCAGGCCGCTCCTCGAGTACTGCATATCACCTCCTTATTATTGCTTTGAAATTATAGAATAAAATTAAAATATTACAACTATTTCAGGGATTTTATTGCTTTGCCGCCGTAATTGCCTTTAAACCGTCCATATATTTCTGGAGAACCAGGGGAATTAAAATGCTTCCGTCCTCCTGCTGGTAATTCTCCATGACGGCGACCAGGGTCCTGCCGACTGCAAGACCGGATCCGTTCAGGGTGTGGACGAATTCCTGCTTGCCTGTAGAATCCCTCTTGAATTTTATCGATGCCCTCCTGGACTGGAAATCCATGCAGTTGGAAACAGAGGAGATTTCCCTGTAGCCCCCTTCGGCCCCGCTCTGGCCGGGCAGCCAGACTTCAAGGTCATAGCATTTCGCCGCCGAAAAACCCATGTCCCCGCTGGAAAGAAGGACAACCCGGTAAGGAAGTTCGAGAAGCTTTAGTATTTTCTCCGCTTCGGAAAGCATGTCCTCATGCTCTGCGGCTGAATCTTCGGGCTTTGTGAACTTTACGAGCTCTACCTTGTTGAACTGGTGCTGCCTGATCAGGCCCCTGGTCTGGCTTCCCCATGACCCTGCCTCGAGCCTGAAACTGGGCGCATACGCGGTGATCTTTAATGGAAGGTCGGATTCCCTGAGCACCTCCCCGCGGTAAATGTTGGTCAGAGGGACCTCTGCCGTCGGGTTAAGGTAAAGGTCCGAGGAATCTATCCTGTAGAGGTCGTCTTTGAATTTCGGAAGCTGCCCCGTTCCCTGAAGGGATGCTGAATTTATTAAAAAAGGCACTAGCTTTTCCTCGTATCCGGCCTGCGCATGGGTATCGAGCATGAAATTTATTAAAGCCCTCTCCAGCTTTGCCGCTCCCCCATGGTAAAGCGTGAACCCGCTTCCGGATATCCTGGCGCCCCTTTCGAAATCCAGTATTCCGAGCTTCTGTCCTAATTCGAAATGGGGCAAAGGTTTAAAATCGAATTTACGAGGGGTTCCCCATTTCTTTATTTCCACGTTCGATGTGTCGTCGGCTCCCTCCGGCACATCTTCTAAGGGCAGGTTGGGGACTATCAGCATTGCGCTCTCGAGGCCTGAGTTCACCGATTTTTCCTTTTCCTCAAGCGATTCGAGCCTGGTGTTGATCCCGGCGACTTTTGCCATGATCCCGGAAGCGTCCTCTCCCTTTGATTTGAGCATTCCCACATCTTTCGAGAGGGTTTTTTTCATGTTCCTGAGCTCGTCGGCCGATTTCTGCGTTTCCCTTTTTTCAGTGTTCAGGCTGATTATCGTATCGATCAAATCGGACTGTACCCGCCTGTATTTAAGCCTTTCTTTAACTTTTGCGCTGTCTTCGGTTATCAATCTGATATCAAGCATGTTTCTTCCGCCTCTTTATTATTGAACGTACCTTTCAAGAATCAATTCCACGTAAGCCCTTGAGATTTTCAGGCTTTTGGATATATCCTCGATGCTCCATTCCTGTTCCTTAAGCCTCAATATGTTTTTTATCACATCTTCGTCGGCGCCCTGGTCTGACAGGGCCTTGGATGACCTTCCGCCGGATTTTGAATCGAGGGCGGATTCCTGGGTTTCCCTCATCCTCTCGAGCTTTGTTTCAAGCTTTGCTACCCAGTCCCTCATCTTCTGGACCTTTTTCGATTCCTCTTCAATATGCGCTAAAAGGTTTTCGATATCAACTATCTTGTCGACAGCGTAGCTGACCCTGTCCTGTTCTCCGAATATCTTCGAGATGCCGGCCTGCGCCGTCTTGATGTCGTCTTCGATCTTCTTCGATATTTTGACTATCCCGCTGATCCTGTCTTCGGCGCCGGTTATCTTGACCGTAATATCCTTGAGATCTTCCCTCGAATTTTCGACGGAATTCATGATCTTGTTTATTACTTCCTTTTTCTTTTCCACCTCGGCCGCTTTTATCTTGATGTCTTCATATAATTTGATAGTATCGACAAGGGTTTTCCTGACTTCCTCCGCCTTGACCTGCTGTTTTTCGATATTTGAAAGCAGCCCCTCGGTTTCCTTCGCTTTCTGGAGGGCATCGGTCACTGTCTGGTAAACCATGGCAGTTTCCTTTTTAACCGTTGCGAGATTCATGAGAAGCCCGTTTAGGTCCCTGTTCTCGGTCCTTATCTGGTCTATCGTTTTGAGGGATTCCTCGATATCTTTCTTCCTGCTTTCGAGATCCTTAACGTATTTTGTCATCAATTCTATCTGTGAATTAGATTTAGCGGCGAGGCCTTCGGCCCTGTCGAGGGCGCCTGTTTTTTTCAGAAGCGTATCGTAGCGCGTCTCGATATCCTTCGTCTTCCTGCCGAGTTCCCTGATATCCTCGACTATCCCGGCCTTGAACTCCTCTTTATCGGTTTTAAGCTGCAGCATCAGGGAGGAAATATCCTTTTTGCCTGCATTATACGCCTGCGCGATCTCTTCGCCGCTCTTTTTGACATATGCGTCGAAGTTGTTGGCTATCTCTTTCAATTTCTTGCTGATATCGTTCTCGGTGGCGACAGCCTTGTCCCTGATCGCAACGACAGTTTTCTCTTCGAAAGTTTTAAGCTCTTTTTCCATGGCCGATATATTGCCGGATATTTTTTTGTAGTCTTCGCCTGATGATTTTATATATGAATTTATAGTCTCTGAAAAACCGTCTTTATACTCGTTGATCCTGGAGGTAAAGTCTTTGACAACGGCTTCCGTCCTGCCGGCAAGTTCCCCCTCTTTATTCTTCATGCGGGAGATGAAATCCTCCATGTCCCTTGTGAAGCTGCCGGCCTTCTTCTCCATTCCGTCCTGTATTGCGGCGGCTCTGTCATTGAGATTTTCGATGATCTCATCGGTGGGAGGCAGGAACGATCCCTTGAATTTGACTATCTCCTGCTCCATCTGGACCTTGTAGCCGGCAAGGGTTTCCTGCAGTATTTTAATATTTTCCTCAGAGGATTTGATGATGAATTTTTTGTCCTGGTCGCGGAGACCTTCCAGGAATTTCGAATGATCGCCCTTCAATTTAGCGAGCTCGTCCTCCATCACGGATCTTTCAACTTCGATCCTGTTATTGATTTCCTTCATCTTTTCCTTGACAAGATTTTCAAAACCGGCCTTTTTCACGTCTATGGCCTTTTCAAGCGCAGCTATCTCCTGCCTGATGTTTTCAATGGCGCCCTTGCCGGAATCCATACCCTTTTCGATGACAAGGATCTCCTCCCTGTTTTCTGAGAGGCCCTTTTTCAGGCCGGTAAGTTCGTTCTTATAAAGTTCTATCGTTGTCAGCGTTTCGGCCTTCAGCTCTTTAACGATCCCGTCGATTTCCTGCCTGAAATTATGGATCCCTTCCTCTCCCTTGCCGGCGAGTTCTTCGTAGAACTTCTGGAAGCGCTGTTCCGTTATCCTGTTTATTGAAATGATCTGGCCTTCGGATTTCTTGACGGCGTCGTCCATTAAGGTATTAAGCCGCTCTATCCGTTTATTTATTTCCTTATCCTTATCGTTGACATAGACGATCATATCGTTTGTAAGGTCTTTAAGCTCGGATTTCTTAGCTAAGAATTCGGCATCCGCCCCTTTAAGGGTTTCCTCGAGTTTCTCAGACAGGGAGGAGTTGTAATCCTTGAGCATGACTTCGGATTCATCCCTTATATCCTCGATCATTGCGCCGGTCCTGAGTTTCGCGCTCTCTATCTCGTCTTTAAGAGCCCCTATCTGCGAAAGGGACCAGCCCCTCGCTTCTTCGAGGGCCGCAGTTACTTCTTTTAAAATAAGGTCTTTGCGCTCTGCCGCTGCGGAGCGGGCCTGGGCGACTTCCGAGCCGAGGTTCTTTATTTCACCCTTAGTTTCTTTCAGGAGACCCTCGTATTCGCCGGCGAATTCGATTTTAAGGTTGTTGATGAATTTTTCCATTTCTTCCGCTTTGCCGGCGACTATATTATCTATTTCTCCCTGGGCATTCGTACCCATGACTTTGAGCTTTTCAACGTTGTTTTTATATTCCTGCAGCTCGTTCATAATCGACGCCTGTGTGTCCGACAGTTTTTTGTTGAAACCCTCTTCGAACCGGTCCACGGAGCTGTCGAGACGCGCGATCTTTTCGCCTACGGATCCCGCGGTCTTTTCTATAACGGTAATGATCTCTTTCTCCCTGTCCTTTATCCTCTGCAGGGCGGATTCCGAAGCTTCCCTGCCCAGGCCCTTTATTTCATCGCGGACGGACAGCAGGAGAGCGTTAAGCTCCTTTTGCTTTCCGCCGATTTCACCGATAACATCCCTGGCCTGAAGAGAGGCCTGCTTCTGAAGCTCCGCCACATCCCCTTTGAATTTTTCCGTCACATCCCTGACGAAGGTGTTTAACTTTCCGCCAAGCTCGTTAATAGCGGAGGAATTTGAAACCAGACGTGCATTTATATCATTGATCCGTTTATTGTAATCCTCTTCTAACTCCTCTCCGGACTTCGAATACATATCTTCAAGAGCCTTGAGCCTTTCATCGGCCTTCGAGAGGGCCGATTTTTTCAATTCTTCAATTTCACCGGCTATGTCGTTTTCCAGTCTGCCGAACAGGTTCTCGGCCTTGCCCGTGATTTTTTCCTGCAGGCCTGCTATCTGTTGCTGCGCTTTGTCGAAATCGGATTCGAAGTGTTCGACAGTGCCGTTCAGGCGCATGATCTTTTCATTGATCGATCCTGCCGATTTTTCTATAACGGTAATGATCTCTTTTTCCCTGTCCTTTATCCTCTGCAGGGCCGAATCGGCGGATTCCCTGCCTGCAGCCTTGATCTCTTCCCTGAAGGTCTGCATGAGAACGCCTAATTCCTTTTCACTGCTGCCGATTTCGTTAATAACATCCTTAGCCTGGACCGAGGCCTGCTTCTGAAGCTCCGCCACATCCCCTTTGAATTTTTCCGTCACATCCCTGACGAAGGTGTTTAACTTTCCGCCAAGTTCGTTTATGGCCGATGAATTAGCGACGAGCCTTGAATTTATCCCGCTCACCTTTTTATTGAAATCTTCTTCTAATTCCTCTCCTGATTTCGAGTACATATCTTCAAGTGCTTTGAGCCTTTCGTCGGCCTTCGAGAGGGCCGATTTTTTAAGTTTTTCAATTTCACCGGCTATGTCGTTTTCAAGTCTGCCGAACAGGTTCTCGGCCTTGCCCGTTAATTTATCCTGCAGGCCGTCCACATCGCTCTTGAGCGAGGCCACGCTGCCGGCGATCTCTGAGCGCGACCTGTCGAATTCCGACTCGAACTTGCCGACAATATTATCGAGGCGGGAGACTTTTTCGCCGACGGAACCCGCCGACTTTTCTATCATATTGATGATCTCTTTTTCCCTGTCCTTTATCCTCTGCAGGGCAGATTCCGCGGTTTCCCTGCCCATAACTTTTATCTCCTCCCTTGCAGCCTGCTGCAGGGTATTGAGCTCCTTTTCTTTTTCGCCGATTTCCGCGATGACGTCCCTTGCTTCGACCGTGGCCTGTTTCTGAAGCAAAGCGATGTCATCTTTGAATTTATCCGTCACATCCCTGACAAATCCGCTGAGTTTCCCGCCCATCTCGTTAATGGCGGAGGAATTGGCTACGAGCCTTGAATTTATATCGCTGATCTGCTTATTGAATTCATCTTCCAATTGATCTTCTGATTTCGAATACATCTCTTCAATATTTTTCAGCCTTTCATCGGCTTTTGCGAGCGCTGATCTTTTCATCGCCTCGATCTCCCCGGCGATTTCGTTTTCCATGCTGCTGAATATGCTGCGAGCCTCGCCTGTGATCTTATCCTGCAGGCCGTCGATTTCGCTCTTAAGAGAGGATATCCTCTCGTCCATTCCCTCGATCCTGCTGTTATAGCCTTTTTCAATATCGCCGAGCTGCCTGTCGAGACCCGCCGACAGCGCATTCACTCTTTCTTCAAGCCCGGCTTTTTTATCTTCTATCGAAGCTTTTCCTGCCTCCAATGCCTGGGTGAGGGCCTTTGTCATCTCTCCTGTCCTTGTATTGATCAGGGCTTTTGCGTCTTCAAGCCTTATCTCAAGGTCCTTTCCGCTCTTTTCAAGCCTTGATTCCATTATAGAAGTCTTGCTCATGACATCCCTGTTCATCTCGTTAAAACGCTTGACCGTCTCGTTCCAGCGGCCGTTGAATTCGCTTAAAGTTTCGCTCACGCTCTCTTTTAATTCCTTCGCCCCGTTTATGATATCGCCGGCCGAGACGTCAGTTTCCTTTTTATATTCTTCGATCGTCATGTTAAGGCCGTTCCGGACTTCATCGGCTTTAGTTGTGAAATCGCTTGAAAATTCGGATATCTGCTTTTCGATAGTGCTCTCGATTTCCCTTTCCCTGTCGTCGAGTTCCGCGAGAGCGTTGGCCCGGAAATCCTCTACGCTCGATTTAACCCAGTCCCGGGATTCTTCGACCTCCGATCTCAAATCATCGGAGAGCTTTTTCATTTCGTTCATTTCGCGCTTGAGTCCGTCGACATCGCCCGATACCGCGTTTATATCGGTAAGTTTTTCCCTTAACGAAGCTATATCGCTGTTAAACCTGGAAGCTTGTTTTATATCGCCGGAAATGCCCTCTTTTATTTCCTGGAAAGAGGCGAGGGTGTCCTTGATATCCATGAGTTTATTGTTAATATAAGTGGAGGCTTTATCTAATTTTTTAAGGGAGATGTCGAGATTTATGGTTTTATCGAGAAGTTCTTTTTCCTTATCCTGGAACATCATTTTCATGTTGTTGATAGAAGACGCGATAAAGTTTTTAAGCGTCTGGAGCTGGGTGTTGCGCTTGTCCATTCTTCTGAAATACAGGATTAAAAAAAAGCACAGGAATGCAGTAGCTACGCTGATAAAAATACTCATTATAAACCCTCCCGATCCGGCAGCCGTTCCCGGCTGCTATCTGACGATAACTCCTCCAGTCCCGGTTGAATAAAACGTATAGACCCTGTCAGCAGAAGGGAATATCCCTATTGCCTCTCCGTAAGCTGTCCTGATCCCTAATTTCCTGGCGGCTTCCGCGTTGGTTACCGCCGATATGAATTTGAGGACCTCCGTCTGGAAATCTCCTTTATTGAGTATGAAAAGATCTTTATCTTCTACATTGAATGTCGCCGGGAACTGGTCCTTCCCGGTGAAAATATTAACTCCGCCGTCATGGCTGACAGTATCGCTGAAGAGTTTATCCGGAAAAGCTATGTTCTTGATCTCGCCCTTTTCAATAAGGGTGTAATCGAAATTAAGCACCCCGAAATCCACGAAGAGCTTCCTGCCCTGTATATTATACTCGGCTGACCCTCCGGTAACGTCGGCGTCTTTTGCCGGAGAATATGCGAAATATGTGATTTTCACGTCTATAGACCTCTTATCACCGTTGATAACGGGCAGGGCCTTTATCTCCATAACTTTCCTTTCGGATTTGAGGTTTCTCAGGGCTGCTTCCATCATTTTCACATCGCGGTAAAGGGAAAGGCCTGTGCTCAGGTCTTTGATTGTAGAATATACAAAACCAATGAAAAATATCAGTACGAGCCCTATTACGATGTTTGCCAGGCTGGAATAAAAACCGAAGAGCAGTTCCGGTATTGCGCCTAACAGGCCGGTCATAGAGAAATGCCCGCTTTTATCCTTTGCATGCCCCGCTATGATAATTAAAATAAAAAATACTATGATAAGCCAGCCCCAGAAAGTCAGGAAAAGGAACTGGGCGACCGCTGCGATCGGCCCGATAAAATTCAAAAGGGCGTTTACGACGCTTCCAAGGTTTTGCAGGGCTTTCAGGTTTTCCATTTATTTTACCTCCATAAGTTCAAGACCCCCGTTGGGGTGTACGATGCAGTTAAAAATGCTGCCCTCTTCAATGCTGTGAAACGATCCCGGGTGAAGGGAAATATCCATCAGGAGAACCCTTGTATCATTGACCATTATATTAGTCCGGTTTTCGCCGCCTCCGGCGCTGCTTTCCGGCCCTGCCGCCATGGCCCTGGCGCAGAGGAACGCAACGGCGTCCATATACTGCCTGTTCATATTCGTCACCTTATATGTCAAGGGGAACCCGTTAACAAGATAAAGATTTGTAAGGGACTGGCCCCTTTCAGGAGTGATGCTCTCGGTGTAAACATTGAATGGGAATGCAAGCGCATTGCTGAAATTTCCGTTTCCCGCAGATGCAACCTTGCATTCAAGATATATATCGCCGCCTTCAAGGGTCAATGTTTTATCTGTAATCACGGACCCGTCCGGAGAGAGCAGCCTTATGTCCGCGGTGATGTAATTATTGTCATTAGATATTACTTCTATCCGCGCGAACGAGTATTCCGATTTGGCATTCGCGAGGGCTTTTTCCAGGTCGATCTTTCTGTTCGCTATCGTGAAATTAAAGACATAAACCGCAAAACCGGCAAGTATGACCAGGAACATAAGCAGGAGGACCGCCCCGCCCGCGCCGAGTTTGGATCTTTCTGCCATGAAATATCTCCGGAAATTTATGGATTTATCTTACATTATAAACTCGATAAAATCAAATAGTAGGCAGGGCCTCTCCATACTTAAGTTTAATTATTTAAACTTGATAAATTTGTGAAAGAAAATTATAATTTTCAAGGCAAAGGAGGACACATGAAGTTCACCGTGAATAAGGAAGAATTCATCCGGAATCTCGGTATCGCCGATTCGATCATTAATATTAAAACTCCGCTTGCCATGCTGCTCAATGTTTATATAGAGGCTCAGAGCGACGGTACGATAATGCTTTTATCCTATAACGGCGAAAACGGTGTCAAGGTAGACGCGACAGGGACAGTGGAAGAGGGGGGTAAAATAGCCCTGCTTTCAAAGAAACTTCTCGAGGCTGTTAAAAAACTGCCGGGCGAGAGGATCTCCTTCAAAACCAGGGCGGATAACGAACATGAAGTCATCCTTAACCCGGAGGGAAAAGAGAACCCTGTTTTCAATATCAACGGCGTGTCGGGCGAAGCTTATCCGATATTTTTCGAGTTCAACTGGGAGACATTCATCAAAATTTCCCAGGAGACACTCCTTGAACAGATAATATCCACAGAGTTTTCCATTTCCACCGACTTTGCAAAACCCGCTTTTACCGGGACATATCTTGAAGAATCCGTAGACGGCTATCTTTCATTTGTGACAAGCGACGGCAAGAGGCTGGCGGTTATTACCAGGGATTACGAAGAGAAGAAGGGAGAGGTAAAGCTCGGGGTCATAGTTCCTCAGAGGATATTCAAGACGCTGCAGCCTATTCTTTCAACCGGGGACGTTCTCTTCTCGGTCCACAACAACCAGGCTTTTTTCAAGATAGGGCAGGTATATGTATTTTCAAACCTCGTTGACGGCAAGTTCCCCAATTACAAGGATGTGATACCGGCAGAACGTGTTAATATTATAACTCTTGACAGCGCGGAGTTCCTGCAGGCCATTGACGTCGTATCCGTGATGAGCGACCCTGAGACAGGCAAGACTAAATTCGAACTGTCCGAAAATAAATTGACGATCCTGACGACCCATCCCATCTATGGGGTAGCGCGCGAGGAATTGGCGATAGATTACAAGGGCACTCCGATAACTATAATGTGCAATTACAAGGCCATAGTCGATTTCCTGAAAGTCACCCAGGGGAAGAGGATCGAATTCGTCATCAATTCACAGGGGAGCCCGATGCTGTTCAAGACAATCGGCGATGAAAACTTCATCTACATCTCGATGCCGCTCAAGCTTTACGAATAGGCCTCGAAAAAATCACTCATACTGGTAATAGACATGCTGGCGGCCCAGGGCTTTGAACCCGTATTCTTTTGCCCTTTCTTCGTATGTTTCCCATGAATCCCCGTAGTGGACAAGGATGGTCTTCGCCTTTATTTCCTGGGGAAGGCCGTTCAGTTCGTCCAGAGATGCATGGACACCGCCCGTGAAAAACTGGCAGTCGTGGAATATGCTTTCAAGCTTGAAAAGCCTGTCATATGCTACGATAAGTTCCTCGTCATAGCGAGTATCGCTTGTAAACATTACCTTTTCATCTATTATAAGGCCGCAGCTCCAGAAAGATGTTTCCCAGCTTTTCGAACTGTCCGGTATGTGTTTTGTCCGGAACATCTTCAGGTTTATGTTTCCGACAACGGCTTCGAAAGTTTCCCTGGGGTAATTTTCCAGCCTGACGGGCCTGATGACGTCCCAGAAATCCGCGAATCCAAGGACCTGTCCTTTATTTTCCTCGTTAAACGAACATCCCCCCCGGAGAGACATGTCCCAGAGGATATCCTGGTAGCTCTCCGTTATCACCATCCCCGGTTTTTTCTTTGCAAAATACCTTCCCATGAGGGACGCCTCTTCCAGTCCGCCGATATGGTCCGCATGAGAATGCGTAATAAGGAAGGTTTTTATGTCGGTTATACTATGACCGAGTTCGAAAAGGGCCTGGGAAAACCTGGTTCCGCAGTCCACAAGGACATGGTCGTCACCTTTGATAATCAGAAGGTTCGTCTGGTATATCCTTTTCGCGAAAGCCGAACCTATCCCGACAAAAAAAAGCGATAATTTCCCGCTGTTGGTCAAAGAAAGTTTCCTGTTTTTTAATTCAAGGATTTTCATCTATTAACCTCTTGATACGATTATTAACAATATCGCATATAGTTATCGGCAGGATAAACAATTAATCTTAAATACACGTTCCGGGGGGGTGGAGACCGGCTCAATCATTGATTTTTTCCCTGCAGGGGTTTAGCATGATGGATATGGACAATTTAACAATCGGCGGTAAAACATTCAACAGCAGGTTTTTTGTCGGCACGGGGAAGCTTTCCTCCTCCGCCCTCATTCCCGAGATAGTCGCGGCGGCCGGCTGCGAATTGATAACGGTTGCCCTGCGCCGTGTGGACAAATCGGCGGGTGAAAAAAACATACTCTCGTACATACCGGCTGGCGTGACTGTCATGCCCAACACTTCCGGGGCGAGGACAGCCGACGAAGCGGTCAGGATCGCAAGGATTGCCAGGGAATTAGGATGCGGCGATTTTATCAAGATCGAAGTCATCCATGAGATGCAATATCTAATGCCGGATAACGCGGAGACCGTCAGGGCGACTGAGATCCTTGCAAAAGAGGGGTTCATTGTGATGCCGTACATACTGCCGGACCTGGTGACGATGAGGGCTCTCTATGACGCGGGGGCGGCCACGGTGATGCCCCTCGGATCCCCCATCGGCTCGAACCGCGGTCTCTTAGCAAGGGACTTTATTAAAATGATCATCGAGAATTCGAAACTTCCGGTGGTGGTTGACGCCGGTATAGGCAGGCCGTCGCACGCGGCGGAGGCGATGGAAATGGGGGCAGACGCTGTCCTTGTAAATACGGCCATTGCGGCCGCACCCGATCCTGTTATGATCAGCAGGGCCTTTTCTCTTGCCGTCCAGGCGGGAAGGATGGCTTTCCTCTCGGGCCTTGCTTCGGAGGGTAAAGAAGGTTCCGCAAGTTCGCCGCTCACGGGTTTTCTGGGGTGATATCCGTATAAGCGGTATGTGACGATTTTTGAATAATAAAGTTGTATCGTATTTTACGAAATCTTCAAAATAGTATATAATATTAATTGAAATGTATGATATATGAAATCAAATCCTTTGCCACCAAAAATCAATTTAATCAAGCAAAAATATTTCTTTTAAATGCAGCTGGTTAATGTTTAAATTCTTTCAAAAAGATCTCAAATATTAGAAAACTCTTTTTAAAAAACAGGATGGTTTTATGCCCGAAATAATGATAGATGAATCAAATGATTATGGAAAAATAGAAAAGAATTCATATAATAATTTTGACGAAGGATTGGCATTAATCAATAAAAATGGAAATTTTGAATGGTTTAATAAGTCTTTTTCAACTATTATCGGTTATTCGGAGGAAGAATTAAAAAAAAATAATTGTTTTGAAATTTTCTTAAAAAATAAAATCACTGATCAAAAAAAATTAAAGATTTTATTGGATAATATTATAAATCAAGTCAGGGAAAATGGTATCAGTGAAAGATTTGAATTAGAATATATTAATAGGGACAATCATAGATATATTCTTAATTTTAGAGTCTGGGCATCGGATAAAGATAATTCTAATTCAGAAGTTTGGGTTTCTTTAGATAATATTACTAAAAAAAAATATTTTGAGGAAGAGCTAGTTGCAAGCGAACAGAAATATCATTTTCTTTTTGATTCTGTAAATATTCCAATAATTATTTTAGATGGAGAAACAAGGAAAATACTGGATACTAACAACACGACTATTGAGGTATGCTATCCGGCACCTCAAGTGACCCAGGGGTCGGCAAAATAACGACCCACCTAATCGGCAACTAAGTGACCCACCCCCCGGCGTTTTAGTGTACCACCTGATGTGATATAATTTCAGAAATC
>Ga0181520_10007178_pt1 | contig 16569 bp, 8 predicted proteins | sample PEATcosm2014_Bin_29_FD_132451 | JGI IMG/M metagenome (GOLD analysis project Ga0181520, IMG submission 132451) | Peatland microbial communities from MTU Mesocosm Facility, Houghton, MI, USA - PEATcosm2014_Bin02_30_metaG | ecosystem: Environmental > Terrestrial > Soil > Wetlands > Peat | place... | reverse complement strand
GTTTCGCGTGGAAGGCGAAAATGCTTATGGCTATTGCAAGGCCGAGCGCGGCGTACACCGGCTGGTGCGCATTTCGCCGTTTGATGCCAACAAGCGGCGGCACACGAGTTTTTCCAGTGTGGACCTCATTGCGGAAATAAGCGACTTGACCGAGAGCGACATTGTCATACCGAGAAGCGAAGTTTTACGCGACACCTTCCGCTCCGGCGGCAAGGGCGGCCAGAACGTGAACAAGGTCGAGACCGCCGTGCGTCTGACACACTTGCCCACCGGCCTGGTCGCCGCCTCGCAGGCGCAGCGCAGTCAGGCGCAAAACGAGGCCACCGCCATGGCCATGCTGGTTTCCAAACTCTACGCGTTGCGACTGGACGAGGCGAAAAGCGAAATGGAACGGTTCTACGGCGACAAGGGCAGCATTTCGTGGGGCAACCAGATTCGCAGCTACGTTTTCCAGCCCTATCGCATGGTCAAGGATTTGCGCACCGGCGAGCAAACCAGCGACACGCAAAAAGTAATGGACGGCGCTCTGGACCCGTTCGTAAACGCCTGGCTCCGTGCCGGTTGTCCGATCAAGCGGATGCAGGGGGTGAAGGATGAGGAGGAATAAACTGACGTTATTGTCCGCTATAGTCCTTTGTTGTCCTTTATTGTCCTTTATTGTCCGCTGGCAACCTTCAGATTTTCCTTGATGGCTTTTCTTTGAGGACGCCAGTTCCCCGGCCCCAGAAATCCGCCCACAAACTCCTCCAATCCCTGTTCTAAAACGTTGACTGCCGCATCCTGTCCGCCATCGCGCCAATCGGCAGTTTTTACAAATTCACTGAAAGCCGCCCCTTTTTCAGAAAGCAAACTCACCAGGATTTCACCCAGGCTGTAACTGAGCTGGCTTTCATCACCCGGCACATCGAATGTTGCACCGGCCCAAAACGCCTGAATATTTGTTTCGTTCCAATGGTTGCGGTGCCGGTCGGCCAGTTCCCCGGTTAAATTGAGTCCTCGTTGGGTCACCCGGCTTTCAATCACCACCGCCAGGCCTTCGTTTAACCACAGTGGAATGGGCAGGTGACAAAGCAGATTGTGGGTCAGTTCATGAACCAGCACATGGCGGGCGGAAAAGGTGTTGGTGTAAGGCATGGCGATATGCGCATATCCCCGCCGGATAAAAACTCCGCCGCTTAGTATGTGTGTTCCGTCACGGTAATAATAAGAAATATAGGCGTAGTAATCGTCCGGGTCCGAAAAAATGAGCAAAACGTGCCGACCGTGGTATCCACTCCAGGCGGCTGCTCCCAAATAATCCCGGATGGTAACCAGCACAAATTCAGCATAAGTCAGCAAGGTGCGTGTCGTTTTGGCATCCGCATCCGACAGACAATAAAAATTATGGGATTGGCGGATGCGAGCATGGCCACCGAGATCCCCAGCCAGTTCTTCCAGCCATTTGATGGCGATATAATTCCACGTCGCGGACGAATCAGGTATCGGGACATGGACTTTGACAAATTCACGGACCGCTTTCCAATTCGGCCTGGAAAATCCCTCTACCACCTCAAATCCCAGGTCCAGTTCAGAAAGGTCAGTAAGCGGGGCCGGTGCCTCAACGGTTTCCTCAGCTTCTTCGGGACGGGGTTCTGCTGGTTGTGGGGCGGGGAATTCGGTCCCGCACTCCCGACAGTTTCTCGAATCATCGGCGTTCTCGCGTCCGCAATACGAACAGGCTTTCACGCGCAGGAATATGGCCAAGACCTGATTTAAACGAAAGCAGTTTTGCGTTGCTGAAATGAAGCGCTCTTATATTCACGGCTCAAACCAGTTTGGACCGGCCCGAAAAAGCCACCCAATCCCCGGCAATGAATACGCAATGGATGTCCGGAATCAACTGTCTTATAATCTTTGCAATGAACATTCTCGACACCATCGTCGAACAAAAGAAGCGCGAAGTCGCGCAACTGCCTGCGCGGCTCATCGCCGCGGGTGATTTGCATGATGCCATGCTCGAACGCGGCGAGCGGCGGGATTTTCTCGCGGCGCTCCGCCGCCCTATATCTTGTAGTAGCCGGGGTGACGAGGCTCAAACTCCAATCGGCAATCGGCAATCGGCAATCGGCAATCAATTAGAGCCTCCTCACGTCGGCTCCTACAGTTCAATGGCCCTGATAGCCGAAGTGAAGAAAGCCTCCCCCTCCGCTGGCGTCATCTGCCCGGATTTCGATCCCGTGCGCATCGCCCGGGAATACGAGGCCGCCGGCGCGAACTGCCTGTCCGTCCTGACCGATGAGAAATTTTTCCAGGGCTCGCTCGATTATTTGCGCCAGATTCGCGCCGCGGTGAAACTGCCGCTGCTGCGCAAGGATTTCATCATAGACGAGCGCCAGATTCTCGAAGCCATCGAGTGGGGCGCGGACGCCATCCTGCTCATCGTCGCCATTTTGTCGGACGCAGATCTGGCAAAATTCCATTCGCTCGCCAGCGAAGCCGGCCTGGCCGTGCTCGTGGAAGTTCACGATGAAGCCGAGCTGGAACGCGCGCTGAAAATTTCCCCGGCGCTCATCGGGGTGAACAACCGGAATCTAAAGACGTTTGAAGTTGATTTGGCCACCACTGAAAGGCTGGCTGCGAGGATGGAAGAGAGAGGATGGAAGATGGCCGGGGCGTCTGTGCCGTCCTCCATCGTCCACCCTCCATCCTCCCCGCTGCTGGTCGCCGAGAGCGGCATTCACACGCGCGCCGACGTGGAGCGTTTGCAAAAATGCGGCGCGGGCGCAATTCTCGTCGGCGAATCGCTGGTGAAACAGGGAGACATTGGGGCGAAGGTGCGGGAACTCTTGGGGTGATGGTATTTACGATTTACGATTTACGAGTGGCCTTTGAAACTGTGGCGCGTAAATCGAAAATTTCTTCCCTATTTTCTGTTTCGCGCCAACTGTTTTGCGAGCCGAATCGCGGCGATCATGCTGCCCGGATTGGCAACGCCTTTGCCCGCGATGTCGTAGGCGGTGCCGTGGTCGGGCGAGGTGCGGATGAACGGCAGGCCCAGCGTCCAGTTGATGCCGCTGTCGAACGCGACGGTCTTGAGCGGCGCGAGTCCCTGGTCGTGATACATGGCCACCACGGCGTCAAAATCTCCGCGGAGCGCATAGTGAAACACCGTGTCCCCACTCAACGGGCCGGTGACAGCAAAGCCTTTTTTCCGGGCGGCCAGGACGGTGGGCGTGATCGTCTTGATTTCCTCGTCGCCGAATTCGCCGCCTTCGCCGGCGTGGGGATTCAGGCCGCAGACCGCGATTTTGGCGCGCGACAAGCCGAGGTCGCGGCAGGACTGCGCGGCCAGTTCGATGGCGAGCGTGATCTTTTCCGCCGTGAGTTTTTCGGGAACGGATTTGATGGCCATATGGACCGTGGCGAGGGCCACCCGCAGCCAGCGGCCGCGTTCGTCGGTGCCGAGCAACATCATGGCGGTGCGCCCGGTGCTGGCGAGTTCGGAAAGAAATTCCGTCTGGCCGATGAATTTATGCCCCGCGCGAATGATGGACTCCTTGTTGACCGGCGCGGTGATGAGCGCGTCCAGTTCACCGCGCAGGCAGCGCTGGCCGCCGTCGCGCAAAGCGGCCACGGCGGCGTTGGCCGCCAGCGGGGAACCGGCGGGAAGCTGGTCCGGCAGCGGCGCCGAGGGATTGATAAAAAAGAACCTGCCCTCGCTGGCATCATTGGAAAATTTCTTGAGGGGGAGTGGGAGGGAAAGTTTTGCGTTCAGCCGGGCAAGAATTTTTTCATCGCCGATGAACAGATATTTTGTGTCGTCGGCCCCGGCTTCGGCGGCAATGGCTTTGAGGGCGACTTCCGGGCCGACGCCGGTGACGTCGCCGAGGGAAATTCCGAGCCAGCCTTGCATGGGTGATGGCCGCCGGACAGCCGGCGCAGGTGCGGGGTTATTCGATGTAGCGGATGAAGGTCTTTTTCTTGAGGCCGTCAATCCACTGTGTCTGCAGGCGCGCCTGCTGCTGAACAAGGAGCGTTTTTTCAATGTCCGCGCGGACATCGGCGAGCGGCTTGGCGTGAGCGGGATTTACCTCCTCCACCTGCATGAGATAAACCACGTCGGGGGTGTCAATCACGTCGCTGACCTTGCCGGGAGGGAGCGAAAAGGCAACATCGCCGAGTTCCTTGCGGAGGACGGAGCGCTCCACCCAGCCCCAGTCGCCGCCCTGGTGTGCTTGCGAGCCCTGGGAATAAATGCTGGCCATCTCGGTGAAGGTGGCGCCGTCTTTGAGTTTGGCCTGAATTTCCCGGGCGAACTTGACGGCGTTGGTGTCGTCCGGCGAAGTTTTATTCAACACGATCATGCGCAGTTTGACCTGGTCTTCCACCCGGTAATTGTTCTCGTGTTCGTGGTAGTAGTCGAGGATTTTGGCGGGGGAGATGATGACTTCGCGCTGGACGTTCTGATTGCGGAGGGCGGCGCTGATGTATTGGTCGCGGATTTGCTGGCGATACTGCTCGAACGTCATGCCCCGGGCCTGCAATGTTTTCATGAGGGTCACGCGGTCGCCAAACTGGTCGTGAATGTGCTGCTGCACGATTTCATCCATCGCACTGTCCGGCAGCTTGTAGCCGTCGGTGTCGAAGCTGTGCAAAATGAGCTGGCGTTCGACGAGTTGATCCAGGGCGTCGTTCAGGAGCTGGTTGAGCTTTTGCTGGAAGACATCCGGTTGCGAAGCGTATTGCTGGTGGAGGGCGGTGGCGGCATCGCGGGCGTAATCCTCCACTTCGGCGTAGGTAATGACCTTGTCGTTGACCACGGCCTTGATGCCGTCGGCCACTTCGGCCGGGGACACAGCCGGCACGCAAATCGCCGCGGCCAGCACCAGAATTAGACGCAATAGTTTCATTGAACTTTTCGCATGGTAGCAACCCGCCCCGCGTGGTCAAGCGGTCAAAGATTTGGCCGGGACTGCCACCACATCACCGCCGCCAGCACCGCGCCAAAAACCAGCGCCACAACGATGGCCCAGGCGATGAGGCGTTGCTGCTTGCGATGATAGTTCCTTCCACCCTGACCGGGCAACAGGTAATAACGCTCGCGCGGTTTTTTCTTTTTGTGGAGGAACACGGGGTAAAGCTACCAACTTCCGCCTTGGGCTACAAGCCGGCGGTCCGATAGCGCCGCAACACCGGGAGCCGGTGTCCACCACCATACCCCTCTCGAAAAGTGGGGCGGGCAATGGGAATCGAATCCTCATTTCGACCCGGGGAGGTGCGACGAAAATTTATAAATGCCCGAGCCCACTGCGTAAGCCGCTGCGCCATGATTCAGGCCAAGGAATTTGATCCCCGGCACTTTCGCGGCGGGCTGGCCTGACTCGGTCACGGAGGTTTCCTCTGCGGCCGGCACACAGACTGTGGCCGTCGTATTTAGCGGAATAGTTACGTCCATGGTCAGCACGCCGGCTTGCAGGCTCCAGTTGCTGACGATACGTCCGCGAATCGAATCATACGCGGCTTTAACCCACGTCAAATCGCCCACCGGCTGTGGCTGTATGATGATATGTTTAAAGCCCGGCTGCGTCGGATCGCAGTCCATACCCGCCAGCCATTGATAAAACCAGCCGCTGACCGACCCAAACATAATATGGTTGCGCGAGTGAGGTTTCTGCCACTGTTCCCACAGGGTTTTGGATTCCTGAGCCATGCTGATCCAGCCGGGCTGGCTGGTGTGCGATACCAACAAATAGGCGGCATCACTGCGACCGCCAGCCGAGAGGGCGGCGGGCACCCATTTGGCTCCCAGAATGCCGGTGTCAATGTGCTTCAGCGTTTCCACCTGTTGGGCAAGATTGTCCAGCACGGCCGACTGCCGGTCCTCGGGCACGAGCCCAAAGTAGAGGGCGGTCGCGAGGGCGGTCTGGCTGCCATTGGCATAGGAATTATTCGTGGCATCAAAAAACTTTTCGTTGAACACGGCTTTGGTCTTTTCAGCCAACGCGGCATACTTCGTGGCATCCTCGGAATAGCCCAGCAGAGCCGCCGCTTGGGACACGATTCTGGCGTCCTCGTAAAAGAAGGCCGTGGCCGTCAACTGGCTGGGCGTTTCGGTTGACCAAGGACACCAATCTCCCAAGGTATCGGTCTTCGAGATGATTCCGTTGGCAGTCTTGCCGGTCAGATAATCCACATAGAGCCGCAGCCGGTCATAGTGCTCAGCGAGAATGCGCCGGTCGCCACAGTACTTAAATAAATCCCAGGCAATAAACAGATAGGCGCTATCCCAAGCCGGCTGGAAGTCGCCCAACCCCCAGCCATCCGAGGGCACAATCACACCGATCCGGCCATCCACCATCTGATTGTCTTTGAGATCATCCAGCCACTTGGTATAGAACGCCGCGGAACGAAAATTCATCAATCCGGCTTCCGCCGCCAGGTGCGCGTCGCCAGTCCAGCCATTTTTCTCGCGCGTGGGACAATCGGTGGGAATGTTCTGCGCGTTGCACAAATAGGATTGCACGGTGGCCTGCTGAACCTGGTTGAGACCGTCATTGGAGCAGGAAAACTCTCCGACCGGCTCCAGGTCAGTGTGGGCAAAACGGCCGCGAAAGTTCGCCGTGGTCGGCTGGCCGGGAAAGCCGGTTACTTCAACGTAGCGGAAGCCGCTGTAGGAAAAACGTTGTTCCCAGGTCTCGCTGCCGCCGCCCTTGCAGATGTAGGTATCTTCCTGAAACCGCTTCGGCGGAGGCATGAACTCCGATATGGAGGTGCGGTCAACCATGCCGTTGGTGGAAAGGCATTCGCCATAGCGCATCTGAATTTTCGTGCCGGCCGGGCCTTGCACGTTCAATTGCACATGGCCGGCAAAGTTTTCGCCCATATCCAGCACGTAAACGCCAGGCTGCGGCTGGGTGATGGTTTGGGGTGTGATCGTTTTTACAATGGCCATGGGCGGACAGCGCAAGGCTGTCAGTTTCCCGGCGGGCGCGGGGAGCACCTCGGCCGGGGACCATGAACTGTCCTCAAAACCCGGCGCATCCCAACCGGGCATTTCCCGGCGGGCATCGTAGATTTCACCGCTGTAAATGCCGTCCCAGCGAATTGGCCCCTGGCTGGTGGCACGCCACGAATTGTCGCTGGTGAGCGTTTGGGTTTGGCCATCGTTGTAATCAACCACCAGCAGCAATTGCAGCCGGGGACGGCCGCGCCAGGAGGCGTGCTCAAATCCCCAGACGGCGACGTCATGGACATCAAACCAGCCGGTTCCCAAGATGGCGCCAATAGTATTCGTGGCGCCGGGCCGAAGCAGGGACGTGACATCCTGAGTCACATAGAGCACGCGTTTGTTGAAATCGGTGTAGCCTGGATCACGCTCGCGGTTGCCGCCCACCTTTTGGCCGTTAAGATGCAACTCCAGACTGCCAGCGCCACTGGCGTAAAGCCGCGCCCGCTTGACGCCCGGACGCAACTGGAAATCCCGGCGCAAAAAGGGGGCCGGGTTCGCTGAAGCGGCATCGGGTGGCGTGGGCATGTTTATGCCAATCCATGATCCCTGCCAGTCCCGCGGCTGAAGCAGTCCCATTTCCCACGTGGCCACCTGGCTCCAAGCTGACCTTTGCCGATGCTCATCCCAGACTTCCACTTTCCAAAAACATTGCCGGCGCGAGGTGAGCGCCACGCCCGCATAGACAATCTGCGCGGTTTCGTCGGAAGCAACTTCGCCAGAATCCCAGAGGTCGCCCTGATTGGCGGCCAGTTTGTCAGCACTGCTGGCCACCAGAATGTGATAGGCGGTCTGCTCCTTGCCGCGCGTCCCGTCCCGGCTGGTAAACAAGCGTCCCAGCCACGTGGGTTGATTCAAAGTCAAAACCCAGCTCAAGCGCGGTTGAACCACATCAATGCCAATCGGGCTGGCAAGATATTCACAACGCAACTCGACCGGCTGGAGGGATGGCGACGCTTTGGCGGGCAAAACAACGGACCCCAATATCACCAGTGCGAGGGCATAGCCGGTCGCGTATAACCTTGTGATCGTGTTATTGCCGGGTCTTTTTATCATAATGCGTATTTTTGTGCGGTTTAAAATTTTGCAAGTCGAGCAGAGCCAATAAAATCAGGTTCGGGGAAATTCCCGAAAATCCGAGCAGCAGGTTGGGCGTTTGCTATTCTTCATCCCGCTGCAATGTCACTGGACCCAACAGGCCGGAGTCAATCAACGAGGTATCCTTGGTGATCTCGTCGAAGCGAAAAACATCGTGGGTTTTGGTGTAACGTTTTACTTTGGGCTGGTTAAGATCGCCAATGACGCGGTTTGCCCAAAGATTGATGACGTCAATTTCCAACACGTTGCCTGCTGGCTTCACCGCCTTGGTGATGTCCACACGCCACGGAAAGCACCAAAGGATGCCAAGTTTTTTGCCATTGAGCCGCACCTCGGCCACTTCTTTGACATTGCCCAGGTCAAGAAAGAGCCTTTTGGTCTTGCGGCCGGTTTCTTTGGGTGACCCGGCCGGGTCGCTCAAATCAAATGTTTTCCGGTAGGTGGCCGTGCCCGAATAGAATTTGATTCCGTCTTCGGGGCGCTGAGTCCAACTGGTTAGTTCGGAAAATTCGGCATTGGTTGGGCCGCCCCAAGCCGGATCAAACGCAACGTTCCAAGGGCCGGAGAGTACCTGCAGTTTGGCAAGCTTGGGGAAATTACTTTCGGCTTGGCCGGCAACTTCGCTGGCAACAATTGGCTTGCGAAACACCACGAAAGAGGAGCCAAAACGGTCGAATGCCAACGGCAACGTGGTACAGCCATCGGCCTGGCAAAAGGCATTGGCCGGACGGATGCTGCCGCTGACGGGATCAAAAATTTCGGGCTGCCGGCCGATGACCCGGAAGGTAAAATTCTGTGAGGTGGACTCATTGTTGCGGTTGATGACGTAGTAGATTTCGGCGTCGCCTGACGTGCGATGGATATAGTCAAATTTGTCCGGCTGAGCCTCCTGGCCGGGGAAAGTAAAATCGGGCTGCACGCCATCGGCGAGCAGAACCGCGCGCGGCGTTTTGCCCCAGATGACGCGGCCCTTGCCGAAGCTGCGCGTGGTCCGGTTCGTGCCGTCCAGATCACCCCAGATTTCGGCGGCAATCCTTTGCACTTCGGCATCACATTTGGGATAGTTTCCCAGTCCGGCGGCTTCTGCGGGCGGGGCGCCGATGATGGTGGCGCCGGCGCGCACCAACTCGCGAAGTTTCTTGATTACCTCGACCGACATGGCCTTCGACGGAATTGGAGAAACCGTCAAGCTCTGATAGTTCCCGACCCGCCTGGCTATTTCCGGCACGGGAGAAACACAATTTTGCAATACGAGCAGCCGGTAACTCATGCCGTCCGGCAGCACGATCCGGCCGTCTTTGACCGACATCCGTTTTAGCAACACTTCGGCATTGCAGTAATCGCAGTCATAGCCGGAGCCAAGTCCGGGAACGATGTATTTGGGCGGAGCCAGGGCCGGCGGCTCTTCGCCCAGATAGAAACAAACGTCGCCCGCGAAGTTACCCTGCTGCAGCATATACGAGCAGCGTGCGAGATAGGTGAAGAAAGCCGGCGACTGCTCCCACCAGGTGATGTTTGGGGTGAAATGCTGGCCGGCACAATATTCATAGCCGGGTTTGCCGTCGGAGGGGGGTTGACAGGTCGCCGCATGCAGCATGATGCGATTAATACCCCAGCAGAAGGCGTCGTTGGCGTAAGGTTTCAATTCGGACGGGCCGAACGACCAATGGGTGCGATCCCCTTCCATTTGCGTAAACGCCTCGGCTTGAGCCTGGAGTCGCCCGTACACATGCGCGGCCGTGGCGGTTTGTTTGAGATTAAGCTTCAGCATCTCGCTCCGGTTATAATTGTCGGGCGCATTGTAGTTCACCCAGAACTCGCCGGCGGGAAAGTCGCAGCGCCCCAAATTCTTCAGCGCGTCCTCGGGCGGAATATTATTCGGGCCGGCCGCTTCACTGCCCATGATCATGCCGTGCTGATGGCACACATCGGAGAAATGGCCGTAAAAATTATCCGCCAGACAATCCTGAATGGTCCGGTCGAAATCGGCGCGGAAGCGGGCGGTCACGTCGTCATTTACGATGGTAACGCCCGTTCCCGGCCGGCCGCTTCCAACTACGGTGTCATCAATTTTGATATCCCAAGTCTGGACGTTACCGGGACGTTGTGCCACGGAAAGGGTAATGGTGTAACTGGTGCCAGGAACCAGTCCGGAAATGGCCTGCGTAATGGTTCCGTGCCCCTGCAGAAATGCCGCCTGCATACCCTGTGGCGCAGGCGGATTCCCAAACAGACTGCCATTGCCACAGAGGCCGGAGCCGGTCGGGTTGGCGCCATCGCCACTAAAGGTCCACGAACCGCCCGCGGGATTGTAATGGTGGCCATTGCCCATGCTGGGCGTCTCAAAGCCGAAGTTCGGAATCGTCACGGACGCGCCGCCCGCCGAGATAATTTGCACGTTGTCCAGGAAGACGGTGTTGTCGCCGCCCGCCAGGTCGGTACCCACGAAGGACAGTGTTTGGGTGGCGGCCGTGGCGGTGAAGGTCGCCGTATAGTCCGCCCAAGGGATGGCTCCCGGCAGCGCGGCCAGGTAGGGTTTGAGATCGTAGCCGCGATACTTGCGGAACTGGTCCGGGAAATCCTGCGTCCAAGTCAGCTTGCCAGCCTCCCAACTGTCGGACCACAAATAGGCGATGTGACCGCCGGCCTCGCGGGCCGCTTTGAGAATCGGGTCGCCGAGATGCTTGAAATGGTCGTCGAACGCGGCGGAATTGAGGAAGTCTATTTGATAGCCGTTGCCGCCTTCATAGGTATCACCGTTGGGGTAGGCGTGCTTGAACTGGCCCTCCGTCGTCACCGTATAGCCGGTTCGGAGAATGGTCCACTGGCCTGGGGGCACGTCCCATTCCAGCCGGCCGTCGGGTTGCAGTTTGGCGGTCAGATCAATGATGTCTTCGGGATTAATCGCCACGCCAGCAGCCTTGTGCGGGATGGCCTGCACGCAATAATCGTGATAGTAGTCGTCCACGGTTTCGGGCTGGGGAAGTTTGCCCGAGAATTTTTCCGGGCCGGCGACATTCAAATCCGCCTGGACCACTTTTTTCATGGCATTGTCGGGGGTGACCCAGGGGCCCAACATCACCCAGCCGCCGGCGCAGAAATTGAAGCCCAGCTCGAGATTGAGCCGTTTTGCCTCTTTGACGGCGTGGCGGAAGAGCTCCCACCACTCGGGGCTTTGATACTTCACGCCAGGCAGCGGCGCGACCCCGGCGTAGCCGCCGTTGCAGATCAGGTTGACGCCGCTGATCCCTTTTGCCTTGAACTGTTCGAGGTCGCGGGTGATGCCGGCTTTGTCCACGCGATTGTAAATCCAAAACCAATACACGCGAGGCTTGGCCGAGTCGGGCGGGCGGGCAAAGCCCCGGTCCAGATTCTCATCCGCCCAAACCCCTGGCTTGGGAAAGAAAAAAACTGCGGCAACCAGCGCCAATAATAGAAAGGGACGAAACCGCCCCGGAAGAATATTCATAGATAATTAATTGATGGAATATAGAGATCAATATCGTAAACAACCATACCCCAAAACTGGGGCATGGTAGCCGGCAGCGTTGCCGGCACTTACGCTCCGCCTCAACGCCGGCATTTTATATCTCCATGGCTGTTCCAGTGGCCGCTTGATCCAAGCCGGTGCCATCGCGCATCAATGGCCGCCGGTTTCACATTCAAACTGATATTTGCCGGAGCTGATCGTGAGAACAACCCATCTTCCCGGCTCCTGCCAGGCCTTGATTTCTGGTTTTTCCGCCAGCGTTTTCCCGTCAATTTTCACCGTTTTCAAATCAGCAGAAGGCAGATATACAGTGGCGAGAGTCTCGTTGGGAACAGTCAGTTGCAGCGTGAACTGGTTTCCGGCAGATTTCTCCCAGGCAGCAGTAATATCTCCCGCCACGGTGGAAACCGTTCCCTTAGCCCACATTAAATCACCGGTGAACGGTTTGACCACAAAGGTTTTCCAGCCATATCCGGTTGGTTCAAGCCCAAGCACCTTTTGGGGAAGCAAAGCGGTGGGGCCGGAAGACCAGGAATGTGAAGTCGAACCCCAGGGAAGGTTCCAGCCTTCATGCCAGGTTCCGTTGAATGAGGCAAGTTTGGTTTGTTCCCCCCAGTTTTGGCGCATGTAATCAAGCGCCCACTGGTCGTTTCCTTCCGAAAACATGGAACTTAACATCCAATATGCAAAAGACTCTTCGGTGCCTTTGCCGCGCTTCATAATTAAATCAATCAGATCAGGTTTTCGGCTTTCGTCGGGCAGACCGTAAACCAGAGCATAAACCTGAGGCTGTTGTCCTATTTTGGCGCCTTCGTAACTATCCAAATAAGCCCGGTCTTTTTCCGACCAAAGTTCTTTGTTAATATTTTCCTTCAACTGCCGGGCCTGCTCTGTCCATATTTGCGCCTGCTTGGGGTCATGGGCAAAATCCGTGGCGATGGCTGCCGCCGCATTCAAAGCTCCATAATACTGGCAGTTGATTCCGGTAATGATGTTTTTCATTTCCATGCGATAGGTATCGGGCCAATCAAGCACGATCCAGCCAGGCAGATTGGCCAGCAAACCCGTTTTGGGGTCAACAAACGGTTGATAATAATCCATCGCTTTTTTCAGGTTGGGATACAAATTTTCAATCAGATCATCCTTTCCATAATAAATGAAATACTCGTGCATCATCAGAACCCATTCGAGCTGGTAATCCGCCAGATATGCGGAACTGCCGGGTTGCAGGAAATAATCCGTGGGATAGCGGGAGCGAATGGCTCCGTCCTTTCGCCAACGCTGTGATTCGGCGCCGCAGATGAGATTGTAGGCCGACAAGAACCTTGAACTTTTGCCAAAAGCATAATTTCCGTAAATCAACATATAACGCGAATCGCCGGCGATGTATTGCGTGTGTTCCCGCCACGGGTCTTCATACGTGTCTATTGAATTGATACGCATGGTATATCTGCCGATGTTCCAGAATTCGTTAAGTTGGGGATCGGAACATTCAAATGAGCTGTCCATTTCATAGTTATAACAGGCGAGCTCCGCACTAATGTCCTGAATCTGGATATCCGGGCTGGTTTCGACAGAAAAATATCGAAAGCCTGACCAAGTATAAGGCCGCCAGCTTTGAAGTCCCTGTTTGGTTGTGTATTTTTCGGAGTGATCGCTGCTGGCACGTATCAGGGGCGCCTTGTTTGTATCCAGTCGTTCGCCTGTTCCAATTTCGAATTGAACGCCCGCTTTGACTGCGTTCACAGTGAATTGCGGGTAACCGGCGATTTCAACCCCGAAATCATAAACCATCAAATTGTCGGTTTTCCATTTACGAACAGGCTTGAGGATTTTTCGGACAAGGTGCGGGCGTTTGATCACCACCAGGCTGTTCCACGGAGCAACCGGAGGAATGCCAATTATTTTTGCATCCTCCCAGGCGGAATCGTTAAATCCCGGATCTTGCCAGCCTTCGGGCCAGAGCCGGGCATCAAATTCTTCGACAAATCCAATCAGATGGGCATTGGGGTCGCGGAAACGTGTTTGTGTGTTCCAGGCATTGGCATGAGTAACTTTCCAACTGCTGTCACTCAAGAGGTTGACCGATGAGCTGCCAGCAAAATCCAGCTTTGCCTGGAAGAAAAACCCGCCCCGGGCATTCATCTGGGAGTGCAGCCCGACTCCGAAATTTTGCACCACGGCCGTAATGCAGTTTTCGCCTTTTTGAAGGTAATTCAATATATTGAAGTTATCGTAGCATTGGTATTCCGGATCACAGTTCATCGGGCAGCGTTCAAGCAGCTTGCCGTTGATGTACACATCGGCATAGGCATAGGCAGAAATGAAAGCATTGGCGTCTTGTGGCAACTGTTCCAGATTGAACGTCTTCCGGACCAGCAGGTAATAGTTTTGAGGATTTTCAGCTCCTGAATCCCAGATCCAGTTGGCCAGTGGTTTTACCCCGTTAAGCGTTGAGGAGGGCGCCGAAATAAATGAGTTTTCCCCCCAGCGGTCTGCCCGATCATTCGATTGGGCTGCTGCCCTGAATGTCAGAGTGATGACTGCAAGAAAAATTATAAGACCATTATTCATATTTGTAGTGAATGATTGATTATAAGACTCCCTATCGGAAACAGATATACCCCAAAATTAGGGTGTTCATGCCGACGGTGTCGCCGCCACCGAAAAGATATTTCCTGGCATAATACGGAACGGTCATGGCTTCAAGATTTCAATGCCGCTGATCTTAGCGTTCTGATCAGGACTGTCCGGGGTGGATGCGATGTGAATGACAATGTTTCCTTCAGGGTCGGCCTTGATGCCGGGAAATTCCCGAACGATGGCTTTGTTCATGCCGCCAGCGGCGGTAAAAATGTCAAAGTTGGTCAACACTGGATTTCCGTTAATCGCGATGTTTTCAAGGCGAAAGCCCGCCCTGTCGTCGGCGAATTCCGCAAAATGCAGCCGGACCAAATAGGATTCGCCAGCGGGCACCGGGAAGGTACTGGTTATATTTTTCCCATAAGCCTCGCTCTGGTAAACCGCAGTGGGAGCGGCGTGCGTGGCCGTTGTGTCAATCGCTGCATCCGTGCGGGCCGTGCCGCTGGCTACCATGTTGGGAACCGGCACAAAATCTCCCGCAGTTTCGTCGCCACCGCACAGCACCCGGATGGGTAGTGGCAGCACAACGAGATTCGTTGAGGACGGTTTCGGGAGTGTGGGATATTGGAAATCGGCCGGCATGGTGGCGGGCGGGCGATTGGCCGGGGCATTGCCCCAGTCTGGATTGGGCTTGGAACCCATCTCCAGCTTCAATGTGCCGCCGGAGGTGATTTGTTCTTGAGTTAGCCCGGGTTGCGCCAGCGGCTGGCCATTCAATTTGGCAGACTGAATGTAAATATTCCTGGCGCTGTTGTGTTTGGCGATGACGGTGAAGGTGCGACCATGATACTTGTCATGATCCAGGTGAATCACGGCTCTGCTCACCGTCGGACTGCCAATGGCATATACGCCGCTGGCCGGATTTACGGGGTAGAAACCCAACGCGCTGAAAACATACCAGGCCGCCATCTGGCCGCAGTCCACGTTGCCGCACTGGCCTGCGGGTGTGTCATTATACATGGTGGACAGGACCTGGCGCACCCAATACTGGGTCTTGAAGGGGGCGCCGGCATAATCATAGAGATAAGCCACATGATGGCTTTGCTCGTCTCCCTGAGAGTATTGCCCGATCCGGCCGCTGATGTCCGGGATGCCGGTGTCAATGAAGGAGTTCGTGGTGAACATCGTGTCCATCTTTTGAATAAAGCCCTGGTCACCGCCATAAAGCGCGATCAAGTCCGGCACGTTTTGCTGGACGTCAAACGCATACTGCCAGGCATCCGCTTCCGTGTATTCGTCGCCGACCATGGCATTGTCAATAAACGGTGCGCGCCAGGAACCATTGGCCTTGCGTCCGCGGAAAAACTGTGTGGTTGTGTCGAATAAATTGCGATAATTGGTCGCGCGCTCGTAGAAGAGTTTGGCATCTTCATTATGGCCCAATGACTCCGCCATGCGGGCGATGCACCAGTCGTCAAAGGTGTACTCGAGCGTCTTTGAGGTCGCCTGGTCTCCCGGTCGCGAGGCCACATAGCCAAGTTCTTTGTAAGTTTTCAATCCGCTCCGGTCTTGCATCGCCGTATCACGCATTGCTTGATACGCGACTTCGGCGTCAAAACCGCGGAAGCCTTGCAGGTGAGCTTCGGCGATCATGTCCACTGAATGGTAGCCGATCATGCACCAAGTCTCATTCCCCCACAACGGCCAGACCGGCGTCGTGTGTTCACCCAGCTCCCGATACTCTGCGAGCATGGACTGAACCATGTCGTTGATGCGGTTCGGATGCAAGAGGGTCAGCAGCGGCCACTCGGCACGATAAATGTCCCAGATGGAAAAAGTGGTGTAGTTCTGGAAATTGGTTCCGGCATGGTTTTGGTGATCGTAGCCGCGATAGGTCCCATCCACATCGTTGAATAAAACCGGTGCGAGACAGGACAGGTAAAGGTTGGCATAAAACGATTTGCGAAGGCGTGGATCGAATGTCTTGATCTGGACGGCATCAAACACATTTTGCCACTCCTTGCTGGCGGCAGATCGGACGGCATCAAAATCCCAGCCGGAAATTTCCCGGGCCAGATTTTTCCGCGCCCCTGCAATGTCAGTGCCAGAAATGCCCACTTTGACCAGGATCGTTTCGTTCGCTGTCGTTTTGTAATTCACAAAAGCCTTGATCCGGTTGCCGCGGCAGTCGCGGACGCTGCCAGTCAACCGCGCGCCGTTGCGCTCAATTCCAAAGGAATCGAACGGTTTGGAAAACTTCATCGCAAAATAGACCGCCCTCCGGCCACCCCAACCCTCGGAGAAGCGGTATCCGCTGATCGTGTCATTTCCTTCAAACTGAACCGAGGCTTCTTTCGTTTCGTTGCCGATGTTGTGCTCCAGATCCAAAACGATGTGTGATTGATTCGATTCG
>Ga0181520_10007177_pt1 | contig 16570 bp, 12 predicted proteins | sample PEATcosm2014_Bin_29_FD_132451 | JGI IMG/M metagenome (GOLD analysis project Ga0181520, IMG submission 132451) | Peatland microbial communities from MTU Mesocosm Facility, Houghton, MI, USA - PEATcosm2014_Bin02_30_metaG | ecosystem: Environmental > Terrestrial > Soil > Wetlands > Peat | place... | reverse complement strand
GAGGGGCGGTGGCCGATCTTTCGAACAGGCTCAGATCGTTCTGGCCTCGGGTGGGAACGGCCTCTCCGCCGAAACGTAACCTATCGTTACGCCTCAGTTCGCAAGATACAAGGGTGGGAAACCACAATCTCCGGCTGTCCTTCTTTATAACCGGCAACCTATGCCCCGCGCCTTTTTTCCAGTGCGGACATGCCGAAGGCGGCTGCCGCACCGCAGGTGCCGTACACTGGTAGCGTTCCATCAGGTCTCCCCATGAAGAAATTCGCAATCGGACTTTACGCCGCAATTACCGTTGGCCTTATGGTTTGGGGTTTCTACCAGGCCATCTACGTCGCACCCGAAGAACAGACCATGCACGAAGCGCAGCGCATCTTCTACTATCACGTGCCCTCGTTCATGGTCGCCTTCCTCTTCTTCGCCGTCAGTTTCGCCGGCTCCATTGGTTTTTTGGCCTTGCGGCGCGGCCATCCCGATTGGGCGCAGGCCGCCGATGCCTGGGCGCTGGCCGGCGCTGAGGTGGGCGTCGTCTTCTGCACCGTCGGTCTCATCACCGGCCCCTTGTGGGGACGCCGCGCCTGGGGCATCTGGTGGACCTGGGACGCGCGCCTCACTACCACTCTGGTTCTCTGGCTGATTTACGTTAGCTACCTGCTCCTGCGCCGCTTTGCCGCCGGGCCGCAGATGCAAACGCTGGCCGCCGTTCTTGGCATCTTCGGCGCACTCGACGTGCCCATCGTCTACATGTCTACGCGCTGGTGGCGCACCCAGCATCCCGCGCCGGTCTTCGGTGGCGGGCCGGACTCCGGCATCAAGGACCCCAGAATGCTTCATGCATTTGGCTGGAACGTCCTGGCCTGGCTGGCCTGGGGTCTGCTCATTCTCGGCCTGCGCTATCATGTCGAACGCCGCCAACAGAGTATCGCCAACCAAGAAGCGCAGGAAGCACTGAACGCATAGTTCCGCAGGAGAAAGAATCCGACAAGGAGAAAGATGGATCAAGCAGCAATTCTCGATCACCAATTTGTCGTTGCCGCATACTGCGTAACCTGGACCATCCAACTGGGGTACTTGGCCTTGCTCGGTCTCAAATGGCGCGCGCAAAAGCGCAATTCAGCCCCCTCGTCCCGCAATCCGCATTAAGCACTTGTTAGCCTCGGCTCATCTTTAAATTGCGTCCGAGTGCACAGCCGACAGAGTGTAGCCGGCGCAGCCCCCGCAAAAAAATCTCACGCAAGCACTTAAAAACTTTCTCATCTTGCCGATAGTGTATTTGGCACTGAACGTGCTAAGTACGTGCAAGAGATGTGCGGGGGTAGTCACTGGATGGTACCGGCTCTGATAGACGGCACAAGGAGGCTGTTGCCCTGGGTGTGACTTTCCCTGCCCGGATTACCGGGGAAATGGAAATGCCATGCCTGCCAACTTCGGAGAGATCGCCAACTACCACCACCGCTTAGCCGCACAGCACATGGCGCTTGCCAGAGCCGCACGCGATGCAGGAGACATCAACACAGCCGAGTACAACCATCAGCTTGCCGCACGTTATGTTGAGGCAGCCGAAGAGCAGAAGATGGCCATGAACCAGGCGCCCGGCCAACACGCCGCCCATCAAGCTCCACGCCCCTGGGCCACGGAAGCCATTCACGCCACAAACCGCGCCCCCAAGCCCGCTCCAAAGCCCTCCCCCAAACGCATTCCAATCGCCGTTACCTGTCTCTCGGCTTTTTGCCGCGGCGCAGGATCGGTTGCCGCCTCTCTGCAGCAATCCCTCTCCAGAGCTAACGCCTCCCTTCAAGGGTTGGCCTTGCCGGAACCATCGCCGACTTCCGCGTCACAGATGCGCGGCTGACTTAGACCGCATCTGCGGCCACGCATTTACCCGTCGCAGGAAGCTTGGGAGAAAGCCTGAGTTTTCCGTTCAATTCATTAGAGATTCATAATCCTTCGCGATTGATTCTGCCTCCCGGATTGCAACACCAAACACAAATCACAACCATGCTTCTTTGACAGCGCGAGTGCGTCGGCGCAGAGGATTTCACTGCCCTTCTCTCACGAAAAAAAGATAGCCAGACGGAACTTATGCCCCGTTCAACCCTTGCCGACATACGGTAAGAGAGGAGAAAAACCTTGCCTACTAATTTTGGCGAGATCGCAAGCTACAACAAGCGAATCGCCGCCCGGTTCTACCTGCGCTCACAGATCGAACGCAACTGCGGAAAGTTCTCCGAGGCCGAGTACCACTCCCAACTGGCGGCACGTTATATCCAGGCCGCCAACGAGCAGAGGATCGAGATGAGCCGGACCCCCGGTCGCCCCGTCGTATTTCAAAGGCCGCGTCCATGGACTTTCAACTCCCAACCCGGTCCACTGGCCGCCTGCTGGTTTGCCGTCCAGAGTCTCGTCGGCAAACTCGCCACCGCCGTCCGGCGATCCATCGCCAGGCGCAAGATGCCTCTTCAAAGCCTGTCGCTCGATTGAGGAATAAAGTCCGCCAGAGCTCAACGCAGCGTGAAGGCCTTCACCGCGATGGCGTTGGGAACTCGCCCGGCCGGGAGAAGCGTAAAGGAATAGAGCGATTGCGAGGCCGTGCGAACCACCGCGACGTCGCCCGATCGGGCATCGACAACAAACAAGAGGAGACCGGAGCTGGAGAACGCCAGCGCCGAGGGACCGTCGCCGACCTGCACCGAGCCGATGCGCTTCCCGTCATTGATCCCGTAGAGGGTCACATACTGAGAGCGGAGGTTGGCCACGTAGAGCAGCGCATTGTCGGCTGAAACGAGGCCGCGCACGGGATACTCTCCGATCATGTACGCGCCGCCAACGTCATTGGTGCTGGTAACGACCTCGGAGATGGAGTTCGACAGCGAATTCAAAACAAAGAGTTCGCCGCCGTCCGGCTTGAGGGCTAGCTGCAACGGCGCCTGGCCCGTATCGAGCAAAGCCTCCAGACGGTCAGGCCGGGCAGTTCCGGACTGAGCAGAACCGGGTTGACCCGGATGCGCATCCGTACGAGCCAGCGCAATGGCCATCACCTGATGGCCTCCCGAGCAGGCTAAAAACGCTTTGGAAGAATCGGGAAGTATCACGGCGTCGCCTGCGCCATCGCAACCCTCGAAGACCTGGCGTACGTGACGAGCGGCTGTGTCGATCACGCTGACCGAGTTGGCCTTGCGGTTGGCCACCACGAGCGTCTTGCCATCGGGGGAGATGCGAGCCGCTACCGGTTCCTCGCCCGTGCCGATTGCGGCAATCTCGCGGCGCGTCTTCAGGTCAACAACAGAGATGGTATTCGAGCCAGAATTGGCTACGTAGGCCAACTCACCCTTTGGGTCGATTTCGATTGAAACCGGCTGGCGATGAACAGCGATAGTGGCCGCGACTGCGTTGTTCTCGGCGTTAATCACCGAAATTGAACCGTCCCTGCCCACTGCACCTGAATTGACGACATAGACTTCGCTGCGCGTGGGGTTGGCGGCCACAGCCACGGGATTCTCGCCCACCGCAATCTCCCGCTCCAGGCGCACATCCACTACGTCGATTACTGTTACGGTGTTGCTGCCGCCGTTGGTTATATAGGCGTACTCGCGATAGTTGGCCGGGTACTGCGGAAAGTCATGCTGGCGGCAGCCAGTGAGAGCCATGGCCAGCAACGTGAAGCCAGCGAAACGTGCGATCAGGTCGTGCGATGAGTTCATGCGATGAGTCCGGCGTTCATAAAAAGGGTAGACCTCGACTTCACGCTTTGGCGGCCTCTATGCGGATGCCGCGGGGTAGCGAACGGCCCACAACGGGGGCGATCAACTCGAGTTCATTCATCATTCCTGCGAACTGAGCCGGATAGATGGACTGAGGGCCGTCGGAGAGAGCCTTTTCGGGATGGTTGTGGACCTCGACGACGATGCCGTCCGCGCCCGCTGCAACCGCCGCACGGGACATCGGCAGCACGCTGTCGCGTTTGCCGGTGGCGTGGCTCGGGTCGACCAGAATCGGCAAATGGCTGACTCGCTGGATGGCGGGAATGATGCTCAGATCAAGGGTGTTGCGCGTGTGGTCGGCAAAGGTGCGCACGCCGCGTTCGCACAAAATTACCTCATAATTGCCCTCGCTCATCACATACTCGGCGGCCATCAGAAACTCCTCAAGCGTCGCCGAGAGACCGCGCTTAATAAGCACCGGCTTGCGCAGACGCCCGGCACGTTTCAGCAGCGAGAAGTTCTGCATATTCCGCGCGCCGATCTGCACCACGTCGGCCCACTCGGCCACCAGATCGAGGCTCTCGTTGTCGATGGCTTCGGTGACGATGCGCAGGCCGAATCGCTCGCGAATCTCGGCCATGATGCGAAGCGCCTCCAAGCCAAGGCCCTGAAACGCATAAGGCGATGTGCGCGGCTTGTATGCCCCGCCGCGAAAGAACTGCGCGCCTGATGCGGCCACCTCTTCGGCGATGGCGAATGCCTGATCCCGGCTTTCGATGGAGCAGGGCCCGGCGATAATCGCCAGCCCATCTCCGCCTATCGACGCATCGGTTCCTGCAAAGCGGATGACGGTGTCTTCTTCCTTCACGTCGCGGCTAGCCAGCTTGTAGGCCTTGGAGACGCGGATGACCTCGGCGACGCCGGGCAGCTCTTCCAGATTCCCTCGGTCCACTTCTCCCTGGTTTCCGGTGATGCCGATGGCGGTGCGCTGGGCTCCAGGAAGCGGATGGGCGCGGAAGCCCAATTGCTCGATATGTTCGCAAACCGCCTGGATCTGTTCGGGCGTTGCCTGCGACTTCATGACAACTAACATGGGTGGCCCCTCGAACCCTAAGTCTAACGGCTGCGAGGTGTGAAGGCAATTGCAGAGGGATGGCGGATTTGCTCAAGCACGCTGAGTCGGCCGCGGAACTTTTTCACTGGAACAGGGTTCTCACCGATGACAGCTCCCGCGGTATCCCGTCTAAATGGGGTGAACCGAGAGCAAAACTTCAGCAGTGGGAGAGTAAAAATGGATCGGCCAATGTTCAAGAAAATCTTTCTCCAGACCCTGGCGTGGGCCGGATTAGTTACCTTTTGCGGCGTAGCTGCACTGGCCCAGGAGATGCCGGTTGCGCCGGCCCCTGTGCCGGCTGTCGATTCACGCTCAGACGGCCAGATCGAAATGGATGTCGTGCACAACCTCGACGCTTCTAAGGCGCTGAAAAAGGACATGATTACCGCGGCCACCATTCAAGGCGAGGTCACGCTCTCGGGAACCGTATCAAGCGACGCTTCCCGCGAGCTGGCCGAGTCGATTGCCGCCCATGTTGCAGGTGTAACCAAGGTGAACAACAACTTGACGGTCGGCGATCCAAAGGCCGCAGCTCAGGCCGCCGATCAACCGATGGCCGGCAACGAGCCGGAGGAATCCATGGCCTCTGTTCCGCCTTCGCCTCCCGCTGCCGATGGACCGCAATCCGCGCCCGGACAGTCCCCATATCCAAGCCAGGCTCCGCCACAGACCCAATCTCAGGCCCAGCCTCCTCAGCCTGAGACGCAGCCTCAAACCCAGCCTGACCAGCCCGACCGCCCGCAGTACGTGCCGGCACACCCTCGACGGATGCGGCCCACGCCAGACTCTGAGACTCCCAGTGGGCCTGTGACTATATCCCAGGGAACGCTGCTTCAGTTGAGGACCAATGAGCCGGTTGGGAGCAAGCGCGCAAAGGATGGCACTCCGGTTGAGTTCACCCTCATCCACGATGTGTTCAACAGCGGCGTGCTGGCGATACCGCGTGGCGCAACAGTCCATGGCGTCGTCACAGAGGTCAAAAAAGCCGGCGAGCTGACCGGGAGACCCGAGTTGGCGCTCAAGCTCACCTCGCTCGATCTTGGCGGACAGAACTATCCGCTCGAAAGCGACCAGTTCAAGGTGAAGGGGCCTGGCAAGGGCGGGCAGACAGCCAACGATGTGGTAGGCGGCGCGATGATGGGTACGATCATCGGCTGCATAGCGGGCCGTGGCGTCGGCTGCGCAATCGGAGCTGGGGCAGGAGCGGCTGCGGGCACGGCGGCTTCAGCGGCTACTCCCGGTCCGGGCGTTTGGATTCCCGCCGAGGCACAAGTGGACTTCCACCTGGCAGCCCCGCTGACGGTTACTCCAGTGAGCCCGCAAGAGGCATCCCGGCTGGCGCAGGGGCTTTATCAAGGCGGCCCCAGCCTCTACCGGCGTGGCTACTATTACCCATATGCCCGGCCGTATGCTGTCGGCTATCCCTATGGGTATCCGCCAGTCTACTACCGGCCGTACTACATGGTTGGCGGATACTACTACTGGCGCTAACTTTCACTATTCAGCAGGAGAAGACGGGCATCCCGAGCGTCGGGATGCCCGTAGTATTTTCTGGCCCTCCCGACTCCTTCCCCGCTCGTCTATAATTGCAATGAATCGCGTCTAGCCACAATTGCGCGACAATTGCGCATTCGGTTGAATGCCCGTCCTTGAGCTGCCATTCCGCGCAAGGGGGTCCAACCTGCCTGCGCGTAGAGAGTTGAAGGTCCGAGTCCATCCATGATCCGTTTCCTGCAGAGAGACAATCGCATAACCAAAGCGTTCTTCGTCGTCGTCATCGCCGCCGCATCGGTGGGCATGGTGGTGTACCTGATTCCCGGCCTCACCGGCCAGGGAGCCTCAACCGCCGACACCTATGCTGTGATCTACCCACATTGGTACAGCCGCATCCTCTCTTCAGGCATGACGGTCAGCCAGCAGCGAGTGAGCCAGCTTGCGCACCAGCAGATGCAGCGTAATCGCTACCCTGACAACCCGATGATCGAACAGATGGTCGAGCAGCAGGTTGGCAAGCAGTTGGTGCAGCAGGAGATCCTGCTCTCCGAGGCCTCAAAGCTGGGCGTTCACGCCACCGACGAAGATGTAGTTCAGTTCCTTCATCAGGGCCAATTTGGCGATTATCTATTCCCCAATGGCAATTACATTGGCGACGATAAATACACCGCTTTCGTCAATGGGCAGTTCAATATGTCTGTCCCGCAGTTCGAGCTGGAGGTGAAGCAGAGCATCGTGATTCGCCGGCTTGAGGCGCTGATCACCGCCGGAGTTGCGGTGAGCGACCAGGAAGTGCGCGACAGCTATCGCAAGAAGAATGTCAAGATCAAGTTCGAGTATGCGGTGGTAGCCTCCGACGACCTGCGCAAGACGATCAACCCTTCGGACGCCGATCTGCAGTCTTTCTTCAGCAAAAACGGCGCACGCTATGCTTCGGCAGTGCCCGAGCAGCGCAAGGTCACCTACTTTGCCTTTACTCCGAATGAGCTGCCGGGTGGGCTTCCGCAACCCAGCCAGCAAGAGATCCAACAGTACTTCGCCGCACACCAGTCCGAATACTCCGTTCCGGAGCAGGCTCGATCGCGCCACATTCTCATCAAGGCGGGCGCCGACCCCAAGGCCGATGCCGCTGCCAAGGCCAAAGCTGACGACCTGCTCAAGCAGATTCAGGGCGGCGCTAACTTTGCCGAACTGGCTGCGAAGAACTCAGACGATCCCGGCAGCAAAGACAAGGGCGGCGAGTTGGGCTTTGCGCGCCGTGGCATGATGGTGCCGGAGTTCGACAACGCCATCTTTACCCAAAAGATCGGCGACACCAAAATCGTAAAATCCCAGTTCGGCTACCACATCGTGCAGGTCGAGGAGCGCCAGACCGCACATTCGCAATCGATAAACGAAGTTCTGCCCACCATTCAGGCCACGCTGATTCGCCAGAAGGCTGCAAAGGCTGAGCAGGACTACGCTCAAGCTCTCACCTCCGAGGCCATCAAGAACGGTCTGGAAAAGACCGCTGCCGCGCATCATCTTGAGTTGGCGACGACACCGTTGCTCGGCTCAAAGGACGTGATTGCCGCGCTGCCCGACTCTTCCCAGATCATGGGATTGGCCTTCCAGGCCAAACAGGGCGATCCGCCGCAGTTTGCTACTACCGGCGAGGGCTTTGCGGTTTTCCAGGTCACTGGCGTCGCCCCGGCGCACGCGCCTGACTTTGCGAGCTGGAAGAGCCATGTTGCCGACGATTACCGCAACGAACTGCTCCCCCGCCTGCTCAGCCAGAAGACTCAAGAACTGGCCAGCAAAGCCAAGGCCTCAAACGATCTTGATAAGGCCGCCAAGGAAGTGGGCGCGACCATCAAGACCAGCGACATGGTGGGCGAGTCCGGCCAAGTGCCCGACTTCGGTCAGGTTGGCCAGATGGCGCCGCAACTCTTTGATCTCGCGGTTGGAAACATCAGCGGGCCCATCGATGCCGGCAGAACTGGTGTGGTGGCAAAGATTCTGGACAAACAGGAGCCCTCGGCCGATGAGATCGCAAAGAACATCGACAAAACCAGGGATGAACTTCTCGATCAGCGCCGCGGCGAGGCATTCAACGTCTTTTTGAGTTCCATCATGGACGATTACAAGAAGCACAATCGCATTCAGACGCTCAAACAAAAGCCCCAGGGTGTCCCCGGCTTATAGCTGAAGATCGCTCCCTGAAAACGAAGGCCCGCAACCCTATGGTTTGCGGGCCTTCTTACGTTCGGATGAAGTGCCTACCGCAACCCAACCGTCTGGAAGGGCAGCCCGGTCACTGGCCAGTGATCTGGCTGGGCGTCGAGATTGGGAACAATCTCAACATCGTGCAGGTTGGTCGGAACCACCGTGACATTCCACCCGTCCACCGTCACCTGCGGATCGTCGCCCCTGAAGGCGCTCAGGTCGGCTTCTATAGTGATGGTCTTGAACTCATTCGCCGTTAGCGACACATAGTTATCGCTGTAAAAGACCGGCAGCACCCGTTCGCCAGAGTGCTGCCTGCGCAACTGAAGATGAGCCATAAGTGCAATGTGTGTCGTTGGGTTGTGTAGCGTCAGCGTCAGTACGCGCTTGCCGTTCGCGTCCGAGCGTGCAACCTGAAATTCGATTGGAACGGCAGGCATTTTGTCGAGATCGCTGAGAACATCGGGATAGCCCGGTTCGCCGCGCCAGTAGAAATTCGAGGAAAGCCCCTTGCCCTGTGCGTCTTCGAGTTCCAGCTTTAGGAAGTGCGTCGCGGTGAGCAAGCTAGGGAATTTAACAGGTCCAAGGCTGGTCGCTGAGCTGGCCTCGGCCGTGACTTTTGTTTCGTACAGAGTGGCCAGCGTGCCATCGAGCAGGTAGACCGAGACACGCGCCACTGCATTAGTCAACGGTTGCGGCAGGTTGTTGATTACCTCCAGGTCTCCTTCGGCCTCGTTGAACTGAATATGTACCGGCTCGCCCGCTTTCTTGACTGCAAAGAGCGACGAGTTTGGCTCCAGGTCATAGTGATAAAGCTGCCAGACGAAACTTGGCTGCGCAGGATGGCTCATCCATGTAATGACGGCCGTCGTCGGATGGAACATCTTCGCATTCCGCCCCTCGAACATGGCACGGTAGCTCTCGTAATTCATGAGCTGTGCCTTGCGCACGAAGTCTGCCAGATTGGCAACCTTGCCATAGCGCGCGGCCAGCGTCTCGGGGTAGCTATCGCCGGCTTGTGCGCCACTGGCCAGGTCGTGTTCGGCCCAGTCGTCGTTGATCGTTTCCCAGTCTTTCCTGGGCATCATGGCGTGGATCGATTCAATGGTCGGCACTGAGACCGTGCCAGTCTCCGTCTTGAAAAAATCGTCGGTCACCGTATAGAACTCGCGCGGAGTCCGCCATGAGTAGGGACCGTGAGAACGAACTCCGGCGCCATCTGTCGAGCTGGGCTGGTAGCGTCGCGTCGGTTCAAGTTCGGTCATCAGCTTGCGCAGCTCCGCGTCGATCTCCGGCGGCGGAAAGCCCTCGTTGCGTGCGCACCACAGTGCAATTGAAGGGTGATTGCGAAAGCGCAGAATCTTCTCGCGCACATTTGCAATGTAAGTCGCGATGTCTGTGGGGTCAGGACCGTCGTTCGAATTGGGCTGGAAAAACTCGTCCCAAACAAGAATCCCGTACTTATCGCACAGGTCGTAGAAATCCTCGCTCGTGCTTTGCCCAACCCAGTTGCGAATCAGGTTCAGATTGGCCAGTCGATGCATGCGAATCTGCGCCTCAAGCCGCTCGCGAGGGATGCGCTTCAGAGCTTCATCCAGTCCCCAGTTCCCGCCGCGAATGAAGATTGGAACGCCATTCACCGAGATGGTGAGCGTGTCGGTGCCAGGAACACTGTAGCTGATCTTTCTGACCCCGAAGCTAACGTCCCGCGCATCCGATTCCTGTTTGTCCACCATGAAGCTCAGATGGAGTTTGTAAAGATTCTGCGCACCATAGCCATTCGGCCACCACAGCCGTGGATGCTCGATGTGCAGCGCAGGCGTGTCTTTTGCATTGAAGCTGACAATCTGCTTGCTGTGCGGAGCCAGATCGATCTGCCTTTCAAACGCAATTTCCTCGATGCTTCCCGAGACTACACCTGTCACCGGTGTGTCGCTGACATTTTCAATCGTGGCTTGCACCGCAACATCCGCTGAGTCGGTCTTCGGCAGCGGAAGATCGGTCGTAACCAGTGGGTCCTTCACCACCACCGGCCCGGTCGCCGAGATAAATACCTTTTGCCAGATGCCCGTGTCGCGGTCGCGAATCGCCGGAATCCAATCCCACCCGATCGTCGAGAGAAAGGTCGGCCCATCGATCGCCGTGATACCGCCATTCTTCCCCATGCCGTCGCGAAGCGTGTGTTCATGCGGGTCGCCGGGATGCGGCTGTGGCGTTACCAATACGGCCACCACAGCCTTGATGCCCGGCTTCACGTTGTCCGTGATGTCGAAGACGCCGCGAACGAATGCCCCGCGCATCGTGCCCACCTGAGCACCATTGACCCAAACTGTCGCCGAGTAGTTGATGCCGTCAAAGTTCAGCCAGACGCGCTCCCCGGCATAGGTTTTGGGAATATCGACCAGCGTCCTATACCAATACGAGGTGCGCGCCAGACTCTCTGGAATCACCTCCGGCCGATTGTTTTCCCCATAGAGCGGCTCGGGATAGATGCGATTGTTCACTAGCGTTGTCAGCACTGTACCCGGAACCGTCGCCGGATACCACCCTGTCGTCGAGAAGCCAAACATCGAGACCTTCGCGCCTGCCTGCGGCACCTTGGCCACGTCCTGCAATCGCCACCCGGCGTTAAGGGCAACAGGGTCCGGCGGAGTTGACCTCTTCTCAATCAGAGCAGACACTCGTGCGGGAAGCGCCCATGCCCACGGCGCAAATGCCAACAATGCCAAGAATGCGAACAATGAGATGAAGAATTGACTAGATAGATTTCGCAAGGGATCGGCTCCTAGGGGAAGTGCTGAAATCTCGGCGGCTTCATTGCCGGACAGACGGATTATAGCCTCCGGGCCGCCACCAGGATGTTCAATTGCCCTCTCCCGACGATAATGGATATATGCAATTTCAGCGTTCCTCCGGCGTCCTCCTGCATATCAGCTCATTGCCCTCCAACGGTGGCATCGGCGACCTTGGCCCCACAGCCCATGAATTTCTCGCCTTTCTGGCTGAGGCCAAACAGCATCTCTGGCAGGTGCTGCCGCTTTGCCCTACCGGATACGGCAATTCGCCCTATGCCGGCACCTCGGCATTTGCAGGCAATCCTTTCCTCATCAGCCTTGAACTCCTCGCCGAGTGGGGCTGGATCGCCCCGGAACGCATAGCCGGTCAGGGTGCGCGCAGCGGGCCAGTGAATTTTGAGGAGATCGAGGGTTGCAAGGTCAAGCTCCTCGACGAAGCGGCCGGAAACTTCCTCGACCGCGGACCGGCAGCCACTGATGCTACTCCGCAACTCGCCGCGCAGTGGGCCCAGTATCAAGAATTTTGCAGCTCTGAGGCTGGTTGGCTGGCCGACTACGCTCTCTATGCCGAGTTGCGCCGCCAATTCAACACGGGCGCTTGGACAGTTTGGCCCGAGCCTCTGCGCCGACGCGAACCCGAGGCTTTGGCCATCGCGGCCGCCACCCACGCCCGCCGCGTGGCCGAGGAGCAGGTCTTGCAGTTCGCCTTCTCCCTCCAGTGGAACAACCTGCGTAGGGCCGCTGCCGAGCATGGAATCCGCATCATGGGCGACCTGCCCATCTTCGTCAACATGGATTCAGCCGACGTATGGGTCCACCCCGAGCTCTTTGAACTCGACGACGCCCTCCAGCCCATCCGCATTGCCGGAGTTCCGCCCGACTACTTTTCGCCCACCGGTCAGCGCTGGGGCAACCCGCTCTATCGCTGGGAAACGCTCACCGCCAGCGGATTTCAGTGGTGGATCGACCGCATTCGACGCGCCTGCCAGCTCTATGACATCGTCCGCCTCGATCACTTCCGCGGCTTTGAGGCTTACTGGGCCATTCCCGCTGCCGAGGAGACGGCTGTCAACGGCGAGTGGGTCAAGGCGCCCGGCCTTCAACTCTTTCGCGCATTAGAAGCTGCGCTTGGACCCTTGCCGCTGGTAGCTGAAGATCTCGGCGTGATTACCCCCGAAGTCGACGCGCTGCGCAAAGAGCTTGGCCTGCCGGGAATGAAGGTGCTGCAATTCGGCTTCAGCGACAAAGGGGCACACATTCATCTGCCCCACCGCATGACACCCGGCACCGCAGCCTACACCGGTACGCATGACAACAACACGACACTGGGCTGGTGGCAAACTGCTAGCGAGGCCGAGCGCAACGCCGTCAAGGCCTATGTCGGGCCAGTAGAGAGTAGCCCTGTCTGGCCGCTGATTCGGGCCATGGAAGCCAGCGTGGCCGAGGTCGCGATCATTCCCTCGCAGGATCTACTCGAACTCGGCGCAGAGGCACGTATGAATACTCCCGCAGTTGCCGCGGGTAACTGGAGCTGGCGCGCCCCCGAAGCAGCATGGACCCCAGAGCTAGCCGCAAAACTAGCCGAGTTAGCCGAAGTCACCGACCGCGACAATGACCCGATGGGCGAGCCGGAGGAAGAGCCGACGTACTGAAGCTCGGGATGCGAAGAGATTCACAGTTCCACAGTTACACGGTAAATAGGGGGGGAGGGGCACACCTCTTTTCCGCTGGACGGTAGCCAGAGAGCAGTGGGCAGGTTCCCACGCTCATCTGACTGCTTCCATTGTGCGGCGGCGGATCGTAATTTTCTGCAATGAGCAGCGGGGAGTGGTTCCTGGTTTCCCAGATTCCAAGAGCGGAACCTGAGGCACCCGGCGGACCATGGAGACTGCCATGATGCGCTCTCAGTACGAGAGTTTCATTGACATCTGATACTTGCCACCGGCCGGGATCGACACAGCGCGATCCGCTACGTCGCAGCGTTCAACGCAGATATATCCGACGTGGTTGCCTTCGCCGACATCGGCCATGTTTTTATCGTTGGTCCAGCAATTCCAGACCACAGCACACTTGGCGTCGGATTCGATCTTCACGTTGCCAGTTGCGGTTATTAGAGTCTGCACGGCTGGGACATCCAGATACACACGGTCTGTCAGCGCCGTGATAGCGATCTCTCCCTGCTGTAGCTTGCGGGTCTGACCGTCCGTCTTGTCGATAAACGTCAGGTTTTCCAGGCCTGCAACTCGCGCATCGGCGACGTTTGGGACGGCAAAGTAAGTATGGAATGCAAACGCAAAGGGCGCAGGTGTAGCGCTGCGATTCTCGGCGCTCATAGCAAGTTCGAGGGTGGTTCCAACTATGATCTCGAGACGGAAACTGAACGCATGCGGCCACAAAGCGCTGACTTCGGCATCTCCGGCGAGTTCGAGCACGATGCGGGTCGTGCTGTTGGAGCAGGCCTCGACCGCGACCAGCGACCACTCCATGATTCGGCCAAAGCCATGCAGCATTGAACCGTCTGCACTGGGGCCGAACCAAGGCAGGCACAAGGGAATGCCGCCGCGGATGGGCTTGCAGGCCTGGAATGCGCTTTTGGGCGACACCCAGAGCATTTCCCGCTGACCGACAGGCTGGAACGCCATCAGTTGCGCCCCTTGCAGGGCAATCACGGCGCGACCGAGACTGTTTTCCACAACAAGCATGGGTAGTCCGGCATCACCCGCCTGGTGTTGAGCGGGATAAAGATCGGTGGAACTGATTCGCTTGATGCCGGTGGCCTGGAAAAGGTGCTCACAGGTGGATTGAACGGGCACGGGGATCTCCTTGAAGGAAGTCAGTTCTATCTGAAGTCTCTTGTCGATTCAGGTCCTAGAATATTTTCAGGAAATGAGTAGACCAGGATTTTGTAGGTTTCTCACACATTCCGCATAAAAACGCGGAATAGATCGGGCACGGAAGTCTACAGTAAATCCGAAAATACCCTAAGAAATACGAAGCCGAGTTGAACGCAGGAAAGCGCGCCGCACCGAATCTTGCATCGGCTGCGCGCAACAATAAAGAGACGTGATGATACTCTTTATCGTCCCTGATATACCCCTTGACTCTTTCCTCAAGCCGACTGCCCGGCACGAATCAATGGACACTAAGAGCAATATCTATTTTTAGAACGGTATGTCGTCGTCGGAGATTTCCGTTTGCTGCGCGAAATCGTCCTGGCCGCCGGTGGCTGCCGGAGGGCGCTGGTCGAAGCTGGCCGACGAACTCGACGAACTGGCCGCCTTGCTGTAACTGCCTCCGCCGCCGGAGCCATCCTCGCGGCCTGAGAGCAGCACCAGTTCATTGACCAGTATCTCGGTGCGATAGCGCTTCTGATGGGTTTCTTTGTCTTCCCAGCTATTGGTCGTGATCTTGCCTTCGATGTAAAGCTTTGAACCCTTCTTTACATAGTCGCGGACGATCTCGGCGGTGCGGTTGAAGGCCTTCAGATTATGCCATTCGGTATGGTCCTGCCAGTTGCCCTGCGCGTCCTTTTGCCGGTCGCTCGTGGCCAGCGCGAGGTTGGCCACCATGGTGCCGCCGGGGGTCGAGCGGATTTCGGGGTCTTTGCCCACATTGCCTAACAGGGTGACTTTGTTCACGCTTCTTGCCATGTCGTTGCACTCCAATTGCTCTCTGATAAAACAGCGTGTTCCTCGCTAGAACAGCGTGTCCCTGGAACACTTACGATTAATAGTATGACCTCAGTCGCTAGACGAGGACATTCGGACAGTGGTGATCTCACAGCTGTTGAATTCAAAAAAGATGCACGCCAGATTACTGCCTCAAACCGACTATATCTCAGTATACTTGTCCATTTTGCACCTTCGCCTTTTTGCCGCCAAATGATACCCGACAGATGCCGAAGACCTCTGTGTAAATGCAGCGCAACGAATCCGGTTAAGCGCGCAAAGGGTTAGTACGGAAGGCGCACACAGTTGAGATGTGTCGGCTGAAGCATTCAGCGGAACCGGCTCAACGATTCGCGCAGCCTCTACTGGTTCGAGATAGCCCGATGGCCCGTCGAGGCCGCGCATTTACGACAATTAGACACATTCCTCCGAGATCACGCGATGTCGAAGCGATCAAGGTTCATTACCTTGCTCCAGGCAGCTACAAAATTATGCACGAAGGTCTGCTGCGCATCGCTGCACGCATAGACTTCGGCGAGGGCTCGGAGTTGAGAGTTTGAACCGAAGACCAGATCGACTACGGTGCCGGTCCACTTGAGTTCCCCGGTCGCCCGATCCCGTCCCTCCAACACTCCTTCCGATGAGGCAGACTTCTGCCACTTCGTGTTCATGTCGAGGAGATTCACGAAGAAGTCATTGGTCAATGTTCCGGGCCGTTTGGTGAATACGCCAAGAGTGGACTGCCCAAAGTTTGCATTCAGTGCGCGCATGCCGCCGATCAGAACCGTCATCTCGGGAGCGGTTAGCGTCAGCAGGTTTGCCCGATCCACCAATAGCTCCGCCGCCGATCCCTCGTGTTCCTTGCGGAGGTAGTTGCGGAACCCGTCAGAGGTCGGCTCCAGTACGGCAAAAGCCTGCACATCGGTCTGCCCCTGCGACGCATCCGTGCGCCCTGGCGAGAAGGGAACCTTCACGTCGTGGCCAGCCCTCTTCGCAGCCTCCTCGACGGCTGCGCAGCCACCCAGAACGATTAGGTCGGCTAGCGAGACCTTCTTCCCGCCGGCTTGGGAGTCGTTGAAATCCTTCTGGATCTCTTTCAGAGTCTCTAGGACCTTCGCCAGTTCCTCTGGCTGGTTGACTTCCCAATCCTTTTGCGGCGCGAGGCGAATGCGTGCCCCGTTAGCCCCACCACGCTTGTCGCTGCCGCGGAACGTCACAGCCGACGCCCAGGCCGTCGTCACCAGTTGGGAGATAGAAATCCCCGCTGCAAGGATCTTCGCCTTCAGGGCAGCAACATCCTGCTCCCCGATCAGTTCATGATCCACCGCGGGTATTGGATCCTGCCATAGCAGCGGTTCCTTCGGAACCAGTGGGCCGAGATACCGCGAGTGAGGCCCCATGTCGCGATGCGTCAGTTTGAACCAGGCCTTAGAAAAGGCGTCTGCTAGTTCCTGAGGATTCTCGAGATAGTGCCGCGAAATCTTTTCGTAGCTCGGATCGATTCTCAGGGAGAGGTCCGTGGTGAACATGATGGGTGCGTGCTTCTTCGACGGGTCGTGAGCATCCGGCACGGTTCCCGCTGCAGCTCCATTCTTG
>Ga0181520_10007176_pt1 | contig 16574 bp, 15 predicted proteins | sample PEATcosm2014_Bin_29_FD_132451 | JGI IMG/M metagenome (GOLD analysis project Ga0181520, IMG submission 132451) | Peatland microbial communities from MTU Mesocosm Facility, Houghton, MI, USA - PEATcosm2014_Bin02_30_metaG | ecosystem: Environmental > Terrestrial > Soil > Wetlands > Peat | place... | reverse complement strand
GGCCTTTGCTGGAAAGCCTCCTGCACCAGTGCCTCCACCGGCTGGCTTTCTTCCGGCAGCGCCTCCAGGCCCACGCGGTCCGTGGGAATCACCGGAGCAGCTGAAAGCGCGGCATCGTTCAGGTTCCGCGTAATCGCCTGCTTGATGATCTGTTGCTGGTAATTCAATGCGCTCTGCGCGCTGATCAGCGCCTGCTCGTCCGTTGCCACTGTCGATTCCGCGTTCACTACATCCAGCGGCGCCATCGTCCCGATCTGAAGCTGCTTCTTGTTGTCAGATAGCAATTGGTTGCTCTGGTCCAGCGCGCGCTCCTTGGCCTGTACGTCCTCATATGCCTTCACAAGGCCCCAGTAGATCGACTCCACCTGGTTCACGGTGTAGAGAATCTGCTGCCGGAACGATGAGTCCGTGATGCGCCGGTCGTTCAGCGCCTGGTACATGAACCGCTTGTTCACCCAAATCCCGGCTCCCTGCAGCAACTGCTGCGTCACCTGGGCCTGAAAGCTGGAAAGATACAGCGGGCTGTAGTCGTTGAAGAAGTTGTTGGTTGTGACCCGTTGGTTGTTGAATCCTACCTGCAGTGTCGTGCCCGTCACGAATCCCTGGTTGTACGCGAAGTTGTACTCATTCGTGTTTGTCGAAGCGCGCGGTTGGAAAATGCTTTCTGCCGGCGACTCCGATCTCTGCAATTGAATCGTGCTCGTCAGCGTCGGATCGAGCTGCTCTGGATTGGGTCCCGCGCCATTCGTGGTCAACGTCAGTCCGTTCACGCCCGATCCCGCGCCTCCTGAGCCTCCCGCGGTTCCTCCCGGACCGCCGCCCGTCGACAATGTGGAGGTCGACCCGCCCTGCGTGCCTGTCACCAGCCCGGATGGCGCGCCCAGCGGCCCCCCTCCGGCCCTCGTCCGCAGAATGTCGGTGTCGGCAATGTCCAGGTCGTAGCGCGCAATCGCGATGTCGTAGTTGTTCTCGATCGCCAGCGCGATCGCGTCAGACAGGCTCAGGTAAATCTTCCCGTCCTTCATCAGGTCGGCCAACCGCACCGAATTTTCAAAGCTCGCCTTAGGAATCGACGTCGGCAAAAAAATGTTGATCGGATCTCCGATCCACTTCCCATAGGCCTTCGAGTAGTCGCGGCTCGAGGTGGTCAATGGATACGGCTGTGTCGGCACAGGCGCCGGTGCAACCGGCAGCGCCGAAGCCGCCTTGTCTGGACCGTTCGAGCCTGCGCCGGCCGCTTGACCGTAACCCGGCGGCATCGTCGCCGCCAGCGTCAGCAGCACGGCCGCAACAGCGCGCAACCGCTCGCTTCTCTTTCCCACCGCTTCTCTCTGCGTCGTTCCTTTGGGATCATTCCCCTGTGCGCTCTGCGCCCCAAAACCCACACCCGTCCTGTAAAAATGCATATTTTCTCTCCACAATGGGTTGCGCTGCCTGTTTGTGCTGCCCGTTACCCTGTCTCGGTTGCCTGCCTGCACGGTTGCCCTGTCTGGATCGCCATGCTTCCCGGCAGCCATTGTTCGCGAAGGATACATCCCGTGCTCGCCAAGACGATTATCTCTTCCGCGTCGCCCTTGAAGGCTCTTCTTTGATTACGAAATCGATACCCCTCTCGTTCCCTGCAATCGTTTCATCGCCCAGACCCATCGCAGAAGTCCCTCGCAATCGACGCTTCACCTGTACGAATTCCCGGCTTGTATGCGAACTCTGATCGCGTCCGCAGACGATCGCTGCGCGTGGAACCTTGTGCGCGCCGGCAAACCTGATCCGCGCCGGCGCCGAATCCGCACCGGCAAACCTAATCAATGAGTCGCTCAAGACTTCGACGGCAACAGCCTGTCAATGTCCGCTCCGCAGGGCTCGAACTCCGGCATCAAGTCGCGCAATCCAGAATATTAACTAACTGGTTAGTAAAATACCGCCAGACCCACCCTGAACGCAACCCCAAAAGCGCCTCTGAGAGTCCACATATCGCGCTAACTCTTTTTGGATCAACGCACAGGGGGCACAGTTTCTGAGGAAAAATAGACCGGAAGGAAGGCAAGCTTCACGCCCGGCCGGAGACTGTCGATCCTTGAGGGCGCCTCGTCCGCACGCCTCCGTCAATTACGCTGATAAACAGCAATCCTGACGACTGACTTGACCGACTCCGCCCAACCCGGCTCTGACCTCCAAACCTGGAAGCTCACCCTCGCCTACGACGGCACCGACTTTCAGGGCTGGCAGGTGCAGCCCGGTCAGCCGACCATCCAGGGCGAGTTGCAGGCAGCGCTCGGCCGCGTCACCGGAGAATCGCCTCTTCCACAGGGCTCAGGCAGAACCGACGCCGGCGTCCACGCCCTAGCTCAGGTCGCGAGCTTCGCTCTCCGCGCTCCCATCCCGCCCGAAAACCTGCACCGCGCGCTCAATCGCACTCTCCCCCCGTCGATCCGCATCTCCGAAGCCAAAACGGTGCGAAGCACTACATTTCATGCGCGGCACTCGGCCATCGCCAAAACCTACGAGTATCGCATCCTTCGCGCCATCGATTGCCCACCCTTCCTCGCGCGCTACGTCCACGCCTGCGCCTGGCCGCTCTCGTTCGACGCGCTTGAGGCCGCCGCGCGTCTCTTCATAGGCGAGCACGACTTCCTCAGCTTCGCCGCAACCGATCCCGACCTCGCGCAAAGAAATCTCGCCGAAGAAGAGGAACCCGGCGATCGCGACTTGACCAGCGGCGCACCGGTAAAGCCCCTAACGACCGGAACGATCCGCACAACCTTCTCCTCAACCTGGGTCGAGCGCTCGACCGATTCCGGCGATCTCCTCGTCTACCGCGTCCGCGGCAACGGCTTTCTTCACCACATGGTGCGCAACCTGGTCGGCACCATGATCGATGTCGGCCGCGGTCATCTATCCGTCGAAGAAATTCCCCGCATTCTCGCCGCCCGCTCCCGCTCCGAGGCCGGCCCCACCGCGCCGGCTCGCGGCCTGTTCCTCCATTCTGTCGAGTATCCAACTGAATCGTAAGCACTTGAAAGCGCGCGGCTGGACTACCGCGGCTTTTCAGTCTATAAAAGGACTATATTTGGTCCGCACTGCCGGAAGGGAGCTACCATGCGTTACTCGACCCAGATCAAACCCATTAGCTACGTCAAATCCCATGCGGCGGAACTCCTGGACAGAATCGCCGAGGAGCGTGAGCCTATCGTCATTACCCAGAATGGCGAAGCGCGCGCGGTACTGGTCGATATCGCCAGTTATGAGCAAACGCAGGAGACGATCGCCTTGTTGAAGGTGCTGGCCATTGCAGACAAGGAGATCGAGGCGGGAGATTCGGTGCCGATTGAAGAAGTCATGGCCGAATATGATATGGCGGCGAAGCGAGCCTGATGCTCCCGATTGTCAAGTTCACTCCTGGCGCGCGAAAAGATTTAAGAAGCATCCACGACTATATCTCCAGTCATGACTCTCCGGAGAAAGCGGATTACGTAGCAAAAAAAATCGTTGAGGCAGCGTTATCGCTGCGTGAGCTTCTCCACCGCGGGGCCTACCCTCCCGAACTGCTTGCCATCGGAAAGCGGGATTATCGGCAGGTATTCTTCAAGCCCTACCGGATTCTCTATAGAGACCGCGGAGACACTATACACATCGCCGCCATAGCCGATGGCCGCAGAGACATGCAATCGTTGCTGGCGCGGCGACTCCTCGGTTCATAATTGTGCTTCGCTTCTCTTCGAACTCATCAGCCGTTGACCCTGCTACTCTGAATTCACTTCGATGCCGGTTCTGTCTTCAGCCTCGGCGTTCTCGCGCGTTACAACCCTCGCCGCGCAAAGACCGATTCACGCCGCCTTCGCCTGGCTGCATGCGAATCCCAAAACCATCATGGACTGGCAAGTCGCGCTTGTCGCGATTCCCGCACCCACTCACGGCGAGCAGGCGCGCGCCGAGTGGCTCGCCGAGCGGTTTACGGAAATAGGTCTAAGCAGCGTCGAAATCGATGCCGCCGGAAACGTTCTCGGCACTCTGCCCGCCGCAAGCCTTCCGGCCGACAGCAGCGGCCCGGTCATTCTGCTCTCCGCGCACATTGACACCGTTTTCCCCGCCGCCACTCCGCTCCATCCGATCCTTAAAGGCGATCGGCTTGAAGCTCCGGGCGCCAGTGACAATGCCGCCGGTGTAGCCGGAATGTTAGCCATCGTGAGCGCGCTTCTCCATGCGGGTGCCCAGAACGCGGGATTCTCCCTGCCCGTCCCACTCGTCATTCTCGGCAATGTCGGCGAAGAAGGCGAGGGCGACCTGCGCGGCGTCCGTCATATCTACGAACAAAGCGCGCTCGCCGGCCGCATCGCCGCTCACATTGTTCTCGACGGGCCCGGCGCTGACGCCGCCGTCACCCAGGCTCTGGGCAGCCGCCGCTACAAAATCGCCATCACCGGCCCCGGCGGCCACAGCTTCACTGACGCGGGCATTCCCAACCCCATCGCCGCGCTCGCCTCCGCTCTGGCCGCGCTTGCTGAAACTCCGCTGCCCAATGAGCCGCGAACCACGCTCAACCTCGGCACCATTCGCGGCGGCATCAGCGTCAACTCGATTCCCGAAAGCGCTCAGGCCAACATCGACCTGCGTTCCACCGACCCCAATCAACTTCTCCGCCTTGAAGTCGCGTTGCATCGCGCCGTCGAGGACGCCGTCGATCACTGGAACGAAAAGGCCAGATCGGCCGGCGCAAGTTCGCGCTCGCGCCTCTCTTTTGCCGTCACCAAAATCGGCGACCGCCCCGCCGCGCAACTGCCCGACGATTCGCCGCTCCTCTCCACTTTGCGAGCCGTCGACCGCCATCTCGGCCTGCGCACCGAACTCCGCCTCGGCTCCACTGACGCCAACATCCCGCTCGCCCTCGGCGTCCCCGCGCTCTCCATGGGCGCTGGCGGCGACGGTGGCGATGCCCACACGCTGCGCGAATGGTACTCGTCGAAAGACCGCGAGCTCGCGCTCAAGCGCGTGCTCCTTCTCACCCTCGCCATGCTGGAATGGGCGTCGGAACGGGCTGCCGTTCACTAGGCCTCTGACCGCTTTTTCATGTACCAATGTGGGTGCATCCTTGCGGCGTTCTTGTCTTTGCCGCAAGGGTGGGAAGCACGAAATCCAGCGGTCAGAGACCTGGCGCCGCCCACCCTCCACCTGCGCCCGCCGGTGGCCTTCCTTGTAGCGCCGGTCTCCAGACCGGCTGTCGTGCGGGCGTCCTCGCCCGCACTCTTCCTCGGCAGGAAACGAAAATTTCCCTCCAGCCCGCGTCTAACCAGTCAGGGCGTACCGTTCTCTTCATCCACGCCCCTCGGCGACGCGGCACAGGGAGTGCCGCTCCCACTCGCAGACGGCTATACTGAAGAGGTAGCGCAATCTGCCTGCCGGCCCACGGCATAACCGCTCTCATGAGGTCAGTAAACTCTATGAATTTGCTCTTCAAACGGCTACGCTCGCGCCGTCTCGCTTCAGTCTTCATCCTGCTTGCCACGGTCTCCGCGGCCGTTTTGGTCGGATCGTATGCCGCTCACGGAGTCCGCGGCCAGGAAACTCAGAACACCAGCACGGACGCCACTCCCCTCAAGGTCGTCACCACGCCGACTCCGCCCAACGACTTTGTCAGGATCGCCAAGCTTGTGGGACCGGCAGTCGTGAACATCAACACGCAGACTCTGCCCAAACAGTCGGACAAAGGCGGCCGCCGCAACTTCCATCAGTTCCGCTCGCAGCCCAATCAGCAGAACCCCGGCGATGACGATCAGGACAACGGTCAGCAAGGCCAGGACAACTTCCAGGATTTCTTCAACCGCTTCTTCGGCGGCCAAGCTCCCGGGCCCGATGAGGGCGCCGACAACGGCGAGGTGCAGGAGTCGCTCGGCTCAGGCTTCATCGTTGACGCCAAGGGCTACATCATCACCAACGATCACGTCATCGACAAAGCCGACAAAATCTACGTCAAGCTCTCCACCGATCCCGACACGCAGGACCTCGGCCGTCCCGCTCGCGTCATCGGCATCGATAAAGCCACCGATCTTGCCGTCATCAAAATTGATACCAGCACACCGCTTCCCACCGTCAAATTGGGCAACTCTGACACGGCGCAGGTCGGCGACTGGGTCGAAGCCATCGGCAGTCCATTCGCCTTGGCCCAGACCGTCACCGCCGGCATCATCTCCGCCAAGAACCGCACCATCGACCAGGGTGCTCCGGGCCAGTTCCAGCACTTCATCCAGACGGACGCGGCCATCAATCCCGGCAACTCCGGTGGACCGCTCCTCAACATGAACGGCGAGGTCATCGGCGTCAACACCGCCATCTACACGCAATCGGCCGGCTATCAGGGAATCGGCTTCGCCATGCCCTCCAACACCGTCGCCGATGTCTACAACGATCTCATCAGCCCCAGCCACAAGGTCACGCGCGGCTCCATTGGAATTCAGTTCCGCGAAGGCCTTTCGGGAGCCGTCAATCGCGTTTACGGATTCAAGAATGGCGTTTTGGTGCAGGAGGTTCAGCCCGGCGGCCCGGCAGACAAGGCCGGTCTCAAGGCCGGCGACATCATCGTAGCCGTCGATGGGCGCCCCATCAAGGACGGCGACGATCTGGTCAACGAAATCGCCAGCCGCAGGCCCGGCTCAACCATCCGCCTCGGTTACGTTCGCGATGGCAAATCCGAGGACACGACGGTGACCATCGGCGATCGCGATGCGGTCTTCGCCAATCTCAACAATCCGCAGCCTGAGGGCCCTGACAACAGCGTCATCGGCGCGGGTGAAGCCAAGCTCGGCATCGTCGTGCAGGATACCCCGCCGGCAACCGTCTCGCGCATTCACGCCTCCGGCGTAATCGTTGAATCGGTCCGCACCGGCTCCTTCGCTGACCTGCAGGGGCTCGAACCGGGCCTCGTCATCACCCATATCAACCGGCAGCCGACTCCCAATAAGGAGCAGTTCGACACCGTGGTCAGCAAGCTCAAGACCGGCGACGATGTGGTCTTCGAAGTCATCGACCCGCATCATCCCGAACAGGGAATCAACTATATCGGCGGCACTTTATAGCGTTTCGCACTAGCGCCGGAGGCGATTTTTCCCACTTCCGGCGCCGACCCAAAAGTAATCAAGTCAATGCGCTTGCTTCGTTTTCCCCTTGCCCCATTTCGAGCCCTTGGCTAAACTTTTACGAAGAGTTCTTGAGATCTTTGCTTTCCTCAGGCGGCGTTAGAATGTCCTCATCTCGTCGAGCGTTGGCGCTTCTGATCTCCGCGGCTCTTCTTGTGCCGCCCGCGTTCGCTGCGAATGTGCGCCACTCTTCCACGAGCAGCCACGCCGGCTCCGCCACCCACAAGCTTTCGCACACCCGGCACAAATCGCGCCGCGCGCGCGGCCAGCAGGCCATCGATCCAGACCGCGTCACGCAGATTCAGCAGGCTCTCGTCCGCGAGCACTACCTCACCGCCGAGCCGAACGGCGATTGGGACTCCACCACCGTCGCCGCAATGCAGAAGTATCAGGCCGACCATGGCTGGCAAACCAAACTGATGCCCGACTCACGCGCGCTCAAGAGTCTCGGCCTCGGTCCCGATTACTCCACCGCCCTCAATGCCAACGGATCCAGCTTCGCCGCCCCGCCTTCCAATAGCACGTCTCCATCTCAGACGGCCGGCTTCGTCGAAGCCTCGGGCGTGCACCAGTAACTATCAAATCGCTACGGTCACGAAAGACATTCGCATCGGGAGGAAACCCGCTATGGGCGCGACATTGCTTTACCGGATTGCCGCAATCATATTTGTCCTGTTTGCAGTTGGACACACCTATGGCTTTTTAAGCTTGCGCCCGGCATCGCCAGAGGGCCGCGCAGTTCTTGACGCGATGAACAAAGTGCATTTTGACGTTGGCGGTCGCAGCTTCACTTATGGGGGCTTCTACCGCGGATTCGGATTATCCTGCACGGTATCGTTGATCCTGTCGGCTTTCCTGTGCTGGCATCTCGGGCAGTTGGCCCGCTCGAACCCTGCCGCTATTGGAGCGCTCGGCTGGGTCTTCTTTGCAGCGCAAGTTGTGGGCGTCGTGCTCAGTTTTCGATACTTCGGAGTGCCTCCGATGATTCTCTCCTCCATCGTCACCGCAATCGTTGGAGTAGCTGCATTCCTGGCCCGGTGAAAGACGCGGCTGTTTTCGCCGCCTCCCGCGTGCACCAGTAACCCAGCGCCCCGTACCTTACCGCGGCCGCCTCTCCGGCATCCATTTCAGCAGGAACTCGTAGCGCGCCCGCGTCGTGTCCGCGCCAGACGTAATCGTGCCGTCCAGGTGGATCACGTCGCCGTCTTTGTCGAAGCGCAGCCACTCGGGCAGCCCCGGCCCGTTGGGGTCGCCGGTCCTCGCAAAGTTCGTCCAGTAGTCCATCATCTCTTCGCTCAGCTTGCGATCTTCCGGGCGCCATACCGCTCCAGGCCTCGTGTCCAGCGTGCCAAACACATACTCGATGTCGTCGGAGTGAAATGCGTACGAACCCGGATGAAACTTGCTGGGCGGCGCGGCCAGCTCAAGGTGATAGCGATAGACCGGCGCGTCACCTGTCTTCACCTGCGCCTCAATCCACTTCCACGTGCTGAAGGCAATGAAGGAATCGCTTTCGTAGTCAATGGCCGAGCGCACCGCCTGCTCATCGCTGTCACCGGGGAAGAAGGTGAGGAACTCGCTGGCGCGGTCGCCGAATGTCGTGGCCGCAAACTCCTTCCATTTCTCCGCCGTCATGCCGACCGCCGGATCGTGTTCCTCGTCGCCATTCCACCCGGCCAGCAACGGAACGTGGGCTTGTTTCCCCGCCGCGTAGGTCTGGGCGATCGGTTCGGTCAGAAAGCTGCCATCGACCACGACCGGGAAACTCGGCGCACCCTTCGCGGACGCGCCGGCAAGAATCGCCTCCGCCGGCAAAGCGCGCAGCGCGGCCAAATTTGCCGCACCCAGCGATTCCGTCCAGGTCTGCTCCAGCTTTTCGTGTTCGCCCTGCGCCTCGGGTCCATGCGAGCCAACACCCAATGCCGCTCCGCTCTCGCCAATCGCCTTTTCGAACAACCCTTGTGCAAGGGGCGACGCCATCAGCGTGCTCACCGCGGACGATCCTGCGCTCTCCCCAAAGATCGTTACGTTCCCCGGATCGCCGCCGAACCTGGCGATGTTTTCATGGACCCAATGGAGCGCGGCCACCATGTCCATCAACCCGTAGTTCCCCGCCGCGCCACCGGCCTCTTTGGCCAGATCGGGCGTCGCCAGAAACCCGAAAACGCCGAGCCGGTAGTTGATCGTCACCAGCACAACACCCTTCAGCGGCAGAAAGTCGCCGTTATGTCGCGGCTCCGAGGCCGATCCGGCTAAATAGCCACCCCCGTGAATCCAGAACATCACCGGCAGCTTGCTCCCGCCCTTCGCATCCGCGGGCGCAAAAACGTTCAGATAGAGGCAATCCTCGCTGGGCCCGCTATCTTGAAACACCATGTCGGCAAAGGGATTGGTCTGCACGCAGCGAGCGCCGTATTGCGTGGCGTCGCGCACGCCCTTCCATTTTGCCGGCGGCTCCGGCGCACGCCAGCGCAGATCCCCCACCGGCGGCGCAGCATAAGGCAGACCCAGGAACGCCTTCACCTTGCCGTCGTTGATCGTTTTGCCGTGAACTTTACCCTGCAGAGCCTTGACAGTGTGCGAGTCGGCGCGGACAGGCGAAGAAAATCCCAAAGCGTTGGCAATCATCGCTGCAGCGCAGACAATCCCGATTCGGATGCGCATGAAGAAATTCCCCCGCGCAAAACAATAGCAGGTCGGATGCGAAAAACCTCAATCGGTGATCACACGATCTCTGTCGCCAGCAGATCAACCACCGTCTCGCGCCGCCGGATCAGCCGCGCCTTCGCACCCTCCACCAGCACTTCCGCGGCGCGGGGCCGCGAATTGTAATTCGAGCTTTGCACCATGCCGTAGGCGCCCGCATCGAGCAGCGCCACCAGGTCGCCGGGCTCAACCGGCCCGAGCTTGCGGTCGCGCGCGAAAAAGTCGCCGGACTCGCACACCGGCCCCACAACATCCACAACCATCGCCTTCCCTGCCCTCGGCTGCACGGGAACAATCTCATGATGCGCCTGGTAAAGCGCGGGCCGGATCAAATCGTTCATGGCCGCGTCGGTAATCACAAAAGTCTTTTTGCCGTTGCGCTTCAAGTAGAGCACTCGCGTCACCAGCGCGCCCGCCTGCGCCACCAGGAATCGCCCCGGCTCAATCAGCAGCCGGCCGTCGAATTCTCCCAGCGCACGATTCAACGCCTCCGCGTACTCCTCCACTTTCCCCGTCGCGTCAAACGCGCCGTCGTGGTAGTCAATGCCCAGGCCGCCTCCCGCATCAATTGCCTTGAGCGCGATGCCGTCTTCTCTCAGTTGCATCGCCAGCTTGCTCACCCGCGCAATCGCCGCGGCAAAAGGATCCGCAGACCGGATCTGCGACCCGATGTGAACGCTCACCCCATACGCCTCGAGCCAGCGATCTTTCGCCGCGCTCTTGTAAATCGTTCGCGCTCGGCGAATTTCGATCCCAAACTTGTGCTCGCGCAAGCCAGTGGAGATGTACGGATGCGTATCCGCAAAAACGTCGGGGTTCACGCGCAGCGCAAACCGCGCCCGAATCTTGTGCTTGCCTGCCCGCGCCGCCAGCAGCTTTAGCTCGGCCTCGCTCTCCACATTGAATGCGAGGATTCCTGCCTTCAGCCCTGCGTCAATCTCCGCTTCCGTCTTGCCAACGCCTGAAAAAACCACGCGCCCGGCAGCTTCCGGCGTCGCCGCCAGCACGCGCTCCAGTTCGCCCCCTGACACGATGTCGAATCCCGCGCCGCGCTTCGCCAGCAGCTTCAGGATCGCCAGCGCGGAGTTGGCCTTCACCGCATAGCAAACCAGATGGTCCCGCACCGCAAACGCCTGCTGAAACATCGCCAGCCGCTCGGCAATTTGATCGCCCGAGTAAACGTAAAGAGGCGTGCCAAACCGCGCGGCCAGCGATTCCAGCGACACACCGCCGCAATGGAGCGCACCGCCAGGCTGCGGACGATAAAACGGGTGCGACGATGTTTGTTCCGCCAAGGCTCTACTCCAAAACCAGAAAAACAATATATTGAGCGTACAGCATCTCGCTGCATTTGTTTTCGCGCTTGTTCCTTGTCTTCTCGTTCCCTTGTTCCCGCGGTCCCTGGGTCCCTGCATTCCCATTACAATGTCTGTGTGACTCAGTTGCCCCCAATTGACATCGTCGACGTCGTCGGCGTTGGCTTGAACGCCACGGACACCCTGATCCCGCTCGACAGATTCCCCGAGCCCGGCTCCAAAGTCCAGTATTCCAGCCGCTCAGTTCAGCCCGGTGGTCAGGTCGCCACCACCGTTGTCGCCTGCCAAACCTGGGGCCTGCGCACCCGCTACGTGGGCAAGCTGGGCGATGACGACGCCGCGCGCCTGCACAAGGAGGCCTTTCGCCGCCTCGGCGCAGAAGCGCAAATCGTCACCGTCCCCGGCGGCGCCAGCCTGCACAACGTCATCCTCATCGATGCCGCAGGCGAGCGCACCGTCATCTGCCAGCGCAATGAGCAAATGGTTCTTCAGCCTTCGGACCTGCGCCGCGAGTGGATCGTGAATGCCCGCGTCCTTCACGTCGACGGCCACGACACCGCCGCCGCCACGCAAGCTGCAAGCTGGGCCCGCGCCGCAGGCATTCCCGTTGTCGCCGATCTCGATGACACCTATCCCTGCATCGAAGATCTCGTCGCCAACATCGACTACCTGATCGTGAGCGAGGATTTCTCCTGCCGCCTGATGGAGGAATCGAATCTCGAGCGCGCGCTGCGCCGCATGCAGTCGCGCTACGGATGCCGCCTGAGCGCGGCAACCCTCGGCGAAGACGGCGTGCTGGCCTGGGACGGCAAGCAGTTGCTCCACAGCGCCGCCTATCGCGTGCCCGTGGTCGACACCACCGGCGCAGGAGACATCTTTCGCGCCGGGTTTATCTACGGTTTGTTGCGCGACTGGCCCCTCGATCGCCAGCTCGATTTCTCCTGCGCCGCCGCCGCCATGAACTGCATGGCCCAGGGCGCGCGCGGCGGCATTCAGCCCGTCGACGCCATCGAGAACCTGAGGTCCACCGTCGCACGCTACGAAAGCGAATTCCGCGTGCAGGCGCTCGATTGAACGGAAAGACTCTATGCCGATCGAAGGCACGATCCACGAACGCGAAACGGTTCGCGCATTCATTCAAAAGCCGCGACAGGAGCGAGCACTTCTTTTGCTCTCGAATCCGAAGCGTCGCCGCGAGTTCACCAACGAGCTCGCGCACTTTAAGTGGCTCGACGAGCGGTTTATCCATCCAATCCCGACAGGCGTGCAAAGTATTGCAGAGACGGTGGCGTTCTTGCGGTCGAAGGGTGCCGGCCTTACCGTCTGGGCGATTGCTGAGAGAGGGGAGATTGATGCGCGAGAGCTGGATCTTGATTTCGCCTTGAGTGAAACTTGGGGCAGCTGTCACGCCGCCATTTTGTCCTGCATTCCAGGCAAGCTTGCCTATTTCAGGGGCGAAGAAATGAAAAGCGAGCGCCTTCTGATACATCCGTAACCGGGAGGCAGATAGCTTGCCCTGAATCTCCCTCGCCCCTCGAACCGTCTAATAAAATAGGAACGGAGACACCCTTAATGGCACTGTTCAAGACAGCAAATCCAGCCCTCGGCCAGAACACCTTCAGCGACTTTCAGAAAAGCCAGTACGGCGGCCCGCTGGTTGACGCCTCGGCGCGCATGACGCTCAGCGGCACCATCAACAAAACCGGCATTCTGCTTCTGTGCGCCGTGGCCACCGCAGCCTGGACGTGGAACTCGTTCATGCAGACGCACGATCTGAGCTTCGCCGGCCCGGCGATCTTGATCGGCGTCATCGGCGGACTCATCTTTGGCCTGGTCACGTCCTTCAAGAGGGAATGGTCGCCGGTCACCGCGCCCATCTATGCCCTGCTCGAAGGCCTCGTGCTCGGCGGCATTTCTGCAATATTCGAGCTGCGCTATCCCGGCATCGCCATGGAAGCCGTCGCTCTCACCTTCGGCACCCTCTTCGTGTTGCTGATTGCCTACAAATCCGGGCTCATCAAGGTCACCGAGAAGTTTCGCCTCGGCGTGGTCGCAGCCACCGGCGGCATCTTCCTCTTTTACATGGCCCAGATGCTCCTGAGCATCTTCCACATCTCCTTCTTCAGCTCCGTCTACGGCAATGGCATCGTCGGCATCGGCTTCAGCCTCATCGTCGTCGCCGTCGCCGCACTCAACCTCGTCCTCGACTTCGACTTTGTCGAGCAGGGCGTAGCCTACGGCGCACCCAGGTACATGGAGTGGTACGCCGCATTCGGAATCATCGTTACGCTGGTGTGGCTCTACCTTGAAATTCTGCGACTGCTCGCAAAAATGCGCAGCCGCTAGCCGGCAGCCAATAGGGAGCAGCTAGTAGGCTCCAGGTTCGCAGCGCCTCTACTCTCTACTGGCTATTGGCTATTGGCTACTGGCTATTCGCTATTGGCTACTGCCTATTGGCTACTGCTACTGGCTATTGGCGATTGGCTACTGCCTATTGGCTATCGGCTACTGGCTACTAACTACTGGCCGCTCCCTGCGGCGAGATCAGCGTAAACGTCACGGTTCCCGCGGTGCTCCGCTTATGCAGAGTGCCGCGCGGGATCACCAGCATATCGCCCTTCTGCAAAGTCAAAGTCGTCGCGCCCTCCGCGTCCGGCGCGTGCCACTCGCCCGGCCCAATACTGTGCGCGCCCTTAGGCGTTCCGCCTACTTCGTACACCGTCGAACCATCCAGAACCTGGAAGACATGGTCGCGCCCCTCGTGCCACTCGAACTCCTTGGCGCTCTTCGCTGTCTCCACCGTCAGCACCACGGTAAAATTCTTGCCCTGCACAAGATTGTTGTTGCCGGGGCTGGCCACAAGCGCCTTTGCGTCGTCCTGAATCTCCTGCGCGCGGAACAACTGGAAACCCGCCGCGCCTGCGCTGGCCGCGCCCTGTCCGCTCGCCATTGGAGCGAGAAACGAAGAATTCGCCAGCGTGATTCCCGCGGCGGCTGCCACTGGAGCGGCACGCAGAAACTCGCGCCGGCCCGCATTCGTGAGGTCAACTTTTGTCATTCAATTCCCCCTGAGACGCAATGCACTTCGTGCTGAATTCTAACAACCCCGACACCCGGTTGCCTCATCCTTCTCGTCCGGCCTCGCGGATGAACGAGCGGACACAACCGCTCCCTTGCTCCCTCGTTCCCTTGGTCGCTCGTTCCCTGCCTCATTCAAACTGCCGCAGCCACGGAGCCACAATCGCGGCCACCTTCTTCGGCTGTTCGTAAGCGGCAAAGTGGCCCGCGCACGGAATCACGTGCATTTCGCATCCGCCGGGAGCCGCGCGAAACGCCTCCATTTCCGCTGCCGTCACATTTGCGTCCTCGGCGCCCGCGATCGCCAGCACCGGTACGCGAATCGTCGCCACAGTGGGAACTGAATCCGGCCGCGCCGCCAGCCCCGCCTGCACTGCAACCACAGCCTCGGCCGTCAGCCTCATCTGCGCGCGTACTTCCGCCACCACATCGGGGCGTTCACGCCGAATCGAAGGCGCAACCGTATTCTGCGCCATGCCGTCGAACAGCGCTTCAACCCCATCCGCCCGTGCCCTCGCGATGGTCTCCACGCGCCTGGCCAGATTTGCCTCGGAATCCGGCTGCGGTTTCGAGCAGACAAAGATCATGCCGCGCATGCGTTGCGGTGCCCTCCGCCACAACTCCAGCAGCACATATCCGCCGATCGAGCATCCGCAAAAAACAGCCTTCGAAATTTTCAGGTGATCGAGCAGAGCCAAAATGTCTTGCGCGAGCTGCGCCATGGTCTCGACCGGCGCGCTCGGCACATTTGCGAATCCGCCCGTCGGCAGTCCCGAGCCCAGTTCCGAACAGCCGTGCCCTCGCAAATCGGGAACGACAGCGCGAATTCCCGCAAGCTCGCGCGTCAGCGGGCGCCAATAATTGCGGTCGAGCGGTGTGGGATGCAGCAGGACAACCGGCAACCCCTCGCCCGCGTCGTTGAAACTCAATCGGGCGTCGCCGGAAACGTACTCGCCGTTCATATTCGAGCCAGTCACACTTGAGCCAGTTACATGTGAGCTATTTACATCTGAGCCAGTCACATCTGAGGCGGATACGCTCCCGGATACGGCCCAGGGTACGGTGGCATCTCTTCGGGAATCCCGATCCACGCGGCCACGTAGGCCACGCCGACCAACCCGCTCGAGCAGAAGAACCCGACCACCGCGAGAATCCGGACCACGGACACGTCCCAGCCGTTGGATTGCGCCAGCGCCATGCAAACGCCGCCAATCATGCGCCCCACATGCGGCCGCAGCAACGGCCGGCCCGGTATCGCACCAGTCATGGGAACCGCTCCGCCGCAACCCGTGCAGAATCGCGCGCTCGGATGCAATGCATTTCCACAATTCTGACAGAATGCCGCCATGATCAATTCCTCCTGAGGAACAGGCCCACTGCTTTTATCATACGAATCCGCCCCCGGTCCGGTTCCACCCATGCCCTCGATCTCTGTTCTTACGTCCCCACTGGCTATTGGCTTGGCAACTGGCTATTGGCTATTGGCCCCTGTCTTCTCGCTCCCATGTTCCCTCGCTCCCTTGTTCCCTTGTTCCCTGTTTTTCAGTTTCCTGTGTAGGGAGCCCGCAAGTATCTCCGTGCCTGGTCAGCGCGCGAGGTGTTCGGCCCCGCGTCGATCGCCGCCTGATAATCCCGCATTGCAAGCGGTCGCTGCCCACCCACATCGCGGCATTCTCCGGCATCGAGCAGTGAACGGATCTTCAGCTCCGGACCCACGCCAGGCGTCCCCGCAGCCTGCTCGTATGCCGCCGCCGCTTCATCATAGTGGCGCTGGCCGCGTTCCGCATCGCCCAGCCCAAAGTCGGCCAGCTCCATTCGCGCCTCGGCAAAGTAGCCCGGCCTCGCGTTGTCGGCCTGGATCTGCCGGTACGCATCCACGGCTCGCATGCCCTCACCGGCGTCCTTGCGCAGGTTCGCCTCCTCAAGGCAAAAAAGAAAGTCGTGCGGATACTCGTTCTTCAATTCGAGCACCACCTCGATGGCCTGGTCGTACTTCCCCTCGCGGCGCAAGAAAAGTGCGATCGCTGTTCGCGCATCCATATTGGTCAGCACACCGCGGTTGCCGGCGTCGCGCAGCATCTCGAGGCCGGTCGCCTTCGAACCCGTAATCCCGGCAAAGCCGATCATCAGCTTGAAGGGCCACGGCAGCGCTCCAACCACGTATTCGTACACTCCCGTGATCAGCTTCGCGTCCACATAATTCGGATCCAACTCCAGTACGCGCGCGGCGTCGTCCCTGGCCTTCGTCGCCAGGTGGAACCCCGTGCCATAGGCCCGCTCCACCATCGCCACATAGGTGCATCGCAGGCTGCGCACCCAGGCGCGCGCAAACAGCGCATTCACATCG
>Ga0181520_10007175_pt1 | contig 16574 bp, 5 predicted proteins | sample PEATcosm2014_Bin_29_FD_132451 | JGI IMG/M metagenome (GOLD analysis project Ga0181520, IMG submission 132451) | Peatland microbial communities from MTU Mesocosm Facility, Houghton, MI, USA - PEATcosm2014_Bin02_30_metaG | ecosystem: Environmental > Terrestrial > Soil > Wetlands > Peat | place... | reverse complement strand
GGTCGATGAGGCGCCTGGCGTTTCCGGTGAAAAAGCTCCTCCGGAAGAAACTGTCGGGCAGCTCAAGGGAAACACCGCCGTCGTCCAGCGGTCCATCCTGACCTGGCTGCAGGGTTGGGTCACGAGTGAGACCGCGAGTGCCGTGACCGGCGCTGTGACGGGCGCGGTTTCGAGCGCTGTTTCAACAGTCGTTGCAAATCCGCTTGCTTCCCTTGCAGTGACGGCTACCCTTGCGACGGCCATTCATACCATTCGCACCATTCGCAACCGCAAAAAACTGCCCGCCAGAGCAACCGCATCCGCAAGGCTTTTCACCGCAAGCCGGCAACAATATTGGAACTATTTCTCCCGCTACCTCAACACCTATGCCGCAACCAATAATGTGAGCCCGGGCGACACACAGCAGCTTAAGACGGTCTCGCAAAATGCGATCTTTTCGGCCTGGTCGGAAAACAATTTCATGGGGCCGCGTTTCTCCGCCCTCGCGGCGGTCGCACCATGGCAAGACAACCGCTTTGCGATTGCAAACTTCGTCGATTTGAACATCTTTACTCCGTTCATCCGCGACTTGGGCCAGACCGTGACAAAGACGGTGCAGAATGCCAATATTCAGTCTGGCGACCTAGCAGGATTCACCAAGGCCTTGAAGAGACTGCCTTTTGTCAAAGATCTCAATAGCGGAAAAGCACACAGAGTTAGCACGGGCGAGGAAAAACAGAAACGGCAAGGGGCATGGGCCAACTGGAAAGACGGCGGCACACTTCAATCGAATATCCAGGAGATCGACGACGGCTACAGTTATCTAACCAGGGATGACCGGCAGGTGAGAAATGGCAACTTCGCAAAGAAAGTCGCCGAGGCAGATAGGTTTGTTCGCCTGCTGGTGGAACCCGGAATTCTGGCCACGATGCCTCGGCCCACCATCGCAGTGCATTTGCGCAATTCTTCCGGCCCGTCCCTGCCCTGGGGCTTTCGGGCGTTCCAATCCAATGGCGTAATCAACGTTGCTCAAAACGAAGAAACTTCCATCATTGTCCACGAGGTCGGCCATTACATCGAGAACAATCTGCCTATGGAAAGATGGCACGAGATTCAAATGTTGTTGCATGCCCGGGGCGGTGGAGCGCAAAATGCCAGCTATCTCTTCTATCCCCGCAACTTGGAGGAACAGCGGTTTCCAGGCGAGTATCCGGCAACAGGGCAATACACTTCGAAGTACTATGCCAGCGGATCTACGGAGGTCACTTCGCTTAGCGTTGAATACCTCGCCGACCCGGCGCGATTCCAGCGATTGATTGAAGCGGACCCGCAGCAGGCCGCTCTGGTTCTGCGTGCGCTGCGGCCCACTGAATTCATGATGGCAGCCCAAAAGAAAACGCGTGGAACTCTGGGCTGGTACGCTGACAGGTATCTGCCCAAATGACCACATCAACCCAATCCGTCTTGCCCGATCTCGAATCACTCAACGGCTGGAGACGCTGCGCAATTACGACCTGGTTTCGCCCCGATCTTCTCGACTGTCCCGAGGGTTGGTCGCTCAGCAAGGCCGATCCCGCAGAGGTGTTGTCTTGCTTCCCCGGCTTGAAGCTTCGCGATGGCATGGCGCTGCGCGGCTATGAATTCAAGGAATGGAACAACGCCAATGGCTTGGTGCTCCCCCTGCCGCCGGAGACGCCGCCAGAGCAATTTCTGCCCGACCCTCCCGCACTGGCCAAAACCGCCGGCGTTGCCGAGGTGATGTCGGCCATCTCCGGCGATGTCACTCCCCAAAGCTATCTTGCGGCCTCGCTGTTCTACCGGGAGTTGCGCGAGTTCGGCGCGTTAGGGCATGGAATCAACTGGCTGGACTATCACCTGTTGAACAATTCCTCCTGGACCGGCGAACATGCGAGCCACGCCGATGAACCACTCGCGCTCCATAAAGAAGAATGGGATTGGCTCGAGGCCGTCGATAACTTCGACCCGGCAGTAAATTCCGCGGGCTCCGCAGTGAGTGTGTCGTTCTACACATTTCATGGACGCGAGAACGAGTTGATTGAACGTCACGTGGACAGGTTTGTAGACGGCTACCGTTTTCAGTCCGCCACCAGCAAGGTTGCAACGTTCCGGAACAGATAACACGGAAGGCACATTATGGCTACGTCGTCGACCATCTCGCCGAATCCTCCGCTCAATAAGGGTGAGGATTACGAGTATCTCCAACAGACCGGCATCGATCTTGTGCAGCAACTCTCCAGTGACATCTGGACCGACTACAACGAGCATGATCCGGGTGTCACTTCGCTCGAACAGATCTGCTACGCGCTCACGGCGTTGTCCTACCGCGCTGAGCTTCCCTTGGTTACTCTTCTGTCGGATAAGACCGGGCGAATCTCGACCCAGCGACACGCACTCTATATCGCCCGCCGGATATTTCCGTGCAACCCAGTTACAGAGATCGACTATCGCAAACTTATCATCGACAGGGTTTCGACGGTTCTCAACGTCTGGCTCACGCCACTCGTTCCGGCGAGCGGTTCGGCTGGCATAAACGGCCTGTATGATATTTCTCTTTACGTCCCCGACCTCAATTCCTGCGCTACTGATCGGAAGTTGACCCCAGATTGGATCAAGAACCGCGTGCGCCAGGTCTACTGTCGTCATCGCAACTTATGCGAAGATATCAACTCGGTAAGTATCCCGGAGCCGCTGCGAGGCACTGTAATTGCCGACGTGACTTTGCGAAGCGGCCAAGTCGCGGAGAAAGTCCTTGCGCGATTGTTTTTCAACCTGGGTCTGCTTCTGGCTCCCGAACCGCAACGCGAATCCTTGAAGACTCTTCTCGCGGCAGGACTGCAACCAGACGCGATATTCAATGGGCCGCTCCTTCGCAACGGGTTTATCGCAGACGATCAATTGCAACCGAAAGCTGCTGCGATTCCAGTCAATGAGGTTGTGCGCGCCATTGCACAAACCGCCGGAGTCCTCAGCGCCAAAGACGTGTCGGTGGTTGTAGGAGGCCAAACTTACGGTGGAAACAGCGTCATCCCCGTTCCTGTCACCGCCTACTTGAAGCTGGACACGCGTTCCGACGCCAGGGATGGCGGGTTCTCCATCCGATTATTTCGCAATGGCGTTGAATGCCGGCCCGACCCGCAGCGCACGCAACGCGAACTCGACAAGTTATGGACCGACTATCGCCGTACTTATCCGCTTTCGGGTCAATATCAGGAACTATTGGGAGCTCCCAAAGGCGTTCCCAAAGACCTGCGGCAGTATGCCTCGATTCAAAACCAATTCCCAAATGTCTACGGCATCAACTCGTATGGTTTACCCGCGCAGGCGCCCGCCATTCGCCGGGGACAGGCAAAGCAGTTCAAAGGTTACCTGCTGGTATTCGACCAGTTGATGGCGGACTACTTCGAGCAACTGGCGCACGTGAAAGATCTCTTCTCCATCCGTCGCAGTGTCCACCAGACTTATTGGTGCCAAAGCCTCGCGCCTTACGTGCCGGATGTGGATCCACTTCTTCAGCCAGACTACTGGAATGGGCTGAATACCCTTGTGACAAGCGAGGACCCTTTCCTGTCTCGAAGAAATCGCTTTCTTGATTTTCTACTTGCGCTCTATGCCGAGCAGTTAAGTGCGCCTATCACCGCGACCTGCCAGGGTGAGAACGATCCAGCAATTCAGAAGCGACTGATCCGGGCCAAACTGGCGTTGCTCCGGCTACTCGTGCCGAGCACGCGAAACCGTGGCCGCGGCTTCGACTATCTCACCGCCCCTTCAGCGTCCAACATCGCCGGGATGGAGATCAAGTGCCGGATCGAGTTGGATTTGAATGTCGGCGCACAACGCCCCATGGTGGATGTGCTTGGAGAATTCGGGCTCCAAATTGCCCAATCCGGAACGAGTGCCTCCATGGGCAGGTTGTTGGATCGCCAGGCGGATGAGATCGACGAAAGCTTCGTTCCCGTGGCATCCCTCGAAGAGCAGCCACCTGCGCCCGGGCAGCTACAACTTGCGCCGCTTGTCCGCGATCAGAGCGTCACTGAAGACTTCCTTTACTCCGCGGCCGATATGAACAACTTCTATGTGGGACAGCTTCCCGGAGAGGACGCAGTGGCTTTGGTAGTGCGAGCCGGCTCTCCGCGATCATGGCGTCTCGTAGGTAAATATCCCAATCGGCAAAGTGCCGCGGCTGGCGCTGTCGCACTACGCAGCCTGGCGGTCGGAGTTACAAAGCACATGCCGCAACTCTACATCGTGGAGCATATTCTTTTGCGTCTGCGCCCTCTTCAGGATGACACAGGCACGGCGAACAACGGTTTTGTTTATAGCTTCACAATTACGGCGGTGCTTGCCCTTTCCTGGAAGGATCGGCAGAATCTTACCTATCAGGATGCGGTTCGACAGATCATTAGAGAAAATACGCCGGCGCACATCGTTGTGAATTTTCGCTTCCTAGGCCCGTGGGCGATGGGGCTGTTCGAACTCCTCTATTGGGCTTGGCGTCAGGCGATGCGAAGAGGAGCTCCCGGGCCGATCAACGCCACATCGGCGCGTCTTCGCGCCTTCCTGGACAACCCGGAGAGCGAGGCGGGTTGATGATCGAACTTGCTCATCGCATTCGTAAACAGCAGTTGCAGGTGGATACCGACTCAGAGCATCTTGCCCTGACCCTGCAAGCGCGCATGGGAGACATTAATCGCCAGTATCTCTTGCCCGTTATCTCCCGCGTCTTTGAGGAACTGGCCATCCCAGGCCGCACCATCAAGATCCCGCGCCTGGACGTCGATCTTGGAATCATGACACCCGCGGAACTGGAAACAGAGGCGGGTCTGCGCCTGTATCGCGAACTGCGACGAGCATTGGAGGAAGCCCTGCGCGGCAACGATTTCGATGCCACAGCCCAATACGGTTCGCAGACAGAGCAAGCGTCGCGCCTGGAGTGGTTACGGTCATGGCTGTTGAACGGCAGTCTCCCGTTTTCGGCTCCGCGCGACTTCCGGTTTTCTCTGGAAGCCTTCATGCTGGACTTAGCCAGGAGCGACCCGGCAGACCTGGTCGACCTGATTCGAGCGCTCGGGCTTGAAGACCACGTGCGAGAACGTCTCGCGATGCAGTTAGGCAGCAAAACTCTCGAACGTCTGGTACATCTGCTGGAGCCCGAACACGCCGCCCTCATTATTGCGTACCTGTTCGATGTGTCAGAGATCCATCACGCTGCACCGATCATCCCGCTTAGCGATAGGGACTTCGGCCGGCTGCTCTGGGTCTTGGTGCTGGCTTACCTGCTGCGCGATCCGGGATCGCACTTCAATCGCAAGAGCTTCGTTACATCGCTGCTCGAAGGAATCGCGGAGAGCGAGTCGCTGGATTTTTATGACATTCTCGTGACGCTGAGGTCCGGTTTGGAAGTCACGCGCGTGCGTCGGCCCATGGGCTCGTCGTTGCCGGCAGTGCTAGAGGAGTTGATGCAGGAAATTGGAATCGAAACGGCGGCAAATGATGTAGCGGACGAAGCTTCTTCTCCATTGGAAGAGTATCTCGATATTGGCGTCACGCGGGCAAGTGGGCCGTCGCTCGTAGTCGTTGAAGAGCTTTTCAGAGACATGTTGGCACGCGACCCCGCAGCGCTGGTCCGTCTGATTCGCAGACGGCGAATGCGGGAAGGAGTATTGGAGCGTCTTATTCTGGACCTTCCCATTGACCTGCTCCACCGCTTGATTCATCTGCTCGAGCCCGAACATGCTGCGCTCATCATCGCGTACCTGTTTGATCTTTCAGAGATCCATCGTGTGCGTCCCGTCCTTCCGCTCAGCGATCCGGAATTTGCACGGGTCCTTTTGAAGCTGGTGTTTGCCTACCTGTTGCGCGATCCAGGTTCGCAATTCAATCGCAAGAGCTTTGTCGTCTTTCTGCTTCAAGGAATCGCTGCGAGAGAGTCGCTCGATTTTGACGACATCTTGTCGACGCTTCGATCGGGTTTGGAACAAACACGTATGCGGCGGCCATTGACCTCGTCCCTGCTCGCGGTGCTTAACGAGTTGCTGCAGGATCCGGAAGTGGAAGTATCGACGGTAGCATCAGTTGAGGAAGCTCCTTCACCACTGGAAGAGTATTTGGACGGTAGTTCCATAGGAGTTGGTGAACCCTCCGCTTTGGCGTTCGAGCGGCTTCTCAGTGAGCTGTTGACGCGCGATCCGGCGGCGCTCGTGCGTTTGATTCGCAGACGAGGAAAGCGGCGCGGGGTGTTGGAGCGACTTGTTCTGGACATTCCCATACACCTGCTCAGTCGCGTGATTCATCTGTTGGAGCCCGAGCAAGCCGCGGTAATCATTGATTTCCTAATCGACCTTCAGGACATTCACCGCGTCGAGCCTGTCCTCAGCCTCGGTGAGCGTCCGTTTGAGCGCCTGATCTGGCTGTTGACGCTCTCCTACCTTGTGCGGGACGCTGGAAGCCAGTTCAATCGCAAGGAATTCGTCCAATCGCTGCTCAAAGAACTGGCCTCCAGTGAGTCCGTTCGCTACACCGACATCGTGGAAACCATTCGTATGGGCTTGCACAGGGCCGAGCTCGTCAATCCGCTCAAGTCATCCCTCGTGGCTGTGCTGCATGAGATCGTGCTGGAGTTCGATGCCGGCCAGGAACGAGCCACATCCGTCGAGATGGATCAGATCTTGCGCCGAGTGGAGATCGCCTTGGCTGCAGGAGACACAAGCGCACTGGACGATGCTGACCTTGACATACTCATAGCGTTCGCTCAGTCCGCGCCCGCACGCGTGCGGCGTCTCCTGCGTTCCGCCCTGCCCGGACGCAGCGATGCGGTGATCCGGATGCTTCGTTGCATACGATCCATCGCGGCTTCTCCCGCGATTTCCGAGCTGACCGAAGAAGTCTTCCAGGGTGCGATGATTGATGCTGCCGCGCCTTCAAGAAGGTTGCCCGAAACATTCGGCCATTACGACTACCTGGAAGTGCTCCGCTACATCCTTCGCCACGGGGTTCTCCCATGGTCCTCGATTTTGACAATTCTCGAAGGAACGCCCGAGCGTCCGATGTCGCTGCTACCCTCCATGCCGTTGTCGCAAATAGCCGCCGTCTTTGAAGCGGATTCAAGGCAGGAGCGTTTCAGATTGGCTATGGCTGCGGCACGGTCGCTGGACAGCGAGGATGTGTCATTGCTTCTTCACCGCTTCCTGCCGGACTCCCAGGGAGCGGAGACTTTCTGGACTTCCGTGGAAGAGTTTGCCGCTAATTCCGTTGATCGTGCCGCGTTTCTGGCGAGTCTGATTACAGCAATTCTGGAGAAGGAGCCGTTGGACCTGGAGGAGCTGTCGCTGGCTGAGCCTCTTCCTTCCGCCAACTACGAATCGCTGAGCACGTGGGATGCAGACCGCATAAAATCCTTCCTTCTTGCCAGGCTCCGAGGTGAGGGAGGTGAACCGTCATTCAGCGAATTGCTGAAAGCGCTGCTCGCGCGTCATCGTACCGGTGCGCGTTTGTTTCTGCGAACCGTCGGAAGCGTGACCATCTACCGGGCCGCATTGGCTCGCCAACTCACAGCGCCGCTCTTTCGGCAAATCGTTGAACTCCTCTTTGGCGAGGAGGCCGAGTCAATTCAGGTATTGACGCAGGCAATCAAACTTCTTCCTACGCGAGATCGTCCCACCGGATTGGCAGTGCGAGAAGCCATCCTTCAGCAGCCCTCCCCTGCCCAAATCGTGCCTATGCTGTTCGGTGAGAGTCTGCCGGAACAGATTCGTCAGCACGTGGCAGAGTTAGAGAAGAAAGCGTCGGCATCTCGCCGCATCGAGGAAGCTGCGGATCATGCCGAGGACGATCTTCTGCGATTCTTGTCAGGTGAGGATTCTGCATTGGACCTCGGCCAGGTAATCCAGGCGATCACGGTGGCAGCCGAGAACCCATCCGGAGAACTGCATGCGTTTCTGGTTGAACATTTGGCCGATAACGCCGCCCGCGAACGCTGGACTGCGGTCTTGCCGGATTCCGCCCTGGTGCGCCTCGCTTGGATCGTCGAGCCGCGGCGTCACCGCATCCTGCTCGATGCCGCAGAGTTGCTGGAGTCTGCATGGATTCAGGCAGCGCCTCCCGGATTTTCGGCGCTGACGAGCCGAAGAGAGTTTTGGAGATTCCTGCTGAAGTTTCTCGCGAGGCACTCTGGCGCGTCCTTGTCTGTGGAGCGGCTGACCCTCATGTACTTCGAACATTTCTCGGTACGGTCCCGCACCCTGGTTCCTGATTCCACGTCTCATGCAGAAATGGGAGTGCGGCTATTGGAACAAGCCACACGGCTCGCTCTGCAAGGTGGACGTCCTGCACTTGCGGCGGTACTTCAGCGCAAGCAAGCCATTCGCACCGCATGGCTCGAACCGGGCTCAAACAAGGGGCGCGTGGAAGACGCATCTTTGACCAAGCCCCGGACTCCTCCCACCCGTAGCAAAAGACGAACCGCCTTTGGCATCCAGGGCGACGAGGAAGAGCCCCTCGGATCGATCCTATACATTGGAAACGCCGGTTTGGTGCTCGCCGCCCCATTTCTTCCAAGGTTCTTCGAAATGCTCGACATGACAGAAAAGAGCGACGGAACCACTCGCTGGAAATCCCCGGCCGAGGCCGCTCGTGCGACACACTTGCTTCAATGGTTGGTGGATGCCAATGAGTCAGCGCCGGAACCTACGTTAGTTCTGAACAAGCTATTGTGCGGCCTGGACACTGCGGTTCCGATAGACGCGGGCATTGAAATCACAGACAGGGAGATAGATGCCGGCGAACAGCTTCTTAAATCCATGATCGCGAATTGGCAGGTGATCGCGCAGAGTTCCGTAGCGGCCCTTCGCGAGACCTTTTTGCAGCGCGAGGGGAAACTGGAGCAGCGCGGCGACCGGTGGAAACTGGTTGTGCAGCGAAAAACGCTCGACGTGCTCGTGGACCAGGTCCCGTGGAGTTTCTCCGTGATCCGCCTGCCGTGGATGCCTCTTCCGCTTTACGTAACCTGGTAGGTATGGTGTAACTATGCGACGGGATCACTTGACCTCAAACGCCGATTTCATCGCCGCCGAAATCGCCTGGTTTCGCCAGATACTTGAGCTCCGATTTGCGATTCACGCCGGCGAGCGGCCGCCTTGCAATCCGCTCACGGAGCTGCCCGCGCCGGCGATTCCCGATAAAGGCTCAAGCTATGCGGACGTGGTCGGACGGCTCAAGATGGAGCCTCCCGAACGGCTGATTTTGATTCTCAGTTTTCTGCCCCATATCCGTCCTGACATATTGGATCCGTTCTTCACGCAAAACCAATCCGTACAACGCCGGTTTACCGAGTTTGGCGGAATGGTTGGAGGATCTCATGGAGGATTCCTGCCCACCGCCGAGACGGTCATGTTCCTGCTGGCTGGCGAGGACGTCGCCGCAAGACTCCACTACCGCTATCTTTTCCATTCCGACCACTACCTCTACACCGACAATATTTTGCGCTTGAACCACCAGCATCGCGACGAGCCACCGCTTTCGTCTGCGCTGCATCTGACTTCGGAATGTCTGGAGCGGCTCTCCACAGGTAAGCCATTCAATCCGCCGTTTAGTCAAGAATTCCCGGCGCAGCGCATCACCACCGCTTACGACTGGGACGATTTGGTCCTGGACCCCAATACGCGAGGGGACATAAATGACATTGTCGAGTGGGTCCGCCACCAGCACAAACTGTTGGAAGACTGGGGATTGAAGAAGCGCCTGAAGCCCGGGTTCCGAAGCCTGTTCTGCGGCCCGCCGGGCACCGGGAAGAGCCTGACCGCCTGTCTGCTCGGCAAAGCCACCGGCATGCCGGTTTACCGCATCGATCTTTCGAGAGTAGTTTCAAAGTACATTGGAGAAACCGAAAAGAACCTGGCGAGCCTCTTCGATCATGCGGAACATCAAAACTGGATTCTCTTCTTCGATGAAGCCGATTCGCTCTTCGGCAAACGCACAGAATCGCGCAATGCCAATGATCGCGCCGCTAATCAGCAGGTCTCCTATCTGCTTCAACGCATCGAGGACTTCAATGGGGTTGTGATCCTGGCGACGAATCAGCGTTCTCACATGGACGAAGCGTTCTCACGCCGCTTCCAGTCCATCATCGTGTTTGCCATGCCTGATCCGGTGCAACGCCTGCGCCTGTGGGAAGACAACTTCAGGAACAAGCCGTACCGGCTGGCGGCAGACATCGACCTGTATAAATTGGCTCGCGACTATGAGCTTTCCGGCGGAAGCATCATCAACGTGCTGCGTTACGCATGCCTGAAGGCTGTTGTAAGAAAACCGCAGGAGATCCTCGCACAGGATCTGGCCGTTGCCATCAGCAAAGAGTGTCACAAAGAAGGAAAGTTCTCCAACCGCTCGTGATCGAGTTCTGGATTTCCACGTCCTCGGTCTCCGGAAATCCAAATCGCAGCCTCGCTAGGAATCAGTAAATGTTCGCCTTCGATTTGAAGTCCTTCTTAGCTGCACGAGCAAAGCCCAGTAGATATTTCGCTGCTTGATCGCGAGATTTTGCAACTTCGTTCTTGACACGCCAGCGGATGTCCAGCAGACTTATCGTGTTCCCAAAAAGACAGCAAACGACAAGTGCTTTGCCTTCCCTCGCCATCCCCACAATCTGCTCAAGAAACGCGCATGGAAGTTGTGCGCAAATCCATCCACGTTTCCCTGCGAGGGTGATGCGCGTTTTGGTTTTCGGCATTTCCAGATCGACTTTCCCGAGGAAGTGAAGCGATGCGAATCCCGATTGTTCTTCTTGCGATTTCGCTGGCCGTTGTGGGCCATGCACAGGATGTGACGAATCCCTGCCCGAATGCCCAGCCAGTGCCCCCGGGACTGAAGCTGCCGGCATTTATTCCTCCGGGCGAGCCGGTCGTGGTAGAGAAACAGCTGCTGAAGTACCTGAGCACGTTGGACTATCGCAACCTGGGCTGGTGCAGGGATAAGTGGGTACGGGACACGGGACCGCTGGTCCAGGGGACAGCATCGATTGTGCATCCGGCGGTGCATATCTACTACTCGCCGGAGGTGTCGAACTGGCTGGTCAACGGACGCAAGGGCGAAATTCCAGATGGCGCGGTGATTATCAAGGAACAGTTTTCGCCGGTTCCGGCAGCGCGCTATCACGATATTGCAGAGAAGGACCTGGGGTGCTCGAACGACTGGACGATCATGATCAAGAGCTCGAAGGGGGCCTTCGACGGGTGGTTCTGGGCCGAGGTGTGGAACGGCAGCAAGCCATCGAATTCGATGAAGTTCGACAATCCGTTCCAGTATCCGAATGCGGGATATGGACTGGTGTGTTTACGGTGCCACTCGTCGGCGGAAAGCCAGCACACGTTTGTGTCGCTGAGCAACATCGAGGGCTCGCCGGGATGGCCGTTGCAGTTCCGCGTGGATGACAGTTGGAGGAGCCAAAGCGCACCATCGCCGCCGAAGATGTGTGGCTTCGGGCCGACGCTGATTGATTTGGTGGAGAGCGAGCAGACACCACTTGAGAACCGGCCGCGGCTGGAGCATGAGGAGGCGATTCCGCCGTCGCTGTTTCCGGAGCATGAGCAGAACGCGGCGATCCAGGAGGACGTGCTGGCGATGCGGCTCGTGAAGACATTGCGAGCAGCGTCGCCCGATGTGCAGAAGATGCCGCCGGAGCCGCTCGACACAGTGGTTGCCGAGCCGAAGCCGAAAGAAGGTGCGCCGGCCAGCGATTCACCAGGATTTGTCACGTCGTCACAGTGCACGGGTTGCCACAGCGGGCTGACGGGCGCGGGCTTGGGTCCGACGATGGTGCTGACGTCGAGCAAATCGACGACGATCAACGTGTCGCAATACGGAGAGTGGCGCTGGACCCCGATGGGGCTCGCCGGGCGCGACCCGGTGTTCTACTCGCAACTGGACAGCGAGCTGGCCTACCTGAAGGAACAATCGAAACAGCAGGAAGTGATTGACACTTGCACGCAATGCCACAACGCGATGGGCAAAAGGACGTTCGCCGCTGAGCATCCGAAGGAGGACTACAAGCTCGCTTTCCTTTATGACACAGACCCGCACAGCGAGGGATTCCGGTATGGCGGCCTTGCGCGCGACGGGATCAGCTGCGAGGTATGCCACCGGATGCAGGCGCCAAAGGATCCGAGCTTGCCGTATTTTCTGGAGCACCAGATCAACGGCGTGTTCAACGTGACTCCGCAGGGTGAGCTGCATGGACCATTCAAGGACAACGAGATCACAACGTATCCAATGCTGACGGGCATTAACGTGAAGCCGAAATATGACGCGTACATCCAGTCTCCGCAGATGTGCGGGACGTGCCATACGATCCTGCTGCCGGTGGTGGACAGCCCGAAACCGGGGACGACATCGGTGGAGCAGGCGACCTATCCGGAATGGCTGAACAGCGATTACCGCGACGAGTATGGATCAGTCGGCGCAACACCCATGACCTGCCAGGAGTGTCACATGCCCACGGGGTATGCGAATGCGAATACGGGCGTGAGTGTGACAACGATCAAGGACAAGATCGCAATTGTGCAGGACGGAACATATGCCGCGGTAGAGCACCTTGCCAAGCCGGACGATGTGAACGTGCGCTATCGCGATACCGGTTTCAGGAGGCATGAGCTGCTGGGAACAAACGGATTCCTGTTGCAGATGTTTTTGAAGCCGGTAAACGAGCAGGGAAACAACGAGACGCTAGGCGTGCGCCTGTCCGATTACATGTCGGGACTGAACACGGATCTGCAGGCGGCGTCGGACAACGTCGTTCAGCAGGCGCGGACAATTACGGCGACAGTGAAGATTACGACGTGGGAAGTGCAGGACGGCAAGTTGATTGTCGAAGTAGCTGTGACCAACAAGACGGGTCACCGGTTCCCAAGCGGCGTCGGATTCCGGAGAGCGTTTCTCAACCTGGAGGCCACGGTGGATGGGAAGCCGTTCTTCAGTTCAGGAGCGACGAATACGATGGGACAGATTACGAACTTTGCAGGGCAGGTGCTGCCAACCGAGTCATTCCAGAATGGAGCGTATCAGCCCCACTTCAGCCAGGCGAATCCGATTCGGTCGAGTGACCAGGTGCAGATTTACGAGGAGCTGACGCAGAATGCGGATCACCAGTTCACAACGAGCTTCACGCGGCGCGACTTCGACATAAAGGACAACCGGCTGCTGCCGTTGGGCTGGTCGCTACATGGGCCGAAGGATCTCAGGATTCCGGAGCCGTATCTGCATGCGACGCTGCCGGTAGGCGATGCTCTGCACGATCCGGTGTACCTGGAGGGCAAGGGACAGTCGATTGTGCGGTACGAAATTCTGCTGCCGGCGGGGGCGAATGCGTCGAATGTCCATTCAATGGTGAGTTTGTATTCGCAGACACTGCCGCCGTATTTCCTGGCGGACCGGTACGAGACGAAGACGCCGGCGACGGGAAGGCTAAGCTATCTGGCCAATTCGCTGGGGACGCTCGACGGAACGGACTATTCGAATTGGAAGTTGCTGATTGGCTCGACGAGCAGGTAGCTGACAACCGAGTTGTTGCCCGTTGCCGGCTCGTTCCGATCTTGAACGCTTACTGAATCACACTTGGAGCGGATAACGCCTGAGTATCGCTAACAAAAGCTAAGACCCGCTACTTACGCTTCCACGCGAGCACGCCTGTCGCTTTGTCCGCCAAGAGAGCGGGCGCGCCCCTGAATAGGACGCGCCCGAAATGCATCAGGAGGTCTTAGAAGTTGAACCGTCCGCCGAACTGCAGCGAGCGCGTCGCGCCGAAGCTGGTGATATAGCCGAATGTACCGTAGTTTTGAGCGTTGACGTTAGCCGTGGACGGCACGGTCGCATTCGGGTTGGAGGATAGTATCGGGTGGTTGAGCAGGTTAAACGCCTCAAAGCGAATCTGGAAGTCGCTCTCGTGGTAGATGTGGAAGGAGCGAAAGAGGCTGGCATTGACAAGCGACTGGCCAGGACCACGGAATTCGTTGCGATGGGTATTGGCGAAAGTCGGTGAAATATTGTTTGGGTTACCGGCGACGGTGGCCGCCGGCTCAACCGGATTGGCGAAGGCAGCCGGATTGAACCAGGGCAGGCCGCCGGAAACAGCGGTGTTGCCATTGATCCGACTGTGGCCCTTCAACGTCTGATAGGGTCCAACAAGTTGGCCATAGAGCGGTTGGCCTGGCGAGTTGAGCGTGTTGGCGTTGGCGCTCACGCTGAACGGCTGGCCGCCGAAGTAGCTGTACTGGCCGTTCAACTTGAAGCCACCGATGATTTGGGCTAGCAGACCTTCGTTGGCAAACTGCTGACCATAGCCGAAGGGCAGACTGTAGATGCCCCAGACCTGCGCGTTGTGCTTCACGTCAAAGCCAGCCGACGCCCGGTTCATCTTGTAGTAAGCGGGATAGTTGAAGGATGTTCCGCCGGCTCCGGTCCCGGCCCCGTTGTCTTCATAGTCGAAGGCGTGCCCGTAGGTGTAAACCACCCCCAACGAGGCGTTCTTGCCGGCGTTTCGCGTCAACTGCGCCTGCATGGAATTGTAATCCGCACTGAAGATCGGTCCGTTCATCGTGATGCCGCCCGTGTTGTAGCAGGGCGACCACGGTGCGTAGGCCTTGCCGGTGGAGTCCGTGGTGGCGACCTGACAGTTGGTCCAGTTGATGGTTTGGTTGATGGCGAATCCACCGACACAAGCGCCGGTTAATCCGGTAAGGGATGTGTTGTATTGCCCATTGGCCATGCAGGGAGTGCTCGTGCTCGGCAGCGGCCCGGCGTTATAAGGACTGACGCCGGCTTGCTCGCGGACGAACAGATTGCCCACGTAACCGACGCTGGCTACGAAATCGTGGCCCATATCGCGCTGGACAATGAGGTTCCAGCTCTCGATGTAGCCGCGGTGGAAATGCTGCCACACGGAGTTGGTGCCTCCGCTAACAGGCAACGATGCAAATCCGGAAGAGTAGTTGGGAACGACAGGAACCGGGATGCCGTAGGTAAGGGGCATCGCCGCATTGCCATTCGCCGGATCGACCGCGATAGTTCCCGGTCCGGTCGAGGCGTAGTTCGGCGCCAGGTCCATGGGGAACGAGTCGCGCATGTACCGCATGCTATCCGGATCGACGGTCATACCTGCGCCGGTGCGTATAACGGTCTTTTCGTCCAGGCGATAGGCGATACCGGCGCGGGGGGCGAAGAATCCGTGCCCCACACTGACCCCAGCATTCTCAGGAAGGCCGTTCACCCCGCCCACTTCAATGTTGCCGGAAGCTTGCGTCCGGTCCGGCCGAAAGACATAGATGCCGCTGTGATCGCGGTATGCTACCGGATAGGCCTCGTAACGCACACCGTAGGTGATGGTCAGTTTCGGAGTCACTGTCCATTGGTCCTGCGCGTAGGCGCCCAGTTCCGTCCAGCGCAGCGAGTTGGGATCGAAGGTCTGCTGCGCCTTTTGAACGGCGTTGCCCGTTGAATTGGAATTGGGCAGACCGAGCAGGAAGTCGGCCAGATCGTTGTACGCCGTCGAGCCGCACGACGTGCCGCCGCAGGTCATGCCGCCCGCGAACAGGAAGCCGCCGCGCACGTTGCTGACACCGCCTCCGCTGGTAGGCTGAAAGTGGTTCAAGTCGAAGTGGTAGTACGTGAACCCGGACTTCGTCTGATGCCGGCCCTTGACATAGCTCAGGTTCACGTCACCGGTGAATTGGTTATCGCGGAAGATGAACGGATTAGCGGTGTTGGAGTTGCCGATGGAGCTGAACGTGCTGTTAAAGCTGAACAGCGGCTGGCCGTAATAATCCGGGTCGGCCGAGTTGATGTTCGTTCCCGGAATCTTCAGTGTGTTGAGGCCATAGTCGCCCAGCGACAGATCGAGCGAAGATTGCGCTCCCGACCACTGGCGCGTGTAGCCGAAGTCGGCGTCGACCACAAGGTTCGGGTTGATCACGTGGCTCATGCCCAGGCCGGTGTTCTGGATGAGGCCGTGTCCCGCCCCCGGCTGGCCGCCGTCAAATGTGCCGCCGCCTGCCGCTTGCAGTTCCTGCGGATCGTTCACCTGGAACGGCTCGATGCTGTATTTGCCGAAGATCTGCGTCCTGTCGGTGGGAATATAGGTGATCTTGGCGTCATTGGTGGTGCGGTTATAGGCATACGTTGCAGCGCCAAAGTAGTCGTTGGCCATGAAGTTGCTCAACTGCGACGAGGTCGGCGTGCCGATCGACGCCGCAATCTTACTCAGGTTGGCGATCATCGTCGTCGCCGCCACCGACTGGCGCGATGCAGGAATGGTGTTGGCGCTGCTTCCTGTTTCGCCATACTCTGAAGTGAAGCTCGGCCGGCAGTTGTAATTGAGATACCCCGAGGTGTAGGCGAGTGCGGGACAGGCGGCTGTCGGGGTAAACCCACTGACCCAAGCCGCTGTCGGCTGTGGATCGTAAATCGTCGCATACGCCGAAGCTTCCGAGAAGTCGCCTCCAATCATGTTGGTATCAGGCACCGTCTGCAGACCGCTTATCGCTTGACGCCGTGTTGTGCGCTCCCAGTTGTCGAAGAAGAAGAGCTTCTTC
>Ga0181520_10007174_pt1 | contig 16576 bp, 11 predicted proteins | sample PEATcosm2014_Bin_29_FD_132451 | JGI IMG/M metagenome (GOLD analysis project Ga0181520, IMG submission 132451) | Peatland microbial communities from MTU Mesocosm Facility, Houghton, MI, USA - PEATcosm2014_Bin02_30_metaG | ecosystem: Environmental > Terrestrial > Soil > Wetlands > Peat | place... | reverse complement strand
GGTGGTGGGCTTTGCCACGGCACCCAACGGCGGCCTCTGGGCCGCCACCAGCAACCTGGGCAAGCTATTTCTGCTGGAAGAAGCGGCAGAGCACGAAGGAACGTTTGATAGCGATGTTTTCGACGCGAAGGTCTTTTCGCGCTGGGGACACATTGAACTGCGGGGTACCGGCAAAGTGGATCTGTTTGCGCGTAGCGGCAACGTCGATAATCCCGACCGCAACTGGAGTCCCTGGCTCCAGATCGACCTGGCGCACGAGGCCGCACTGCAGGCTCCTTCGGCGCGCTACGTGCAGTGGCGCGTGGTGCTGCACTCGGGACGGCCGTGGCCGCAGGTGGAATCGGTTGCTCTGAACTATCTGCCCAAGAACGTTGCTCCCGAGGTGGACGATGTGACGGTCTTCGTCGGTTACCGGTTTCCGCAGGCTCCCCGGTTGATCGCCGACGTTGCCAACGGAGCTCCGGCCGAAGCCATTGCCGGCGTGCAAACCATCTACGTTCCGCCACAACCGCAACTCGACCGCAACTCGATTGCGGTGCGCTGGAACGCACGCGACGAAAACGAGGATCAACTCAGCTACTCGGTGTTTTATCGGGGCGAGGGCGAGAGCCGCTGGCAGCTCTTGAAAGCTGGACTGGCCGACAAGTTTTACTCGTTCGAGAGCGGGCTGCTGCCGGATGGACGCTACACGGTCCGCGTGGTCGCCAGCGACGCTCCCTCACACTCGCCGGAGGATTTCCTGACGGCAGCACGCGAGAGCTCCGCCTTTGACGTGGACAACACGCCGCCGGTGGTTGGCGGACTGACGGCGCGCATCGATGAGACGGGACTGCATGTGACATTCCACGCCAGCGACAACTACTCGATCATCCGGCGCGCCGAGTTCTCCATCGACGCGGGAGAGTGGCAGTTTGTTGCGCCGGTGGGCGGCATCTCCGACGCACGCACGGAGAACTACGACTTCACGGTACCGGTGCCGCGCAATACAAGTGTCCCGGCGCCGGAAACGGTGGAAGGCGCATCACCGTCGTCTGCACCCGCACCGGCCGAGGAATCGGCGGCAAAGCGCACCGCTGCCAGCGAAGAGCACGTAGTGGTCGTTCGCATCTACGATCGCGCCGACAACATTGGCACCGCGAAGGTGTTGGTGCGGTCCGGAGCACACTGATGCAGATGTTGCGCATCGTGTCGTGGCTCGCCTGCGGTATCTACGCCACCATTCCCTGCTACTGGATGATGGTGCACCCGTTTGCCGCGCGCTGGCGCAAAGCACGTTACAAGCTCACGCTGCTGGCTCCGTTGTGGGTGGCGATGTGGTGCATCGCATGGAGCGCAAGCTACCCGTGGCGCGATGTGCTGCTCTACCGCAATCCTGGAACCTGGGTGGCTGCGCCATTGCTGTGGGCCGTTTCCATATTCATGTATGTAAATGGAGCACGCGAGCTGTCATTTATGCGGCTGATTGGGCAGCATGAGCTGGCGGGCAATGCGCATCAGAATGTTCTGGTCACCTTCGGCGTGCATCGCATGGTGCGGCATCCGCTGTACCTGGGACACTTCTGCACCATGCTGGGATTTACGTTGGGCGCAGGAACCCGGGCGTGCTTTGGACTTTTCGGCTTCGCGCTGGTGACAGGCGCGATCATGATTGGGTTTGAGGAGCGTGAACTGCACGCGCGCTTTGGCCAGGCGTGGGAGGAGTATCGCGAACATACTCCGGCGATCTTTCCGGTGCCGAAGGCTTAGAGGGATTTCAAAGCTGGCGAGACCTGTGGAAGAAACGCTTGAGCTCGGGGCTGAATTCGCGAATCAGGTTGACACCGATGTCCAAACCCAGCTGCACGTGTCCCGTCTGCACACCTCGCGTCAGCGGCGAGTAGTTGGCCGGGTACCAGGTGGTGACCAGCATGGAAGCACCGTAATCGCCGACGAGGCGCGGCAGATCGAGACGCGTATCGCCGTTGCGGTCATAGGCGAGAAAAGTCATCTTGACAGCATTGGCGGCGCGACGAAACCCGCCGTTGCACCGGCAACGGAAGTAACGAGGGTCGAGGTCGAGAGCGGCATCGCCTGCATCGTGCGTGACTTCCTCGACGGTGTACAACGTAAATCCGGTAACCACACGCTTGCTGTAACCGCCGAATGTGCGATGCCACCCTTCGGGTTGGTTGGCAATGAGTCCGACGCTGGCCGCTGCGACCGACTCATAATAAGTAGTTGGCGAGCCGAGGAAGCCCTTGAAAAAGAGGTCCGTGCGCTCGCCTGCGCGCAACGGCACAAAGCCAACAGCGCCGGGATGAGTCGACGGTTCCGCAAGACTCTGGATTGCGGGCTCCTGGGGCAACTCGGCCACGGAGTAGGTTGGCTGCGCCGTGGCTTCGGGGGCCGGTTGCGCGAAGCCCACGGAAGCCGCGCAACCCAACACACAGAGCGACGCCAGTACGGCTCCGCACTGGCGCGCGCCGCGGAGCAGGTTCCGTGTTAGCTGACGGAAATGAGTGGACATAAGCAGGCATTCAGACTGTGACATGGCCTACCGATATGCGCCAGAGAAATAGCACTGGGTAGAAGCGGCAGCGGCAACACGAAAGTACGCAGCACTGGAGTGTCCAGGGTAGCTTTGGGGTGCCTGAAGGCAGGGCTTTACGCGCTGCTTCTATAATCAATCCCATGCGCTTTGAGCTATTTGTTGCCGCTCGCTATCTTCGTGCCAAACGCCGCCAGGCGGTGATTGGGGTGATTACCGGAATCTCGATCCTGGGGGTCGCCGCGGGAGTCGCGTCGCTGATCATTGCCCTGGCGATCAACAACGGATTCCGGCAGGACCTGCAGGAGCGGCTTTTGGGCTCGACCTCGCACGTGAACCTGATGCGGGTGGAGAACGATGGCATCCGCGACTGGGCGACGCTGGAATCGCGTCTCGCCAGGCTTCCGCATGTACAGGCCGTGGCGCCGGCGATTTATGAGCAGGTGCTGATCTCACGCGGAGCGAGAGCGGGCGGGGCGGTACTGAAGGGAATTGTTCCCGCCGACGAGAGGCGGGTGACAGCCATGCTGGATACCGTACACGAGGGCAGCGCGCAAGCACTGACCGATGCGCAGGAGCACCCGCAACCGGAGTCAGGCGCCAGCCAGCCGAGCGCGCAAGACGCCGACCCTTCTTCGCTGCAAGGTGCGGCGGAGCGGGTAGCGGCGATGCCTCCGATTGTGCTGGGCAAGGACCTGGCGCAAACGCTGGGCGCGACGGTGGGCTCGGTGGTGCTGGTAACGAGTCCTCAGGGTGAGCTGACACCGTTTGGCATGGTGCCGCGCTACATGCGCTTCAAGGTGGTGGGCCTCTTCCAGTCGGGATTCTATGACTACGACTCGACGTGGGCGCTGTGTTCGTTGGCAGACTCGCAACGGCTGTTCAGCCTGGGCGATATCGCCAGCGTGCTGGAATTCAAGGTAGACAACATCTATAACGCGGTGGCGATTGGAAACCAGATCGAGGCAGCGGCGGGGAAAGGATTCCAGACCACGAACTGGATGGAGCAGAACCGTGCGCTGTTCCGCGCACTGCGGCTGGAGCGAGTGGTCACGTTCATTACGATTGGGCTGATTGTGTTTGTGGCGGCACTCAATATTCTGATTTCGCTGATCATGATGGTGATGGAAAAGACACGCGACATTGCAGTGCTGGTTTCGATGGGCGCGCGGCGGGAGCAGGTGCGGCGAATCTTCATCTGGCAGGGGCTGTTAATCGGCATCATTGGCACGGCGCTAGGACTGGTGGTGGGCTACACGGTGGCGATTCTGGCCGGGCGCTATCACTGGATCTCGCTTTCGGCCGAGGTGTATGCCATCGACTACGTGCCGTTTGTGCCGCGAGCAATGGATGCGGCACTGGTAGCCGCCGTGTCACTGGCAATCAGCTTTATTGCGACGGTGTATCCGTCACAGTCGGCGGCGCGGGTGCTGCCCGCCGAAGCGCTGCGGTATGAGTAGAAATCAGCAGGCACATCACGGCGTTGCCAGGACTGACGTGGTCTAATTAAAGGCGTGGATGGGGAAAACGGTGCGTTTTCACAATTATGTGGCGTGGGAATTTGCACCAGGGAGAACGCGGGGTGCATCCAATGGTTAAAGACGGGATCCTCCGAGTTGAGGCTCTCCGCAAGGTTTATCGTTCGGGAAGCACAGACCTTGTGCTCTTTGACAACTTGTCTTTCACGGTACATGAAGGTGAAATGCTGGCAATTGTAGGCCAGAGCGGTGCGGGAAAGTCTTCGCTGCTACATATTTTGGGAGCTCTGGACACAGCAAGTTCGGGCGAGGTTTATTTCGCGAACACCCGGCTGACTTCATTGAGTGAGCAGGCGGCAGCCGACTTCAGAAATCGCCAGATTGGATATGTGTGGCAGTTTCATTACCTGCTGCCGGAGTTCACGGCGCTGGAAAACGTGGCCATGCCTTTGTACTTGCGGGGCGAAAGCCGCCGCAAAGCCGAAGCCGAGGCCGCCAAATGGCTCGAGGAAGTTGGACTCGGCGACCGCGGGCACCATCGTTCGGGCGAACTTTCTGGCGGTGAGCAACAGCGGGTTTCGCTGGCCCGGGCGCTGGTGACTTCGCCAAGGATGTTGCTGGCGGACGAGCCGACCGGGGATCTGGACAATCGTACGGCGAATTCCGTATTTGAGCTAATTTCCAGACTGCACACCAGTTACCGGATCACCTCGATTATCGTTACGCATAACATGGCGTTCGCGAGCAGGTGCAGCCGCATACTATCGTTGGCGGGCGGGGTGGTAACCGAAGTCACGCCAGAGTCTTTATCGCATTCTTAGGGTTATTTCCCTTAGCTTCGGCGGCGATTTGGTGGCATAGTTGGCGTAACACAACGAGAGAGCACCAAAAGTTCAGGAACTGTGGGATTTTGGCCGCTTCATTGCGCGGCGGGTGAGAGACAAGTGTAGAACTTTTTTCCGTTTGGTAATTGAGACCAAGCGGGCGGGATCCAGTTCTGGATCCTATCACGGGCCCCGAGGGGATGATTCCTCGGTGGCACCAGAGGTGAAGCAGGGAGAAGGTCTCCCGTCACCGGTAATGGCCGGGGCGGAGGGACTGGGAGACACACAATGTTCGAACGGTACACCGAAAAAGCACGGCGCGTGATTTTCTTTGCACGTTATGAAGCCAGCCAGTTCGGCTCTCCGTATATTGAAACGGAGCACCTTCTGCTAGGTCTGTTGCGCGAGGACAAAGCGCTGACCAATCGCTTCCTTCGCCAGCATTCGTCGGTGGATTCCATCCGGAAACAGATCGAAGCCCACACCACGGTTCGGGAAAAAGTATCGACCAGTGTAGACCTGCCACTCAGCAACGAGTGCAAGCGGGTGCTGGCGTATGCCTCCGAGGAAGCCGAGCGGCTCAGCCACAAGCACATTGGCACGGAGCATCTGCTGCTTGGGCTGCTGCGCGAAGAGAAGTGCTTTGCTGCGGAGATACTGGCCGAGCGCGGACTGAAACTGGCGGCCATCCGCGAAGAGCTGCAGCGCACCACGCAGGAGAAAGTGCAACAACAGCCGCAGCGGGCCGCCAATCGCGAGTCGTCGCTGCTGGCCGAGTTCTCACGCGACCTGACGCAGGCGGCAATGGAGAATCAGCTTGACCCGCTGGTGGGCCGCGATGGCGAGGTGGACCGTACCATCCAGATTTTGTGCCGCCGGACGAAGAACAATCCAGTGCTGATCGGCGAGCCCGGCGTGGGCAAGACGGCGATCGTGGAAGGACTGGCGCAACGCATTGCAGACGGCGAGGTACCTTCGTTCCTGGCCGACAAGCGGGTGCTGGCGCTCGATCTTTCGCTGATTGTCGCGGGCACAAAGTATCGCGGACAGTTCGAGGAGCGGCTGAAGACGATCATGAAGGAGCTGATCGAGAATCAGAACTCGATCATCTTTATTGATGAGCTGCACACACTGGTGGGAGCCGGTTCGGCCGAGGGCTCGCTGGATGCGGCGAACATCCTAAAGCCGGCGTTGTCGCGCGGTGAGATTCAGTGCATTGGAGCAACCACTCCGGGCGAATACCGCAAGTCCATCGAGAAGGATCGCTCGCTGGAGCGGCGCTTCCAGTCCGTAAAGGTGCCCCCACCGAACGAGTCGGATTCGATCAAGATTTTGATGGGGATCAAGGACCGTTACGAGAAGTTCCACGCGGTGAGCTATACGGACGAGTCGATCAACTTTGCGGTCTCGCATTCGAACCGGTATATTCCGGATCGCTTCCTGCCGGACAAAGCAATCGATCTGATCGATGAGGCGGGCGCGCGGGTGAAGCTGCGTCAGTCGGCGCTGCCGGAAGAGATCACCGAAGTGCAGAAGCGGATCAAGTTCATCGTGCACCGGATGGAAAACGCCATCGCGAACCATGAATTTGAGAAGGCCCGATTCTATTCCGATGAGGAACGCAAAGAGCGCGAGAACCTGCGCGCACTGCGTGAGAAGTTCCATCTGGATGAGAGTGCGACGGGCATTGTGCAGCGCGAGGATATTGAGGAAGTGGTCTCGCGGTGGACGGGAGTTCCTGTAGCGGCGATTAAGGAAGAAGAATCACAGAAGCTGCTGCGAATCGAAGAAGAGCTGCACAAACGGGTGATCTCGCAGGAGAAGGCGATCTCGGCTTTGGCCAGAGCGATCCGGCGCTCACGTGCGGGACTGAAGAATCCGGCGCGTCCGATTGGCTCGTTCCTGTTCCTGGGACCGACGGGCGTCGGTAAGACGGAAGCGGCCCGTACGCTGGCGCAGTTCATGTTCGGCAGCGAGAAGAGCCTCATACGCTTCGATATGTCGGAGTACATGGAGAAACATTCGGTCAGCAAGTTGATCGGCTCGCCTCCAGGGTATGTGGGCTACGAAGAAGGTGGACAGCTGACCGAACGGGTCAAACGTGCACCGTATTCGGTGGTGCTGCTGGATGAAATCGAAAAGGCGCATCCGGATGTGTTTAACATCCTGCTGCAGGTGTTTGAAGATGGACAGCTGACGGATGGCCTCGGCAATACCGTGGACTTCAAGAACGTCATTCTGATCATGACCTCGAACATCGGCGCGCGGCACATGATCAAGCGCGAAGGGCTGGGCTTCTCTTCCAATAAAGAAGAGAACATCAGCGACAAAGTCGAGGAGATGGTGAAGAGCGAGGTCAGGAAGACCTTCAATCCTGAGTTCCTCAATCGCCTGGACGAAGTGGTGATCTTTAACGCGCTGAGCGAACACGACCTGAATCAGATTGTGGAGCTGATGGTGACGCAACTGAATCACAACCTGGCGCAGCGAGCGATCACGATCACGGTGACCGAGGATGCGCGCAAGTGGATTCTGGAGAAGACGATCACGGACCGCAGCTACGGGGCACGTCCGTTGCGCCGGGCTCTACAGAAGTATGTGGAAGATCCGCTGTCAGAGGCGCTGATCCAGGGGAGCATCAAGACGCGGCCGGCGTTTGTCGAAGTCTATCTCGACAACAATCAGCTTTTCTATCGCGAAGTTGGCGAAGAGAAGACGGACGGCGCGCTGCTCCTCAACTAACACGCTTTCCACCTAACAGGAAGCGCCACCGGGATGCCGGTGGCGCTTCTTTTTGGCTGCGCGCTGAACGTGTCAGGGCGAGCCAGAAGCGCCGGATACAGCGACTCTGGCATTGCCCTAGAAGCGCTGCAATTCTGAAACTTCTTCTCCCAAATCTCATCAAGTAGGTATGCAACTGCTTGTCTATAGTGCGCCCTGGTGTTGTGATTGCCGCGAAGCCAAACGCTTCCTCGACAAACATGCGATCCCTTATCAGGAGATCGATATTGAGAAGACTCCCGGTGCCGCCGCCGAAGTGATTCGCAACACCGGTAAACGCGGCATCCCGCAGTTTGTGATTGACGGCAAGTGGGTACAGCCATATCGCCCTGGGCAAGGCTTTCTCTATGACGAAATGAGCGAGTTGCTCGGCATTGGCAAGAGCTGAGGGGGCTTGTTTTTTAGCCAGGCGAGTTTGCACGACCGGTTTTCCTTTTCCGCCGGTGCAAGATAAATAGAGAAGAGGACCTCCTGTTTGGGCCGAGACGCTCCCGGCCTTTTTTTATAGGTGCGGAAATCCTAATCTGCGCGCCGACATTGCTACAATAGAAAGTTCAGCCCTGAATACTTTCCGCAGTAAAGGAGTTTGCTTTGATACCTCGCTATACGCGCCCTGAGATGGGTAGGATCTGGAGCGACGAAAACAAGTTTCGCACCTGGTTGCAGGTTGAGGTGGCGGCAAGCGAGACCCTCGCCGAAGCCGGGATTGTCCCCAAGTCGGCGGCGCGGGCTATCCGCGTAAAGGGTGCGGGGTTTGAAGTTGAGCGCATCTACCAGGTGGAAGCCGAGGTGAAGCACGACGTGATCGCTTTTACCACGGCGGTGGCGGAGAAGGTGGGTCCGGAGTCGCGCTGGCTGCACTATGGATTGACGTCCAACGACGTGGTGGATACGGCGCAGGCGCTGTTGGTGCAGCAGGCTTCGGTGCTGCTGCGGGCTGACATAGAACGATTTCTGGCGGTGCTGGAGCGACGCGCACTGGAGTTCCAGCACACGCCCCAGATTGGACGCACGCACGGGGTGCATGCCGAGCCAATCACCTTTGGGCTGAAGATTGCGAACTGGTTCAGCGAGATGCAGCGCAACCTGGAGCGTTTTGACTTTGCTACCGAGCAAATGCGCGTGGGCAAACTGAGCGGCGCCGTCGGCAACGGCGCACACCTTGATCCAAAGTATGAGGAGTTGATCTGCGAGCGGCTGGGACTCGACCCGGCAGCGGTTTCGTCGCAGGTGATTCAGCGCGACCGCCATGCATTCTACGTGGCCACCCTGGCAGTGGTGGCCTGCACGCTGGACAAGATAGCTACCGAGATCCGTCATCTGCAGAAGACCGAGGTACGAGAGGCCGAGGAATTCTTCAGCGAGAAGCAGAAGGGATCGTCGGCGATGCCGCACAAGCGGAACCCGATCACCTGCGAGCAGATCTCCGGACTGTCGCGGGTGATTCGAGGAAATGTGCAGCCGGCCTTTGAAGACGTTGCGCTGTGGCATGAGCGCGACATCTCACACTCGTCGGTGGAGCGGGTGATTCTGCCGGACTCGACGACGCTGCTGGACTACCTGCTGGCGAAGACCACCAACCTGGTGGACACCATGCTGGTGTATCCCGAGCGGATGTTGCGCAACCTGCACTCGACGGGCGGGTTGGTATTTAGCGGGCAGCTTCTGCTGGACCTGGTGGAAGCCGGAGTGCTGCGCGAGGACGCTTACCGGATTGTGCAGCGCAATGCGATGCAGGCGTGGCGCGAGGAAAAGAACTTCCGCGAGCTGGTTTCGGCCGACCCGGAGATCACTTCGCGGGTGAAGAAAGCGACGCTGGATAAGGCGTTTGACCTAAGCCGCCAGCTTCGGAACGTAGACAAGATCTTCAAGCGCGTTTTTCCGAAGCTGAAATCTGCGTCTGGCAAGGGACGGGCCACATCCAAGGCAAAGAAGGTGGTCAGGGCCAAGGCTATCCAGTGATTATGGAAGCCGCAACCGGGTTGGAAGCCTTTCGTTCCTCTATCGCAGAAAAGCAGCCGTGCAGAACGGCAATAGGCAGTAACATAGTCGATCAGCATGACGCCCATTCTTGACGCCATTCATTCTCCAGCGGACGTAAAGCGCTTGTCGCTTCCCGAACTGCAACAGCTCGCCGACGAGATTCGCGGTGAGTTGATCTCCGTGCTGGCGCTTACGGGCGGGCACTTGGGACCGAACCTCGGCGTGGTGGAGCTGACGATTGCGATGCACTACGTATTCGACACGCCAACCGATCATTTTCTCTTCGACGTGAGCCACCAGGCGTATGTGCACAAGCTGCTGACCGGGAGACGCGACCGCTTCTCGACAATCCGCACGCCGGGCGGATTGAACGGCTTTATGCTGCGCACCGAGAGCGAACACGACTGTTACGGCGCGGGACACGCTGGCACGGCGCTTTCGGCGGCGCTGGGAATGGCCGTGGCACGCGACAAGATGGGCGGCAAAGAGCATGTGGTGGCCTTGGCCGGCGATGCTGCGTTCACCTGCGGCATTACGTACGAGGCGCTGAACAATATCGCGTCGCAGACCAAGCGGCTGATCATTGTGCTGAACGACAACAAATGGTCCATCGACAAGAACGTGGGCGCAATTGCGACCTACTTCAACAAGATTGTGACCAGCCCGCAGTATCACCGGCTCTATGAACGCGCGGCTAAGCTGGTGGAAAAAGTCGGAGGCAAGTCCGCGGCGCAGGTGGCGCGCAAGGCCGAAGAGGCTGCCAAGAGCATGCTGTGGCCCTCGGTGATCTTCGAGGAGTTCGGGCTGAAATACTACGGTCCCGCCGACGGACACGACATTGCATCGCTGATTCGCACCTTCCAGTTTCTGAAGACGCTGGAGCGGCCGGTGCTGTTACACGTGATCACGCAGAAGGGCCGGGGCTTTGAACCAGCGGAGGAAAAGCAGAAGAAGTTCCACGGACTGGGGCCGTACGATCCTGAGACGGGCGAGACGAAGCCGCTGACACAGCGTACGTATTCGGAGGTGTTTGCCGATACTCTGGCACGGCTGGCGAGCGTCAACAATCGGGTGGTGGCGATTACGGCAGCGATGCCAAACGGTACGGCGCTCGACCGCTTCCGGGCAGTGCATCCAGACAAGTATTACGACGTGGGGATTGCCGAAGAACATGCGGTGCTGTTTGCCGCCGGTATCGCAACCAAGGGATTCAAGCCCTTCTGCGCGATCTACTCTACGTTTTTGCAGCGGGGCTTCGATCCGATTGTGCATGACGTTTGCCTACAGAACCTGCCGGTAGTCTTTTGCATGGATCGTGGCAGCCTGAGCGGAGACGACGGACCGACCCATCACGGATTGTTCGACATCAGCTACCTGCGCGGGATTCCGAACATTGTGCATATGAATCCGAAGGACGAAGACGAATTGGCGGACATGCTGTACACGGCAATGCTGCATAACGGTCCGTCGGCTGTGCGATATCCGCGCGGGATTGGGCCAGGCACGGCCGTGAAGGAACATCCTGAGGCGGTTGCGATCGGCAAGGCGGAGTTGCTGGAACACAGTGGAAACGACCGGGTCGCCATCTTTTCACTGGGAGCGATGCTGCCGCTGGCTCGCGAGATTGCAGGCAAACTGGCGCTGGAGGGCGTGGCGGCAGCGGTGATCAACGCGCGCTTTGCCAAGCCGGTGGACGGCGCGATGATCGCTGAATACGCGGAATCAGCCGATGTTTTGCTGACGCTGGAAGACCACGCACTGGCGGGCGGCTTTGGCAGCGCGGTGCTGGAAGAGCTGAACCGGCTGGGACTGAGCACTCCGGTGGTGAGGATTGGCTGGCCGGACCAGTTCATTGAGCACGGCAAGCCGGACAGTCTGCGCAAGAAGTACGGGCTGACGGCGGAGGCTGCGCTGACAGGGCTTCGGCAGCACCTGGGGATCCCGGTTTAGAGCAGGTTGCGCCGATTGCGGGGGCCGATCTCAATCGATGAGCGCTTCTCGCTGGCGTGCGGCAGTGTCCATCCGAGAACCTTAAACGGCAGGTAGGAGTGCAGAGGGATGACTCCGGGCCATCCCTCTGGCTACTTGTGATCGAGCAGTGGGCCGCCCAAGGCAGCGACATCGCGACGGGTGGGGCGGCCGACCTTGGCGGTGTGCTGGGCGGTGAACTCTGGCCCGTACTTCTCCAACAGTACGGGGACGAGAGCGCCTTCGGCTTCCTTGACGAAGGTCATCGTGCCCTGCTCGTTGAGGTCGATGCGAATAAAGTCGCCGAGCTTGATCTGGGCGGTGGCCACGAGGTTCGCCAACGGGAAGACGATGTTCTTCTCGATGCTGCGCTTGAGATGGCGGGCTCCGTACTTGGGGTCGGTTCCTTCCTGAAGCAGGAGCGCCTTGACACGAGGCGTGCAACTAAAGACGAACTGGTTGTTGCCGGTGGCCTGGAGGATTCGCTGCTGCACCAGGCTGAGTTCGATTTCCAGGATTTTCTCCAGGTGCTCGCGGCGCAAGGTTTTGAAAACGACCACCTTATCGATGCGGTTCATGAACTCCGGAGAAAATTTGCGGCGTGCGGCATCTACGGCGGCGCGGTTCATCTTGTCGTCGATCTTATTATCGATCACCCCACTGGGCTGGGCGAAGCCCATCGCGCCATTGAGCAGTTCGTTCATCTCCCCGGCTCCGAGGTTGGAGGTGAGGACGATGAGGCACTGGGAAAGATCAACGCGGCGATTGTCACCGAGCGTAAGTGTGGCTTTGTCGAGGATTCCGAGCAATAACTGCCAGAGCGCATCGCTAGCTTTCTCGATTTCGTCGAAGAGCAGCAGCGAGAGCTTGAGGCGGTCGGTGTGCCACTGGTTCAGGGCCTCCTGGGTAAGCAGGGGGTGAGTTTCGCGGTGTCCGAGATAGCCCGGGGGCGAGCCGATGAGCTTGGCAATCTCATGCGAGTGCTGGAATTCAGCGCAGTCAATCTTGACGATCGCGTGTGCGTCGCCAAAGAGCGCCTCGGCGACGGCTTCCACCACACGGGTTTTTCCCGAACCGGTCGGCCCGAGGAACAGGAGATTGCCGACGGGTCGTCCGGGCGGGTTGAGGCCAGCGAGAAACATCTGATAAATCTCGGTAACTTTTTCGACAGCATCATCTTGGCCAACGATCTTGCGGCGAATGGCGTTGTCGAAATCCTGCGCGTCGCTGGAGCGGCGGGAGGGGTCAAGAGCTGCATTGAGTCCGGTTTTCATAGTTTTGACCATGCAAAAGATCGGGAACCCCCTCCTGGACGGGAGGATGAATCCTGAGATGGAGATCGGGAGGATATCGTTGTATCAGAGACGAAACAGAGCTGAAACGCATTCAAAAAAAGCACTTTCTGGCTCGCTCCTTTACCCATAGATAAAGTTAGATGCACAATGTTGAAAAAAGAATGTGGGTAGCGGACATGACCGCAAGGGCATTGACCGAGAGCTAATACCTTTGGGTTACCCACAGGATTAATATTCCTGGAACTCAGGTGATCTACCCTCGTGGACGATGGCAATGCGTGCTAGTATCCGCTCAGATTCAACTCTGGATTGCCCATGTCCCGGAAATCGGTATCTCTCTCCGTCCTTACATCTGCCGCTATATTGGTCGCGGTATTTGCGATTTGCGAAAAACTTCCGCTGCACGCAGGCGCGGTGAATTTCTCTGGCGCGGCGGCAGTTGCACGCACGCCGGATATCAAGCAGGCACCCGCTGTGGTGCCATCATCTGGGCGCACGCTGCCTCCGGATACAAAACTGCACACGGTGGCCAAGGGAGAAAGCATGCCCGCCATCGTGCATCATTACCTGCCCTTGACGACTTATCTGACTGGCAGCGAGTTGGAGCAGGCGATACGGGCGGCAAATCCCGAGATCAAGGGACTTTGGCCGAAGCCGGGATCGGAGATCACGATCCCCTCGTACAAGGAAAACTGGTCGGAGAAGCCTGTGCCGATCTCGAAGAACTTCGAGGTGCGTGCGGTTTACCTGACGGGCACGATGGCAGGCAGCGCCAAAGGACTGGATATCATCCGCAAATGGCGCGAAGCAGGCGGCAACAGCGTGGTGTTCGACATCAAGGACTCCGACGGCTCGGTCAGCGTTCCGACCGGGTTGCCACTGGCGCCGGAGCAGAAGAGCTACCCGATCCGCAATCTGCCGAAGTTTACGGCGTTTTTGCATGCGCAGGGACTACACGCGATTGCGCGAATTGCGATCTTCCGCGACGATGCGCTGGTGACGAAGCATCCGGAACTGGCGGTGCAATCGCGCCGGAGCGGCGGAGCGTGGCGTGAAAATGGAAAGCTGGTATGGACCGACTCCTCCAATCCGAAGGTCTGGGAGTACAACATTGGGCTGGCGAAGTTTGCGGCGGCGAATGGAGCGGATGAGATCCAGTTCGATTACGTACGCTTTCCAGCCGAGGGCGACCAGAAGGACGCGAAGTTCCTGTTTGAGGCACAGCATCCGGATTGGAAGCGGGCCAACGCAATCACCAGTTTCCTGCAGAAGGCGCAGGCCGAACTCAAGCCTTCGGGCGTCTTATTCTCACTGGATGTGTTTGGCGTGATGGCATGGCAGCGTCCGATCGACCTGTCACACACCGGGCAGGACATTCCAGAGATGGCGAAGTACTGCGACGTGATGTCTCCGATGATCTATCCCTCGCATTTCTTCGGCATGGACGGATATACCTCGCCCGGAGATGCACCGGAGCACTTCATCGGCGAGTCGATGGCGCGCTTCGAGAAGGTAACGGCGTCAAGCGGAGTGGTGCTGCGTCCCTGGCTGCAAGCATTTGGCTGGAAAACGAAGAGCTACTCGCCGGAGTACATACGCATCCAGGTTGCGGTGTCGCGCAGCAAGGGTGGCAACGGGTTCTTGTTCTGGAACGCGAACAACGATTACAGCAAACCATACTCGGCAATGCCGGAAATGCTGCAGGACAAGGCAAAGTATTTCCGCGGCGACGAGGTAAAGAGCTATTCGGAAAAAGCAGCGGCGAAAAACAGCGGCACGGCTGGCAATTGAGCCTTGCTGGATAGAGCCAGAAACAAGAGCGAGTGGTTGTGCTGCGGATGCAGGTTTGCGCTCTGACCTGCGACGCATATAATTAGCAGGTTTCCATGTCTTACGACTGTAGTCCCGAGCAATACGCGCTGGTAGCTTATGTGAAGAATGAACTAGGAGAGTTCGTGGAGGAGTTGCGCCGCGAGCTCCACCCAGTTCATGCGCATCTGCCTACCCACCTGACGGTGCTTCCACCCCGCCCACTACGGGGAGGAGAAGCAGACGCAGTGGCGATGCTGCGGCAGCAGGGATCGACGGTGGCTCCTTTTGAAGTGGAGCTGGGCGAGGTGGAAAGCTTCCTGCCGGTTACTCCAACGGTGTTCATTCGGGTGAGCTACGCAGGCTACCGGATGCGGGAGCTGCACGACCTGCTGAACCGCGAGGGACTGGCGTTCACGGAGTCGTTACCCTACATGCCGCACGTGACCGTAGCGAAGCTGGACAGCAACGAACGCGCGGAAGAAGTTCTGCGGATGAGTAAGGTGCGTTGGGCAGATTATGCCGGATCACACCGTGTGACGGTTGAACGGTTGACGTTTGTGCGCGGCGGCAACCACACGTGGACCGACTTGGCCGAGATTGTGTTGTCAGCCCCCCTCCGATAGGTTTAGCCCGAAAGCGCGGCGTCCGTCGCACGAGCGGACATGACCGTCTTTCGCATTGCAAAACAAGTGGATACAAAGCTAAATGATGTGAGCACGCCGCCGTCCAGACGCGCCAGAAACTCCCCAATCGATTTGGAGTATCGCGCAAAAGGGCTGCCGGGAGGCGTTGCCATGATGAGGTCGCGATGCAAATTGTAGTCTATGGTGCTGGATACTTGGGAACGGTGCTCTCTGCGTGCCTTGCGGATTTCGGGACGCCCATTGTTTGCTGTGACGCGTCGGAAGAGAAGATCCTGAATCTGGCGCAGGGACACATTGCGTTCTATGAGAAAAACCTGGAAGAAATCATCCGCCGCAATGTGCGGGCGGGAAGGCTGACTTACTCGATTGAAATCGAGGCTCAGGTTGCGCGCTCGCAGGTGGTGTACCTGGCGCAGGACGATCCGGACGAGACCGAGGCGATTGCGCTGCGGCTGGCTCCTGCGGCCCAGCCGGGAACTCTGCTGCTGGTCTGCACTCCGACACCGGTGGGTACGGCGAGCCAACTTGCCCTGAAGCTGTCTGCCTTGGGCTACGACCTGCCAGTCGTGGCGCATCCGGTGTCGCTGACTGAAGGCTGCGCGGTGGAAGACTTCAACTGGCCGGACCGGCTACTGTTCGGAACCAGAAGCGTGGACGCGATCTCTACCCTGAAGGTGATCTACCGGCCGCTGGTGATGCGTGGGACTCCGGTGATTGTGACCAACGCGGAGACGGCAGAGCTGGTGCGCGAAGCGGCGACTGCGTTTATCGCGACGAAGATTTCATTCATCAACGAGATGGCGGCGCTCTGCGAACACGTGAATGCTGATGCGCTGGACCTTTCACTGGCGCTAGGGTTGGATAAGAGAATTGCGCCACGCTGCCTGCAAGCCGGCGTAGGAATGGGCGGCAGTTTTGTGGAGAGCGACCTGGCGAACTTGACCTCGCTGGCGCAGCGCAAGGGAGTGCAGTTGCAGATGCTGACGGCAGCGCAGGCAGTGAGCCAGCAACACGCCGAGCGTACCATGCGCAAGATCGCCGAGGTGATGCCGACACTGCGCGACGCGCGAGTGGGACTACTGGGATTGGCGGTAAAACCGCATACCAGTTCGGTGGCGGGATCGTCCTCCGTGGCGCTTGCCCGGCAGTTGGTACAGAGCGGCGCGGTCGTGCGGGCCTATGATCCGTTTGCCATGCTGCACGCGGAGCGGGAGTTGCAGAAGGTTGTGTCGCTGTGCGACTCGGCTTACCTGGCCGCCGAGGG
>Ga0181520_10007173_pt1 | contig 16577 bp, 16 predicted proteins | sample PEATcosm2014_Bin_29_FD_132451 | JGI IMG/M metagenome (GOLD analysis project Ga0181520, IMG submission 132451) | Peatland microbial communities from MTU Mesocosm Facility, Houghton, MI, USA - PEATcosm2014_Bin02_30_metaG | ecosystem: Environmental > Terrestrial > Soil > Wetlands > Peat | place... | reverse complement strand
GCCGCCACGCATCGACGTCGACGCGGGGAGCGCGCCGCGCACGCTTTACCCGTCGTCGCAGTGCGAGGAGAATGCCGCCTCAGCGCGTTAGCGCAAAGCTGGCGGAGAGGGAGGGATTCGAACCCCCGGTACGGTTGCCCGTACGCCGCATTTCGAGTGCGGTGCGATCGACCACTCTGCCACCTCTCCGCGAGGTCGCGACGGCGAGCCGAGAAGGGCTCGGTCAACGGGTCGGCGCGCCGATTAGCATGGCCGGCTCAGGGCCGCAAGGCCGCGCCTCCGCGCGGCCGCGCCCACGCGAATAGGCCGACGAGCGCGAGCGCGGCGAGAGCGGCGCCGGTCAGAAAGGTGGCCTGCGCGCCGAACGCGTCCCACAGCGCGCCGGCGATGAGGCTCGCGGCGAGCGAGGCTGCGCCGCTCGCCAGGTTGAAGATCCCGAACGCCGAGCCGCGCTTCTCCGCCGGCGCCGCATCGGCGACCAGCGTCGACAGAACCCCCTGGGTCAGGCCGAGATGCAGGCCCCACAGCGCCACGCCGAGCGCCGCGACGGCGAGGTTCGAGGCGAGGCCGAGCGTCAGCTCGGCGACGATCAGCAGGAAGAAGCCGACGCTCGCGACGCCCATGCGGTCGAAGCGGTCGGAGAGCGCGCCGGCGGGATAGGCGGCGAGCGCGTAAACCAGGTTCATGGTCACAAAGACCAGCGGCGCCAGCGTCGCCGGCAGGCCGAGCCCGACCGCCCGCAACACCAGGAACGCTTCCGAGAAGCGCGCCAGCGCGAACAACGACGCGATCGCCGTCGTGCGCCAGAACGCGCGCCCCAGCGCGCGCGGCGCGCCGGCCGACGCGGTCGCCTTCTTCGCCCGCGCGCCGGTCGCGGCGGGCTCGTCGACCGCGGCGAGAAGCAGCGCGACGGCGAGGAAGGCGGGAACGGCTGCAACCCAAAACACGGCGCGGAAATTGTTCGCCGTCGCCGCCATCAACAGAACGCCGAGCAGCGGCCCGACGAAGGCGCCGACGGTGTCGAGCGCCTGGCGCAGGCCGAAGCTCGCGCCGCGCAGCTCGGGCGGCGCGATGTCGGCGATCAGCGCGTCGCGCGGCGCGCCGCGGATTCCCTTGCCGACGCGATCGATGAACCGCGCCGCGGTCACCCAACCGACCGACCCCGCCAGCGGGAAGATCGGCTTTGACAGCGCAGCGAGGCCGTAACCCAGCGCGGCGAGCAACTTGCGCCGGCCGAGCCAATCCGACAGCCCGCCGGAGACGATCTTCACCATCGACGCCGTCGCCTCGGCGACGCCTTCGACGACGCCGACCGCCTCCATCGACGCGCCCATGACACTGACGAGATAGACCGGCAGCAGCGCGAAAATCATCTCCGAAGAGACGTCCATCAGCAGCGAGACGAAGCCGAGCGCCCACACGCCGCGCGGGATGGCGGCGAGGCTCGCGCCGCCAAGGAGCCCTTTGCCGATATTGGGCCGATCGTTCACGCCGCGCTCCGCATCCGCGAGCCCCCGCGCGCCGTTTCGAGCAGGCGGGCGACGAAAGGTCAAGCGCGGCGGGCGCGCGCGTTTGCGGCCCGAACTCCGAGTGGCGCCGGGCGTGGCGTCGACCCTGGAGCGGTCCGTCGTCCGCTTCACGCGCCTTTCAGCGCTTGACCAAACAAGAGCGCGGGCTCAGGCGCGGCTCAGACGCCCGTCGGAAGGCGAGCCGAACGATCACGCCTGGTCGCCGAGCGCGAGCTTCAGCGCGCGCCGCCATTGCTCGGCGTCGATCACGCTCCAGCCGCGCACGCAGCCGTGGTCGCTGGCGAAGACGCGCACGCGCCCCTTCGCCGTGAAGGCGATGAGCGCGTCGGCCTCGTCGCTGATCGGAACCATTTCGGCCTGCAGCGCCGTGGCGATCGCTTGCGCCGCGGCGCCGCGATGCTCGACCACCTCGGCGCTCCACGACGCCGCGATCTCGCGGACCTCGCCGACGCTGACGATGCGGCCTTCGATCAGCGCGCAGGCCGCCGGGGCTTCCTCGGCGGCGAGGGCCGCGCCGACGCCGAGAGAGAGGGGGGAGCCGCCGAAAACGAACGCGGCGGCGAAGGCGAAGCGCGCGAGGACGGCGCGCCGGGGGCGGAGTTCTTGCATGGTCGCTCCTTTTCACTGCCCCCTCCTGCCGTAAGCAAGAGCGGGGCCACGGAACGTTTCCATGCAAGCAATGGACCAAATGCCGCACGCGGCACAGCGACGCAGCCCCGGTCGGCGCCGATTTTCGCCGCCGAGAGCTGGCGCGCGCCGGTCATTTCGGCTCGGCGGTCTCGGCGCCGAGCGCGCGCTCCCATTGATCGGCGCGGACCACCGCCCAATTGCGCACGCAGCCGTGGTCGAAGGCGAAGACGCGCACCCGCCCCTCCGCGGCGAAGGCGAGGAGCGAATCGGACTCGCCGTCGATCGGCGCCATCTCGGCTTCCAGCGCCGCGGCGATCGCCTGCGCCGCCCGGCCGTGGCGCTCGACCACCTCGGCGCTCCACGACGCCGCCGTCTCGCGCACCTCGCCTTCGGTGACGATGCGGCCCTTGAACAGCGCGCAGGCCGTCGGCCCCGCGTCTTCGGCGAGCGCCCCGCCGGCGCCCAGGCCGGCGGCGAGGGCGAGGCCCAGCGCGGCGGCGACGGCGAGGCGCGCAAGCGCCGGGCGCGGCGGACGAAGTTCGGACATGTTCGCTCCTTTCGACTTCGCGCCTCTCCTAGCAAGAAAGCGACCGGGTGGGGAGCGAGGGCGTCGGGACGGGCGGCGCGCCGGCGGCGCGCCGCCCGTCCCGACGCCCCCCGCGCCCCGCGCCCGCGCTTGCCAGACAACGCGCGCCGAAGCAGACTTGCGCTTCACGCCCGCCGGCGCAGGCTCGCGCCTGCCGTCGCCGCCGATACGGCGAAGGTCGGGTCTGGAGGGAGGGTCGTATGAAATCACAATTCATTGTGGCGATCGGCGCGGCGACGGCGCTGCCGACGATCCTCTTCCTGGCGGTCGCGATCGAGCTTCCGCTGGGCGAAGCGTGCGCCGCCCAAGCTGCGAAGCCGCGCGTCAGCTTCGCCGAGGACGTCCTGCCGCTGCTCAAGTTCCGATGCGGCGCCTGCCACCTGCCCGGCGGCGAGGGAACCGAGAAGAGCGGCTTCGAGGTTTCCTCCTACGAGAGCGTGATGCGCGGCACCCAGTACGGCGCGGTGGTCGTCGCCGGCGACCCGGACGTCAGCAGCCTGATGCGGCTGCTCGACTGGCGCGTCTCGCCCGACATCCGCATGCCGCACGGCAAGAAGCAATTATCGGTCTGCGACCGCGACGTCTTCCGCACCTGGATCCTCGAGGGCGCGAAGGACAACTGAGGCGGGGCGGCGGAGAGGAGCGCGTCGAGCCGATTCTTGGAGACGTCGACGCCGGCATAGGAAGCGTCCGGCCGATCCTGTCCGCGCGCAAGCGGGCTTCGCTTCGAGCGGCCCAGGCGCCGGTTCGGGTTCGATGGAACCGCAAGCGAAGCCCGACGCTTTCCCGCGGGCACGGCGTCCCGAAGAGGCGCCGGTCTTCCGCTCGCCGCCGCTCCGGCCGTCACGCCAAGGTCGGCGCCCCGTGAGTTGCAAGGGGGCGACGCGCAGGCGTTGCAGGCGCGGTCGCTCATTGCTTGCTCGGCGCGAGTGTGGCGCGATCGACGGCGGCGCGACGCTGCCGGAGGGAACGCGCGCGCTGCTGGCGCGCGCCCGCAGCGCCCCGAAGGACGACAAGCCCAACGAGGCGCTGCGCCGGCTGATCGCCAAGACGCTCGGCGTCGCGGCGTCGAAGGCGCGGCTCGTCGCCGGGGCGAAGAGCCGGCTGAAGCAGGCGGCGGCGACGGGAGAGCGCGGCGAGCTGGCGGGGCAGCGGCGCGCGAAGGAGCGCGGGCTAGAGCGGCCAGAAAAGGGTCGGCCAATCCTGGGACGCGGGAGAGGGAAATCAGGGGGTTGGGCGCCGGATTCGTTCCCTCTTGCGCAGGCGGGCGGCGCGGCCACGGGGGCGGGCGACGCGCCCGCGGCCGAGGCGAGCGCGGCCGGTCGAATTGGGAAATTCGTATCCCGTCACCACAATACCCCCGTCACCGCAATACCCGTCACCGCAATACAGCTCTGAATCTCTCGGGATGCTAGCCGCCTACTGCGCCGGCGCCGTCAACGCGTTCCAGGCGGCGAGAGAGTCCATGTAGTCTCTCCAGTGCGCGATCTTCCGGTTTTCGATCCTGATGATCGAGCAGAATCGATTGTTATATTTCACGCCCGTTGCGAGGATCGTCCCATGGACCTCGTATTCGATGACGACGACACGGCCGTCGTCTGTCTTGTGGACAGTCAAACTATCGGCAGACTGAAGCGCGACGTTGTCGACATAGCCCCTGAACGCGGCCATCAGGTCGGCCCGCCCCTTGATGACGCGAGGCCAACCGGGGACATCGTAGAGGACCTCGTAGACGACGTCGCCGGTGACAATGTCAAAGAAGTGCTCGCCATCGACGAGGTTGCCCAGCGCCCCTCGAACCAGATCGAAGTAAGGGGCGGCGGGTTCGTAGGCGGCGTATTTCGGATTCGCCATTCTTGACTCTCCATGCGCTTCGCAAGGTCGCTTACTACAGACGAGCTACATATAATTCGAAAGCTGGTTTCGCAGAAGAAAGCGCTTTGAACTCAGTCGCCAGCTCCGAGGTAAGTCATGGAGAGACAAAGCAAATCCGGCCACCTGGACCCCGCAGCCATCTGCAGAAGCTCGGACCCGATGGCGGTCCGGGAACTGCTGACGACAATCGGCGACAAGTGGATAATCTTTGTCGCGCTTTCTCTTGACCTCCTCGGACTACGGCGATCAGGTGGACGGCGCCCCGAGCGGCGGCGATGCGCCATGATGGTCGTTGTCATGAACCCATCTGAGAGAAGCCGCCCATAGGCAAGTCTATCAATAATCTGTCGTCTGTCACGATCGCCGGGCTCCATATCGCCAAGGCCGTTTTCCAGGCGCGCGGCGTCGAGGCGGCGGGCGCGACGATTGTCGCGCGCTCGCGGAATAAAAGTAACGCGCACCGTTTTCCCTTTGTGCTCGACGCCAAGCGACGGTAAATCGAGAAATCGGCGCATGTCACCGTAATCCGGCGCATGTCACCGTAATCCCGTAATCCATGTCACCGTAATCCCCGTAATCCGTAATCACGTAATCACGTAATCAGGCGCACGTCACCGTAATCACGTAATCACGTAATCACGTAATCGTAATCCCGTAATCCTCGCGAGCCCTGACCGCTCCGCGCGGCGCTGGCGCCGCGGAGCGGCCGAAGCGAAGCGAAGGAGCGGTGCAGCCGCTTGACGGCGACGGGGCGGCGTGGCCGGCGGAGGATTGGGGATTTGCGCGGGCGCGGATAGCCGAATTGGGGAATTCGCATTTGGACTGCACCCTACGTGTGAGACACGCGAATTGAGTGACAGCCCGCCCGTCTGCAAGTCGCTCGCCCTTTTCGCCAGGGCGGCCCTCGCGGTCGATCTCCTCCGCGCGACGAGCCGCGCTACGAGAGCAAGGCGCCGGCGCGCCGACTCCTCGCCACGCCCCTTCTGCAAGAAGAGAGGGGAACGCTTCTCCCGCTTCCCGCGTCCTCCCGCTTGCCGCCACTCGCTCCCCATGCTCCCCTCCCCCCATGGCCCTCGCCGTGATTCGCCCGGCTCCGCATGACGAGCTTAACGACGCTCAGCGCGTCGCCGTGGAGCACGGCGACGACCCGCTGTTGGTGATCGCCGGCGCCGGCGTCGGCAAGACGGCGACGCTCGCCCATCGCGTCGCCCATCTCGTGCTCTCGGGCGCCGACCCGAGGCGGATCATGCTGGCGACCTTCTCGCGTCGCGCCGCCGCCGAGATGAACCGGCGCGTGCAGCGCATCCTGGCCCGCCGACTCGGGCAGGAGACGGCGGCGGCTTCGCTCCCCGCCTACGCCGGCACCTTCCATTCCATCGGCGCCCGGCTCATCCGCGAATACGCGCCGCGGCTCGGCCTCGACCCGCGCTTCACCATCCACGACCGCGAGGATTCGGCCGACCTGATGGCGCTGTGCCGCCATGAGCTCGGCCTGTCGCAGACGGAACAGCGCTTCCCCGCCAAGGGAACCTGCCTCGCCGTCTACTCGCGCGTGGTCAACGCGCAGGCGCCGCTCGCCGAGGTCCTCGGCCGCCATTTCCCCTGGGCGGCGGCGCACGAGGATAAGTTGCGCGGCCTGTTCGCCGCCTACGTCGAGGCGAAGCAGCGCCACGCCGTGCTCGATTACGACGACCTGCTGCTCTACTTCGCTCAGATGCTCGCCGAACCCACGATAGCGGCCGAGGTCGCCAGCCGCTTCGACCATCTGCTGGTCGACGAATACCAGGACACCAACCGCCTGCAGGCGGAGATCGTCATGCGGCTCAGGCCCGGGGGCAAAGGCCTCACCGTGGTCGGCGACGACGCGCAGGCGATCTATTCGTTTCGCGCGACGACGGTGCGCAACATCCTCGACTTTCCCCAGCGCTTCGCGCCGCCGGCGCGCGTCGTCACGCTCGAGCGCAACTACCGCTCGACGCCGGCGATCCTCGCCGCCGCCAACGCCATGATCGCGCTCGCCGCCGAGCGCTACGAGAAGAACCTGTGGAGCGCGCGCGAGGGCGGCGCCCCGCCGGCGCTGGTGACGGTCGGCGAGGAGATCGACCAGGCGCGCTACGTGGCGACCGAGGTGCTGGCGAACCGCGAGGCGGGCGACAGCCTGAGGTCGCAGGCGGTGCTGTTCCGCGCCTCCCATCATTCGGCGCCGCTCGAGCTCGAGCTCAAGCGGCGCGACATCCCGTTCGTCAAGTACGGCGGCCTCAAGTTTCTCGACGCCGCCCACATCAAGGACGCGCTGGCGCTGCTGCGCTTCGCCGCCAATCCGCGCGACCGCGCCGCCGGCTTCCGCGTCGCGCTGCTCCTGCCTGGGATCGGCCCGGCCAACGCGGAAAGAATCGTCGCCGCAGGAGCGGCCGACGATTGTTTCGCCACGCTGGCGGCGTTCGACCCGCCGGCCAAGGCCCGCGCGGCCTTCGCCGCGTTCGCCGCCCTGCTCGTCCGCCTCGCGCGCGACGCGCCGTGGCCCGCCGATCTCAGCGAGGCGATCGCCTGGCGGCGCGCCACGCTGGAGGAGGCTTATGACGACGCCCCCGCCCGCGCGGCCGACCTCGACGCGCTGGAGCGCCTCGCTGCGGCTTTCCCCTCGCGCGAGCGCTTCTTGACCGAGCTGACGCTCGATCCGCCCGACGCGACCAGCGACGAAGCGGGGCCGCCGCTCAAGGACGAAGACTATCTCGTCCTCTCCACCATCCATTCCGCCAAGGGGCAGGAATGGAGAAACGTGTTCGTGCTCAACTGCGTCGACGGCTGCATCCCCTCCGACCTCGCCGCCGGATCGTCGGAGGAGATCGAGGAGGAGCGACGCCTGCTCTACGTGGCGATGACGCGCGCGCGCGACGCGCTGACCCTGATCGTCCCGCAGCGCTTCTATGTCCATGGCCAGGCGAAAGCGGGCGATCGCCATGTCACGGCGAGCCGCACGCGCTTCATTCCTGCGCCGCTGATGAAGCATTTCGACTGCCGGACCTGGCCGCCCGCCGCGGCCGAGCCGGCGACGCGCGTCGCCGAAGGGCCGAAGGTCGACCTGACCGCGCGCATGCGCGCGATGTGGCGGTAGAGCGGGCGGCGATTTGACCGGCCCTCATCCGGCCGCGCTTCGCGCGTCCACCTTCTCCCGCAAGCGGGAGAAGGATTTCGCGGCGGCGCCTCCGCCCCCTCTCCCGCTTGCGGGAGAGGGCTGGGGTGAGGGCAGGCCGCTTCAACTGGAATGCGGCGCGAGCAAGCGGAAAGGTCCCATGAGCGACGATCGGCGAGTTCCCCCTGAGGCCGGGGATTTCTGCTCGGGCTTCGTTCCCGATTACGAGGACCAGGTGCGCCGCTCGATCGACTTCGCCGGCGTCGGCCATGACTTCTTCATTCGCGGCAAGGCCGAGCGCCTGATCGAGATCGCCCGGCGGCTCGGGCTCGCCCAGCCGGGAGCGCGGCTCCTCGACGTCGGCTGCGGCTATGGCCTCATCCATCCCTGGCTCGCTCCCGCGGGCTTCGCGGTCACGGGCGTCGACATCGCCGCCGACGCGATCGTCGAGGCGCGGCGTCGCCAGCCGACGAACGACTATCTCGTCTACGACGGCGAGCGGCTGCCGTTCGCCGACGCTTGCTTCGATCTGGCGACCGCGATCTGCGTGATGCACCATGTGCCGCCGCCGCGCTGGCCGCGGTTCGTCGCCGAAGCGTTTCGCGCGCTCAAAGTCGGCGGCGCGCTGCTCGTCTTCGAGCACAATCCCTGGAACCCGCTGACGCGCGTCGCGGTGAGTCGCTGCGATTTCGACCGCGACGCGACGCTGCTAACGCCGCCGACGCTTGCGCGGCTGATGACGGAGGCCGGGTTTGTCGCGATCGAGCGCGAGTTCCTGTTCTTCACCCCGTTCGAGGCGGCGGCGGCGCGGCGCCTCGACGCGTGGGCGCGCTGGCTGCCGCTCGGCGCGCAATACGTCATCGTCGGCCGCAAGCGCGGGTGAGAACGAGCGAGAGCGGCGCGGCGTCCCCGCTCCCGGCATTGCGAGCGCGAGCGAAGCAATCCAGGGTTCGTAAGGGCTTCCGCCCTTCGACCCCTTGGATTGCTTCGTCGCTTCGCTCCTCGCGACAACGGCGGTTGCGAGCGAGCGCCGCCGCCTACTTGGCCGCGTGGATGGTCCTGTCGGACCCGGCCGGCGTCTTGGCGGCCCAGGTCTCGACCGGATCGTGGCGGTTCATCGCCCGCCACACGTCCTCGGCGCGGATCGGCATGTGCGTCAGCTCCGCGCCGGTCGCCTGCCGGATCGCGTTGCCGAGCGCGGGAGCGACCGAGATCATCGGGTGCTCGCCGACGCCGCGCGCGCCGTAGGGCCCGTCGAGCTGCGCCCGCTCGACGATGATGCATTCGATCTCGTCGGGAAGGTCCTTGGTGGTGGGGATCTTGTTGTCGGTGAACGACGGGTTCAGCAAGTGTCCCTGTTGGTCGTAGATGTAGCCTTCGCACAGCGCCGTGCCGAGGCCTTGGACCATGCCGCCGATGCATTGCCCGCGGATCAGCTCGGGATTGATCGCCTTGCCGACGTCGTAGGCGGAGGCAATCTTGAGGATGTGGTACTGGCCGGTGGTCGGATTCACCTCGGCGACGACGCCATGCGCGCCGTAGGTCCAGTCGAGCGCCGGCAGGCCCTGGCCGGTCTCCTTGTTGAGGTTGGTGAGCCCCTGGGCGATGTAACGGCCAACGCCGATCAGCGGCCCGCCGATCCCGCTGCCGTCGGGGAACGCATAGCCGAGCGCGAGCTGCGAGAACTTGACGCTGTGATCGGGGTTGTGGCGGACGAACACCTTCTCCCCGTCGTGGTCGAGGTCGCAAGGGTTGGCGCGCAGCGCCTGGCCGGCCAGCTCGTAGGCCTTGGCGAGCAGGTCCTGGCAGGCGAGGATCACCGCGTTGCCGGTGAGGATCAATCCCTTCGAGGCGACGGTCTGCCAGTCGTAGGGGTCGCGGTCGGTGTCCTTCTCGACCGTCACCCGCACCTTGTTGAGCGGGAACCCCAGCCGCTCGGCGGCGATCTGGGCGAAGGCGGTGGTCGAGCCCTGGCCGATCTCGGTGAGGCCGACGTTGACCAGCACCGTGCCGTCCCCGTTCATCTTCACCACCACCGCGGTGGCGGTGTTGGACGGCATCGCCGGCGCCTTGTGCAGGGTGGCGACGCCCTTGCCGATCTTGAAGCCGGTGCGCGCCTCGCGCGCCTTCTCCTCCGCCGTCAGCTCGCCGTAGCCGATCGACGCCGCCACCGAATCGAGGCACTTGCGCACGTCGCCAGTGTGCTCGGTGATCTTCTCGCCGGTCAGGGTGATCGAGCCGGGCCTGAGCAGGTTCAGTCTGCGGAACTCCAACGGGTCCATGCCGATGGTCTGCGCCACCAGCTCCATGTGCCGCTCGAGGCCCCAGAAGAACTCGACATGGCCGAAGCCGCGATACGCGGTGCCGTAAACCTTGTTGGTGTAGACGGTGTAGGCGTCGACCCAGGCGTTGGGAATCTCATACGGCCCGCTCGCCGAATAGCCCGACGCGCGCGTCACGTTGACCGCGTAGTCGGCGTAGGCGCCGGCGTCCCAGAACATCTCCATCTTCTGGGCGATGATGCGGCCGTCGGCGAGCACGCCGGTCTTGATGCGATAGGTCAGCCCGCTGCGGCACGGCAGCAGGCTGAACTCCTCTTCGCGCGTCGCCTGCAGCTTCACCGGCCTGCCGCCCGCCTTGCGCGACAGGCATGCGATCAGCGGCTCGAGGTGGATGCCCGCCTTGCCGCCGAAGCCGCCGCCGACGTTGGGGATGGAGACGTGGACGTTGCTCAGCGGCAGATTGAACGCGTGACAGAACAGGTCGCGCACGGTGAACGGCGACTGCGCGCTGGTCCACAGCTCGACCCGGTCGCCGGTCTTCCACTGGGCGATGACGACGTGGGTCTCCATCGGCACGTGCTGCACGGAAGGATTGGTGTACTCGCGCTCGACGATCCAGGTCGCTTCGGCGAAGCCCTTGTCGATGTCGCCTTTGCGGCAGCGGGTGAGGTTGGCGATGTTGGTGCCGGGCTGGGGCGAGAACACCGCCTCGATGTAGCTGTACTTGCCCAGGTCGGGGTGCACCAGCGGCGCCCCCGGCGCGAGCGCGTCCCTCGCCGTGAGGATCGGCGGCAGGACCTCGTACTCGACCTCGATCAGATCGACCGCCTGGCGGGCGATGACCAGCGTGTCGGCCGCCACCGCGGCCACCGCCTCGCCGAAGTGCCTGACCTCGTTCTTGGCGAGGATGTCCTTGTCGACCACGTAGAGGCCGAGCCGGTAGTCGAGGTCGGCGCCGGTGAGGATCGCCCGCACGCCGGGCAGGCGCTCGGCGCGCGAGACGTCGACGCGAAGGATCCTCGCTCTCGCGTGGGGGCTCCTCTTCACCTGGGCGTGAAGCATGCCCGGCATATCCATGTCGCTGGCGTAGACCGCCGCGCCCGTCAGCTTGTCCTCGATGTCGTGACGTTCGGGGCTGCGGCCAACCTGCCGCAGGGACTCGCGATTCTCTGTCTCAAGCATGGCTGCCCTCCTGATTGGCCGCCGGTTGCCCGGTCGCTTCGAGGACGGCCTCGATGATCTGCACGTAGCCGGTGCAGCGGCAGAAGTTGCCCTCGAGGCCTTCTTTGATCTCTTCTACGCTCGGCTTGGGATTGCGCTCGATCAGCGCGCGCGCGGACATCACCATTCCCGGCGTGCAGTAGCCGCACTGCACGGCGTGGCGCCGCGAGAACGCCTTCTGCAGCTCGGAATGCTCGCCGTTCACCGCCTCGCCTTCGATCGTGCGCAACGTCGCGCCGTCGACCTCCGCCGCCAGCACCAGACAGGCGTTCACCGCTCGGCCGTCGAGGATCACCGTGCAGGCGCCGCATTCGCCGCCGCCGCAGCCTTCCTTCGTTCCGGCGAGGCCGACGTACTCGCGCAGGAAGCGAAGCAGGGTGACGTGCTCCGGAACCTCGCGTTCGTAAGCCGCGCCGTTGATGGTGACGTTGATTTTCATGACCTCACCTCGTCGAGAAGGCGGCGGACGAAATATTCGACCATGTGCCTGCGATATTCCTTGCTCGCCCTAACGTCGGTGATCGGTTTGATCGCCGCCATCACCGCCGCGACCACCTCGTCGGCCGGAGCGTCGGCGTCGAGGCCCTCGATCAGCAGCGGCACCGGCGCGCAGGCGCTGACGCCCACGCGCAGCTCGCCGTCGCGATCGACGCACAGCGCGACCCCGACGATGCCGAGGTCGTGGCCGTTGATCCGCTTCAGCTTGAAATAGTCGCCGCGCGCGCCCTTCGAGGCGGCGGGGACGACGATGCGGTCAACCACCTCGTCGCGCGCGAGCACGGTGCGCTTGACGCCCTTGAAGAAAGCCTTCAACGGAACCTCGCGCTCGCCGCGCTTCGAGCTGATGGTCACATGGGCGCGCAGACACAGCAGCGCCGGCGTCATGTCCGCGCCCGGCGAGGCGTTGACGATGTTGCCGACCACCGTCGCGCGATTTCTCAACTGATGGGAGGCGAGGTCGCGCCCGCAGGCGACGAGAAGCGGAAAATCGATGCTCGTCCTCGCGTCGCGGAGAATCTGGTTGATGGTCACGCCGGCGCGAATCACCAGCCCTTCCCGCTCGCTCCACGAAAGTCCGGAGAAGCCTTCGACCTTCTTCGCGTCGACGACGACGCGGGGCTTCATGAAGCCGGCGCGGATGTTGACCAGGAGATCGGTCCCTCCGGCGAGCAGGCAGGCGGCGGGGCCCTCCGCGGCGAGAACGCCGTGCAGCTCCGCCCGCGTCCTGGGCGCGAGATAGTTGAACTGATGGAGCATAGGACCTCCCGCCGTTGATGGGCCGCGAACCCCGCGGCCGCCGTCAAATCCGAACCGTCTTCCCCAACGCCGGCCGCGCCACGCCGCGAAAGCGCAATTCTCGCTCCGTCACGCCCGCCGCAACTTTGCGCAATCGCAATTTCGCCGTCCGTCTCATGAGAAAACTTTCCCGTCCGCGCGCTTCAGCCCCAGACCGCCGCCCCGTAGAAGAAGCCGGTCGCCGCATCCAAGCCCGAGCTGTGGCCGACCGCCGCGAGCCGCAGGATCGCCCCCTTGACGTCGCCCTGCGGCGCGCCCGCGCAGGCTTCGGCGAGCGCCGCCAGCGGGCGGAACGCGCGCCCGGCGATCGCGTCGGCGAGAAATGCGGCGCTGACGTCGGTCGTCCGGTCGATCAGCCCGCCAAGCGCGTCGAGGAAGCGCGCCAGCAGCGGCCCGCGCGCGGGCCGCGCGGCGGCGCGGCAATGCGCGGCGACGACGAAGCCGCAGAGGAAGTCGTCCCCCGCCGGCGTCAGCCCGGGCCCGAGCCCGACCAAGCGCGTCGCAGCGTCGCGCGCGGCCTCGACGTCTCCCGCCCGCACGCCGGCGCCGAGGTCGAGGGCGGCGCGCGTTAAGCGTTCGCCCATCGCGCCGCCGTCGGACGCGCCGCCGACGAGCGGCGCGAAGCGCAGATCGGTCGCCGCGCGCGCCTGCAGCGCTTCCAGCAGCGCGACGCCGTCGCGCCACGATTCGCCGTCGCCGTCGAGCGCTGGCGGCGCTTCCGCCGGAAGCCGCCGCGCGCCGGCGCAATCGACCCGGAACGGGGTCCGGCCCGCCGGCCGCTCGAGCGCGATCGCGTCCGCGCCGAAGGCGCCGCCGGCGCCCGCCATGAGCCCGAGCGAAGCGAAATCCTCCGCCGAGTCGAGGCGCACCGCGCGCGGGCCGTCGGGGACCTCGGCGCTGAGCAGGGTCAACAGGCCGCCGTCGGCGGCGCGGAGGTTGACGGCGGCGCGGAAAACGCTGTGAACGCGGACCGGAAACGGGCCGCGCGGGACGTCCGATCCGAGCGTCGCCGCCCGCCGGACTCGCTCAGCCGTAGATTTCATAGGCGTTCGCCAGGGCTTCCTTGACCGCGCTTTCGACTTGAGTGCGGCCGCCTTCGATGTTGCGACGCAGGACGTCGACCGCCGCGGCGGCGTCGCGCCGACCGATCGCGTCGAGCAGCTCGAGGTGCTGCGCGCAGGTGGCCTTGAGACGCGTCGCGTTGGTGATGTCGAAGGTGCGCACGAAGCGGATCTTGTCGCGGATGTTGGTCAGCATGTCGATCATCGCCTGATTGCCGACCGCGCGCGCCAAGGTCTCGTGAAACTCCTCGTCGACTTTGACCGGGTCGACGATCATTTGCGGCAAAGCCTCATAGAGCTGCGTCCAGCGCCGCCTCAGCGTCACCAGCACGCTGTCGTCGAGACCCGCCTTGCATACCTGCTCGACGATATAGGCCTCGAGCACGACCCGCACGTCGTAAAGCTCGTGGATCTCGGTGAGATTGAGCCGCCTGACGACGTAGCCCTGCCGCGGCGTCTTCTCAATCAGCCGCCGATCGGCGAGCATCTGGAGCGCCTCGCGCACAGGGCTGCGGCTTACCTTGAATTCGGCGCACAAGGCTTCTTCGGTGAAGACGCTCTCCCGGGAGATAGCGCCAGTGCAGAATTCGTTCGCTCATGTGGTCGAAGATCGCCTGGCTCAAGTTGGTCTCGGGCATTGTCGCGTCTCCCACTATCTCGTTCGCGCCCTCGCCGCCGCGACGCGGCGGCGAGGGTTCTTATCGAAGTCAGCGGCCCGCGAGACTAAACGGGGATCGGCCCGCGGGCCGCCGGCGAGGCGGGGTCAATCGGGCGAGACCACGCTTGCGTCGGGGGCCTCAGTGCTGAGGCCGAGCTTGTCGAGGGCGTAGAAGACGAGGCTCAGGCCCATGCCCACCAGGGTCGCCAGCACCATGCCCTTAAGCTGGGTGGTGCCGATGTTGATCGACACGCCCGAGATGCCGATCACGAACACGACGGCCGAGAGCAGCAGGTTGCGGCTCTTGGAGTAGTCGACCTTCGCTTCGACCAGCATGCGCAGGCCCGAGGCGGCGATGACGCCGAACAGCGCGATGCTGATGCCGCCGATCACCGGAACCGGAATGCTGCGGATGATGCCGCTCACCTGGCCGAAGAAGGCGATCAGGATCGAGATCACCGCCGCGCCGCCGATGACCCACACCGAATAGACGCGGGTGATCGCCATGACGCCCATGTTCTCGCCATAGGTGGTCGTCGGATTGGAGCCGCAGAGGCTCGAGAGCACGGTCGACAGGCCGTCGCCGAGCAGCGAGTTGTGCAGTCCGGGAACCTTCAGCAGGTCGCGGCCGACGATGTTGCTGGTGACGAACAGGTGGCCGATGTGCTCGGAGATGACGACCAGCGCCGCCGGCATGATGATCAGGATCGACGGCCAGTCATAGACCGGCATGACGAACGCCGGCACCGAGAACACCGACGACGAGGTGATCGTGCTGAAGTCAACCGTTCCGGGGACCCAGAAGTTGATGATCACCGCCACCACGTAGCCGGCGATGACGCCCATCAGCACTGGCAGCGCGGCGAGGAAGCCGCGGAACAGCAGCGAGCCGAACACCACCACCGCGAGGGTGATGAGCGAGATCGCCACGGCGATGGGGCCGCCCGAGAAGGCCATGCCGGTGGCGACCGGCGACAGCTCGAGGCCGATCAACGCCACGATCGCGCCCATCGCCGCGGGAGGCAGAACGATGTTCAGCCACTCGCGGCCCGCCCAGCGGATGATGAACGAGACAGCGACGAAGATGAGGCCGGCGACGGTGAAGCCGCCTACCGCGTGCTGGAACCCCAAGGCCGGGGTGGCCGCGGCGCCGATGCAGACGAAGGTGGGGGCGATGAAAGCGAAGCTCGACCCAAGGAAGGCGGGCGCTTTGCCCCGGCAGGTGAGAACGAGGTAGATCAGCGTGCCGATGCCGTTCATCAGCAGCACCAGCGAGGGGTCCACCACCACCATCCCCGCCTTCTGGTTGAACAGGATCGGAACCAGCACCGAGGCGCCGAACATCGCGAACAGATGTTGCAGGCTCAGAGGTATGCCCTTGAGAATGGGCACCTTCTCTTCGACCTGAATGATTGGCCGTCTGGCGATTGCGCTTTGCATCGTCATCAAAAACACTCCCCCACTTGTTGGCCACAACCTTGGCGTGGCCGCCTACCCCATAGGACCGCCCCGACGCTCCGGCAAGCGTCGCACGCGGCCGTCCACTATTCGAAAACGAACACGTTGGCGGGTTTGCCGGGGCGCTCGTCGGTCTCTTCGACGCGACTCATCAGCTTCATTCCAATCGCCGGCTCGGCGACGCCGATGCGGCCCGACGCCCGCAGTCCGTTCTCGAACTCGGCGATGCCGAAGAGAAGGTACTTCACGTTGTAGCCGTCCGGCAGGTTCCACACCCGCGTCCATGACAACAGCGTGACCGGTCCTTCCAAAGGGAAGGTCTCCCAGTGCTTGCCGGTGACAGGGTCGCGCCGCGACGAACACTTGGCGCAGATCATCGGGGCGGGGTAATAGATCGCGCCGCACTTGCTGCAGCGATACGCCAGGATTTCCGGCGTCTTGACCTCGTAAGCGCTAAAATCGATCATGAACGCAAAGTCCTTCTGGAGACGGTTCGCCGACGCGGCCTGCTTAGGCGACGATGCGGGTGCATAGATGCTCGCGCATCGCTTTCACGACGCGACTTTCGTGGGCGATGATCGCCTCCTTGCCGCCTTTCTCGACGTATTCGATCGCCCCCTCGATCTTCGGCCCCATGCTGCCCGGCGGAAACTGCCCGGCATCGAGATAGCCGCGCGCTTCTGTCGCAGTCATTAGATCGATCGGGCGCTGGGTGGGCTTGCCGAAGTCGAGGCAGACGCGCTCGACGCCGGTGAGGATGACGAACAATTCGGCGCCGAGGTTGTAGGCGAGCAACGCCGCGGTGGCGTCCTTGTCGATCACGCCCTCGGTGCCGACGACGGAGCGCG
>Ga0181520_10007172_pt1 | contig 16577 bp, 14 predicted proteins | sample PEATcosm2014_Bin_29_FD_132451 | JGI IMG/M metagenome (GOLD analysis project Ga0181520, IMG submission 132451) | Peatland microbial communities from MTU Mesocosm Facility, Houghton, MI, USA - PEATcosm2014_Bin02_30_metaG | ecosystem: Environmental > Terrestrial > Soil > Wetlands > Peat | place... | reverse complement strand
GAGATCATTCGCGACTACGACGTGGTCGCCGACGGCACCGACAACTTCCCCACACGCTACCTGGTCAACGACGCCTGCGTGCTCACCGGCAAGCCCAACGCCTACGGTTCCATCTTCCGCTTCGAAGGCCAGGCCAGCGTTTTCGCCACCGAGCAAGGCCCCTGCTATCGCTGCCTCTATCCGGAGCCCCCACCGCCAGGCCTCGTCCCCTCATGCGCGGAAGGCGGCGTGCTCGGTATCCTGCCTGGACTGGTCGGCGTGATCCAGGCGACCGAAGTCATCAAGCTGATCCTCGGCAAAGGCGAACCGCTCATCGGCCGCCTGCTGCTGGTCAACGCGCTCGACATGCGCTTCCGCGAGCTGAAGCTGCGCAAGAACCCCGACTGCCCCGTCTGCGGCACGCACCCCACCGTGACCCAGCTGATCGACTACGAACAATTCTGCGGCATTATTCCGGAGGCAAAAATGGCGCCTGTACAAAACGGCATTCCCCAGATGAGCGTGAAAGAGCTCAAGCAGCGCCTCGACCAGGGCGACAACGTGTTCATCCTCGATGTGCGCGAGCCTTTCGAATATCAGATCGCCCGCATCGAGGGCCAGGGCGAGGGCCAGGCCGGCGGCCATCTTATCCCGCTCGGCGATCTGCCTAAGCGTGTAAGCGAGCTGAATACGGATCAGGAGATCGTCGTCCAGTGCAAATCCGGCGGACGCAGCCAGCGCGCCGCTGAATTCCTCGCGAAAAACGGCTTCACCAACGTGCACAACCTCGCCGGCGGCATCACCGCCTGGTCGAACGAAATCGACCCTAAAGTCCCGAAATACTGAACAAGGTACCGATCGCGCGGCGGAGCCTCTTAATCCCGAAGCCCTAACTCCACACATTGACGAGGAAGATGGTGTAGGGATCGTCCGCGATCTGCGCCAGAGTTGAGCGGAACGCATCCTTATCGATCTTCAGCAAGGCAGCTGCGGCAACGATTGTGTTGTCGGCGAGTTGCTGGGCCAATGGGTCTTTCGTGTTCCTGGAATCCGTCATCACCGAGGCGATCTCCTGTGCCCCGCGCAGCGAAAGCGGCGTCACGGTGGACAGGCCGTCCCCCAGATAGATCCATGCCAGAGCCTGACTGACGCAATCGATCACGTAATTGAAGTCGTAATTCGTACGGATCGTAAGATCGACCGGATCGCCGTAAGCCAACTGTGTGATGGTGGTAACTCCCTCGTCCCTGAACCGCTCGGCATTGGTCTTCGTCACAGCATTGAGCTTCTCCAGCTCATTGGCGACCTGCTGATCGTCGCCAAGTTTCAGTTGCTGCGTCACGAATCGTCGCCCGATGGTGAAGAGGGTCGTTGTAGGAAACGTACCCAGAAAAAACGCAATCGGGATCGCTGCCGGAACTCCGAAAATTTTGTGGTCGTTGTCCTGGACCGCGCTCAAAGCCCACGCAAACGGCACCGCCAGCAGAATGCGGAAAATGTAGTAATAAACATCGTTGGTTGTGAAATCGCGTCTCCGCAGGCGATCCAGTTCATCGGATATCACCCACACGAACGCGCCCGCCAGGGCCGATGCCGTAAGGGCGCGCATGCTCGTTCCCGGTCCGCCCGCAGTCATCGCCCATTCCCGCAGCATCCGCTGCGCCCAGCATGCCGCTCCCGCGGTGAGAACGACCAGCATCAGCACCGGCGCAATGTAGTATCGCCGCCCATACCAGGTATAAAAGTCCGTGCAAAAGCTGTCCATATACGGCTTCCAGTCCACTGCCGCGAACCAGTTGCCGTCCACCGGCTCCGCCATCTTTACGGGCGGCGCAGACTTTGGGCCGCCTCCCGGCCGGAATTGCTGATAGTAGTAGACGATTGGGTCGCCCGCCAGTTCGCCAAATAACCGGGACGCCCTGAATTTCCACTGTTTCAACAGAAAGCGCCCTATCGGGAACAGCACGAGGATGACCCCCGCCCCGCACAGGATCTCGATCGTCTGCGTGTCGCGCCGCTCATTCGAGCCCAGCGGGGTCTGTGCCACTGCACTGGCGCCGCCCGAACCAGCTGCCGTTTTGTTAGGCTGCCCCGCAGACGGCGCCTGCGCCCCAACCGCCGAAACACACAAGGCAAAAAAAATGCCGGCGCTTACCGCGGTAAGTGCGGCTCTCGACAATCTGCGAATCATATCGCCTCCCGGACGCAGGAATCTCCTGCGATAGCGCTGGATCAATTACGCAAATTCCAGGGAGGGCCTTGCCACGGTGGGTGTCGCCTGTACTGTCGGGCGAGAGGATGCCCGCAATTACCTCACCGATTCATACCTTCTGTCAATAGTCTTTTCGTTCGACTTCCTATGAAAATTGTGGGCTACTTCCACACCCAGGCGGCTACGTATACTCCAGTTGCCTGGCGATGCCGACCCACTTTTTATCCCTCTCGTAAGCGCTTCGGGTCGCTGGCGCAACGATTGGCCTTTTATGGATTTATTCGCTCTGCGTTTGCTCTTTATCCTCATTTTCTCGGTTTCCTGCTGGTTCTTTCGTCCCTTCGGCCTCAATCCGTGGACGGCCGGCGGCCTCGGCGCTGTCATTTCCGGATTCATCATCCTCTTTGAGTTGCGCGTCCGCGCCCTAACGCTCCGGCGTCTCTTCGGTGCGGTTGTCGGCAGCCTGTTCGGCATCATCGGGGCCTTTCTCTTCTGTCTCGTGCTGCGCGACAGCCTTCCCGACGGCCGCCCACGCAGCCTGCTCCAGATCATCGTTCTCCTGCTGATGACATACATCGGCCTCGTGGTGGGCGCCAACAAGGGCGATATGCTCAACCTCGCCGCCCTCGGCGGAGTCTTCTCCCCGGAGCGCACGAGCAAGCCGAACACCAAGATTCTCGATACCAGCGCCATCATCGACGGTCGTATTGGCGACATTGCCGAAACCGGATTCCTCGAAGGCACGCTTATCGTTCCCGAGTTCATCCTGCGCGAATTGCAGATGGTGGCCGACTCCTCGGACTCCTCCAAACGCCAACGCGGGCGCCGCGGCCTCGACATTCTCCAGCGCATGCGGGGTAACGCGCAGATCACCGTCCAGATCGTCGAGGAAGATTATCCGCACATTAAAGAGGTCGATCTGAAGCTCATTGAGCTGGGGAAGAAAATGGAGTCGAAGATCGTCACCAACGACTTCAACCTCAACAAAGTCGCCCAGGTCCGCGGCGTCCCCGTCCTCAATATCAATGACCTGGCCAATTCGCTGCGGCCCGTGGTCCTGCCTGGCGAAAAGATGCGCGTGGTGATCATGAAGGAAGGCAAGGAGTACGACCAGGGCGTGGGCTATCTCGATGATGGCACCATGGTGGTCGTCGATCACGCTCGCCGCCTGATCGGCCGCTCCGTAGACATCGCGGTCACGTCGGTTCTCCAGACCACCTCCGGCAAGATGATCTTCGGCCGCCTCGACGAAGGCTCGCGCCCCGAAGCGGTGCGTGCGGCGGTCGAGGTTTCCAACTAATCAGGGGCGACCCGGCGGGATTACGCAACTCTTACACTCGCCCGAGTCAGGTTCCCCTAAGGTAGAAGGTGGAGTATTGTTGCCGATGTCCACCTTCGCCGAGATCCCAGCAGATACAGTCCGGGCCGACTCCGAGACGCTCGAGCAGACCCGCTCCGCGAAGCTGAACATAATCTTCGCCGTCACTCTGACAATCTTTCACATCGGCGCTGTCGCCGCTCTCTTCTTCTTCAGCTGGAGCGCCCTCGCCATCTTTCTGGTGCTCTGGGTGCTCGGCCAAAATGTCGGCATCGCGATGAGCTACCACCGCCTGCTCACGCATCGCGGCTACATCACCCCCAGGTGGGTGGAATACGCTATGGCGCTCTGCGCCACCCTCGCCCTCCAGGGAGGCCCCATCTACTGGGTCGCCGTGCACCGCATGCATCACCAGCTCACCGACCGCCCCGGCGATCCGCACTCGCCCCGCGACGGAAAATGGTGGTCGCACATGGGCTGGATTCTCCACGGGTCGCTTCGCAATCGCAGCCCGCTCCTCACGCGCTACGTTCCCGACCTCGCCAACGATCCCTTCTACGTGTGGCTCAGCCGCTGGCACTGGGTTCCGGTGACCGTGATAGGCATCGCGCTGTTTTTCATCGGCGGCTGGTCCTGGCTGCTGTGGGGGATCTTCCTTCGCGTCACCCTTGGCCTGCACGCCACCTGGCTGGTCAACTCGGCCACGCACATGTGGGGCGCGCGCCGCTTCGCCACCCGCGACGACTCGCGCAACAACTGGTGGGTCGCGCTGATCACCGGCGGCGAAGGCTGGCACAACAACCACCACGCCCACCCGGTCTCTGCCAGCCACGGCATGGCCTGGTATGAACTGGACTTCAACTACTGGGGCATCCGCCTGCTCGGCTTTCTGGGCCTCGCGAAGAAGATCAAAATTCTCGGCCCCGGCGGCGGCCCGGCACGCGTCCTGCATCCGTAGCCGATCGCCGATGGCATGACGAAGCGGCCCCCGGTCCTGACTCTGATTGCAATCCTGCTGTGGTCCGCAACCGCCATCGCCACGGTCACCGGCGTTTCACTCATTGCTCCCGGCACGCTTCTCGACGGGATATGGAAAGTCAACCGGCCAGCTTACGCGGCTTTCTCGACCCACGCCCGTCAATCCGGTGCGATCCTGCTTTTGGCGGGATTTGCTGCCGGCGCCGCCGCGACCGGCTTGTGGCGAGGCCGTCGCTGGGCATGGTATCTGGCCATCGCGATCTTCGGCATCAACGCCCTCGGTGATCTGGCCAGCCTGTTGATCACGCGAGACTGGCTCAAAGGCGGATCGGGTGTCCTGATCGACGCGCTTTTCCTCTTCCTTTTGCTGCGGCCGAACATGAGGGCTTTCTTTGCGGGGAACTAACTCATTGCTTCTCCGCCCACGCCTCGAGCTCGTGCGGATCGCCGATCTCGCCGGCAATCATCCGCTCGATCATCGAGTGCATGGCCAGCAGGGGAATGGGCCGCGCGATGTCGGTGCTCGCGATTTCTGAGGGGAAGCGAACCATCAGCATCGGGCGCGGATCGAAGTGCCCGTGGCCGGAAGCGAGCTCGTCTTCCCTTGTCCAGCCAAAGCCGTCTCTCCAGATGCCCACCCGCCAGCTGTGGTCCGAAGAGACGATCAGCGTCGTTTCGCCTGCGGATTTCGTTGTGCCGAGTGCCTGCAGAAGATCGCCGAGCGAGCGATCCGCCAGCGCCAGATTGTCGATATAGCTGCCGCCGATGGCAACCTTGCCCGTCTTCCGATCGTAAAACCCTGGCGGATGCGGGAGATAAAGATGCACAAACGCAAAATCGATGTTCTCGTCGGTGACCAGCCGCCGGGCCGACGACAGCATGCCTGCAAAGATTTCCGCTTGGCTCGGCGCAGTCTCATAGCGCTCGTGGAGCGCGCGAGCCCACATCGCGTGAATCGGTGCCGTGACATTGCCCCATGTGGACTTATCCCGCGACAGATGCTCCCCAAAAACAATCAGCCGCTGCGAACAAAAATCCAGCTGATCCTTGAGCATCCGGCAGTAGGGGTTGTAGTCGCCGGAGACGCCCGTCGTCCAACCCTCCCGCTGCGCATCCCCAAACAGCGATTCATTGCCATCGAACTTCGACCAACCGCCGCCCGTCACAGACCGATAGAGCAGATCCCCGGATTCAGTGCTGCGCGTGTCAACGAACGGCTTGCCCGCGAAGAGCGAAGGAATGATCTGCTCGGTAAAATAGCCGTCCGGCTGCATGGCGGAGAACGTCACGCTGTGTCCGCGCAGGCGATCCAGGTTCGGCAACTCCAGCCCTGGCCAGCGATGGTCAAACACCTGGTCACAGGACATCTCGTCGAAGAGCAGCCAAAGGATGCGCTGGTGCGGAGTAGCCTTCGCCGGCAATGGCTTTTGAAATTCCGCCTGATCGCGCGGCTGATGAGCGAATCCAGCGACCACAAGGCCGGGGAGCACCCAGAAGATTGAAAAGCCCAGCAGCAAAACCGCAACCCGCAGGCCCTGAACCGCGACAACATACCAGCGCGGCGCAATCAGCCAGACTACGAGCAGCATTCCGGCCACCAGCGCAAACGCCCGTCCCCCCGAGAGTTGCTGCCACGACAGCACCTGCGCGACGATGAGCCCGGCGGTCGCTCGCGCCGCCAGCACCCCAAACCACAGCGCCCACACAAGAATCACAAACCGCCGGCGGTAGAGCGGCCAGGGTCTGCCCACTTCTCCGTCTGCACTCTCCAGCAGCCGCACTGCCACCGTCGCAAACAATGTGAGCAGCACGACATCGATGGCCAGAGCGCGCACTACCGTCGTAATGGGTAACAGGCGGTGATACAAATCAAGATGAGTCGAGGAAAGCTGGTTCCAGATCAGGCCTGGCGCCAGAATCAGCGCAGCGCCGGCGCCCTCCAGCCAGCAGCGGGCCCAGGGACTTCGTTTTGGTTTCGGAGAATCCGCCCGCACTCGCCGCTACCTGGCCTGCAGAAGAAACAGGACCCGGCCATTCGGCAACGCTTCCCGCAACGCGACGCTGAAGTGCGTCTCCATCGCGAGCGTAAACGCCGCTTCGTCGAGATGCCCGTACAACTCATCGCGCCCGCGTACCAGATCGACAAAGCGGGGGTCGGTCGCCGGCACCCACTCCACAATCGCCCAGGAGGTAGTCAGCTCGCGGAGCAGCGCAGCAATCTCCGCGAGCGGAATCTGCTCGGCGATCAGCAGGTGATGGATCAGGCCCAGCATCATCACGCAGTCGAAGCGTTCGCGCGACCGATCGAGCAGCGCCAGGTTTTCCGCATTCCGCCATCCCGCCGCGGGCGTAGGACGCGCCGGGTTCGCGATCAACGGCGCAATGTTCAGGTCCAGCCGCAGTGCCTCGCGCCAGTTCTGCTCCGTCGCCTGCAAATCCGTATCCCAGGCAACAACGTGCGCTCCGCACTCCGCGGCAATCCGCGAATAAACGCCGCTGTTTGCCCCAAGATCGAGCACATGTCTCGGCACCGCCGCCCTGAGAGCATCGCGCACAAACTGCCGCTTCTGCTTCTGATCGTCCGCACTGTAATGGTCGGCTGCGTTTGCATACCCGCTCCACCGGGACGCGCGCTGTTTTGACCCCAGTCCCTGCTCAAGCCGCCGCAAATGCCGGCGCAGCGCGCCGAGGTTGCGCCGCACCACGGCCAGCGCCACTTCGCGACTCTGCTGCACCCTGGTATTCTGCGCGCTCCTGCCGCCGCTCGTCTCGAGCATCAACGGCAGCGTCACCAGCGAGCGGAATGGCTCCCTCCATCGCTGCCAGAGGCTCAGGTAAGGAGCCAGATCGGCCGGCTCGTATCCGTCGCGCTTCTCGATCGACGCGCCCAGCGGCCAGCCCAGGCAGAGATAAGCTGCCAGCGGCAGCAAAAAAGTCCGCACAAATTGCCCATACGCGAGCCACAGCGGACTCGCCGGATCCCGCTCTTCGATCGACAGCACATCCACAAAAACCGGCTGCGCTCCGCGAAACAGAATATTCAGCGGGGTCGCGTCTTTCAGGATCAGCCCGTGCACCAGCAGGCCCTCGCATAAGTCCAGAGTCAGATCGGCGGCTCGCACCCACGCGCTCGGGGTCCACTCCCACGGATAAGAGGGGAAGAAAACCCGCGGGTGTTCCAGGGTCGGGCGGCCATCCTGGCTTTCAATGAAGCGAGTCTCGATCAGCTTTCCCTGCTCGACCCACTCCCGCGCCGCCGGTGACTGCAGGAATCGAAGCGCCCCCTCGGCCCTCTCGGGACGGACCTGTCGCAAAACGCGATCTCCGGTGATACGCACGGAGCCAGCTGGATCACGAAAGGTCTCGAGCGTCAGCTCGGCTGTCGCCATCACTTACTCGCTTGCGGTTGGGCGCTCTTTTCTGCTTCGAGTTTTTCTCCGTTCGAAGTGATGTTGAACAGACGCCGGAGCCTGGAGCGCAGGATAAACAGCCCTCCGGCCAGCATCGATCCACCCACCTGAACGGCCAGCAAACCCGATCCCGGATCCACGTAGCCATATGCGGGCTTGGTTAATGCCGCGAGCAATACGACCAATTCGACCGATGCAAGTGCCAAGATTGCGGTGCGCCGAACGATCTGCACAGTAACCCTGCCTCCCTTTTGTGACGGAATAGGCCCGATTTTCACTAGACGGCTATTGACCCAAAAAGTTGCGGCTGGGACCGGCGGCGCTCCGATCGGTGCTCAGCGATCACTGCAGAATACAAATTTGCATCGAATTCCGCGCTACCACTCTTGTGGCATATTTAGTAACCGGTGCTCCGCCCGTCAACCGCGTGCGGTTTCGCCCCTCAGGCCCCAGCCGATACAATCAGGCCTGGAATCTCCGAAAAAGCCATGACTGCTCATCTCGAATCAAGCCTCGCCGCCAATATTCAAATCGCCGCTCAGCAGGCGGGTCTCAGCGTTCTCTCCGTCGACGCAGGCTCCGATTTCAACGGCCACCCCACGACGCGATTTCGCCTTGCCGCCAGCGCCGAAGCCCCCGAAGAGCGAACCCTGCTGCTCGAGTTGAGCGACGCCTTCGACTTCCATAAGCCCGAACTGCTGCCGGAGATGACGACCCACCTGCGCGAGGCCGCGAACCGCCTCCGCAACCCGCGCCCCGACGCCTATGTCACGCTCGCCGGGCTCCCCGTCAGCTTCAGCCACTTCGGCTGGCCCTTCCATCGCTCGACGTCAGGCGCGGACACCTACATCGTCCACGGCACGCTGCACCTCGAAGACGGAACGCAGTCGCCGCTGCACGCGCTGGTCTCCGCCAGCATGACGGTCACCTTCGCGGAGATCGTCCCCGCGCCCGAGCAGCCCTACGCCGAGACCTTCATCTACAACGCCGTCCGCAAGACGATCGACCGCGGCCAGCTTGAAATGCTCAAGAGCGGCAACCGTCAGCCGGTACCCGTGACCACGCGCTACTACAGCCGCTGGCAGAAGAAATTCTTCTTCACCGACACCGACGACCAGAGCCGCATGGATTACCTCGCCCTCAAGGCTTACTGGCTCTCCGGCGTCCTCGGCGCCGGCAAGCCGGTGTGGATCGCCGATCCGCGCGACGCGCAATACCTGAACACCACGGGAGTCGAGCTCTCCCGCATGGCTGCCGATCTCGCGGCTCAAGGCCTGCTCACCCTCGACGGCGAGTACGCATCCGCCGCGCCGAAGTTGCTCGCCCGCGCAGAGGAGTATCAAGCGAAGCGCGACGCGGCGCTCGCCGTCACGCGGCCCACCTTCAATGAGGAGATGCGCGCCGGCCATACGAATATGTAATGGCCGCTATGAAATAGGTCGCGGGCGCACCGATTCCAGGCGCAGTTTAAGCGGTAGCGGAGACAGTCTGTCAGTGACTGCCGTCACTGACAAATCGCATGCTCGGCTCTAAGGATGAGGTGCCCGGTAGCGCCAGCTCCCGCACAAAGATTCGAAGCGCCATGCCTGACATCCTTCACCTGCAAAACACCCGGACAGAATCGAAATTCCGCAAATGCGTTACCGGCAGGCTTCTCCAGAGCCTGGGTTTCATGGTGTTCTGGGTCGCCGTGCTGTTTGGTTCCGCGGGAACCGTGCATTGGCTGCGCGGCTGGATATGCGCGGTCACGTACCTCGTGACAATGGCCACGCTTGGCATCGTTATCTGGCGCGTGAATCCCGAACTGTTTGCAGCGCGCGCTAACTGGAGACACAGGGACACAATGCCGTTCGACAAAATCATCCTCCCCCTTTATCTTCCGCTCACGATCGCGCAGCCTGCGATTGCCGCGCTCGATGCCGTTCGTTACCGCTGGTCGTCGATGCCGTTCTGGACGGTTTACGCCGGACTGGCCCTCTTTGTTGCCGCGATCTTCTTCGTCGCCTCGCCGATGGCCGTCAATCCGTGGGCCGAAGCGACGGTTCGGATTCAGGCGGACCGCGGCCAGCAGGTCGTCCGCGCCGGCCCCTATCGCTTCGTGCGCCATCCCATGTACGTCGGCGTGATCCTGATGGGCTTCTCGATAGCAATGATGCTCGGCTCGATGTGGGCGCTTGCGTTGGGAGCCGTAATCGCCGCGCTTATGGTTGTCCGCACCGCACTCGAAGATCGCACCCTGCGCCGGGAGCTTCCTGGCTACGAAGAATACGCGACAACAGTCACCCGCTGGCGTCTGCTGCCCGGTATCTGGTGAGCCTGCTTCCGCAGGGATCGGGACATTCTGCTGGAGTAAGCCAGGGAGGTCTAAGTCGCCTGGAGTAAGTCAAAGTTCCTGAAAATTCAGACTCTCGCACACAAGGGACGCCCCGGCCTTCCCTGCCGCGGCGCTTCCTCGTTAAGCCGGAGCGCGCGAACCTCCGCGCCGGTCTGGTCTTCGACCTCCCTGAACCCGAGCGCCCGCAACTCCATCTCGAGCTGCGCCGGATCGAAGAACAGCCGGAACGGCTCACCCGCTCGCGCCACACGTTCCGCCAGTGCATCGAACGCGCGGCGCTCGTTCTCCGTCATCATTTCCCGCGGTATCGAGTAGTCGACGACCACGCCGCTGCCGCGCGGCATTCCAGCCCCTCGGTTCCCGGCGAGCTTGCTCGCCGGGGTGGAGCGTGTCGCGCTCGAAATCCACCGTCGCAAAGTGCATGGACTCCGGAATCGCAATGCGCCCATGCTGCAGCCGTTCGCGCTTTCCACGCCTGGGTGTCCGGATGATCCACTTCAAACACGCGGAGCGCGCGATAGCAGGAAAAAGTTTGGGGCCGCGCGGCGGGCGCCGAAATCAGCTGTCAATGTTGGATATAGTGGATATATGAGCGAGACCTTGCGGGACCGGCGCTTGTTCGGGACGCTCGAGAGCAGCGCAAAAAATCGTGAAAAGGTCCTCGAAGCCAGTTACGGCTACGAGCAGCCGGAGGGCGTTTTCCTGACCACGGCCGATGCGGCGATCAACTGGGTCCGCAAAAGCTCGATTTGGCCGATGACGTTTGGCCTTGCCTGCTGCGCGATCGAAATGATGTCGATGGGGGCGTCGCGGTTTGACGTGGCGCGCTTTGGCATGGAGGTATTCCGGCCCTCTCCCCGGCAATCGGATTTGATGGTGATTGCAGGCCGGGTTTCCTGGAAGATGGCGCCAGTGATTCGCCGGCTCTATGACCAGATGCCGGAGCCCAAATGGGTGATTTCGATGGGAGCCTGTGCAACCTCGGGCGGGGTGTTCAACAACTACGCCCTGGTTCAGGGAGTCAACCAGGTGATCCCGGTCGATGTGTATGTACCTGGGTGCCCGCCCCGGCCCGAACAACTTTTGTACGCCATTACGCTTCTTCAGGAGAAGATCCAGCACGAACACGGAAGCCTGAAGCGGGCTCTGAACTTGCAATAGGGATTCCAGTTGTTTACCCTAGATGATGTAACCAGTGAACACCCCCACAGCCGGATGGTGGCTGTGCTTCCCCCCCACATGGGTTCCACCCACGGCCTATGGCAACAGAGCTATGGGTAACGTTTTTGGCACTAAGGCAAAAGTTGCGATTTATTTCAGGCAACTTATTGAAATAATTGCCTTCTAAGGAAGATGACCCTGTGGTAACTTCGTTGTCTCGGGAAAATTTGGTTCTGGCTGCCCCCCAGTAGCCTTTCGGATTTCAAGAAACTCACTCAGTTCAGGCAGTTTTTCGTACATTTCCAGTGATTTGCGGAGGATAGACGCATGCATTTTCGTCCATTCAGCTCTTCAGGCCGTGCGCTTCTGGTCGGGTGCGCCATGACGCTCGGAGCATCGGCTCTCCTGGGCCAGTCTTCGCCTCCGGCTCCGGCCGGCCCCCCTGCTCCGGCGGATCAGGCTGCGTCTCGTATGGATATTTTTGGGGGCTATTCGTATCTGAGCCCTCACGACACCGTGCATACCACGTTGTCGAATGGGATGATCGTCAGCCAGTCCTATTCTGGCGTCAACTACGGCGCTATTGGCAGCTTCGCGTATTACTTCAATCGTTATGTCGGTGGCCAGGTTGAGTATGCCAACCATCCGAATGGCGCGAATGACGGATTTCAGACAGTGCAGGGGGGAGTCATATTTCGCTATCCAACCGAAGGCGTGACCGTGTTTGCGCATGGACTGGCCGGCGGCGCCCGCGTTGGCGGCCCGAATACAGACCCAGACGGCCCTTTCCACGCCTATAACTGGGGCCCCGCTATCACGGGCGGAGTCGGACTCGATCTGGACCTTCGCCGCTGGCTCTCCTTCAGGATTGTCCAGGCCGACTACGAGTACATGCATGCGGACTTCGGACCAGAGCCGAATTACGGTGGCCGCGCCAATATCGACGCACTCCGCCTGAGCTCGGGCCTCGTATTGCATCTGGGCAATATCGCGCCGCCGCCGCCCGTCCAGTACGCCTGCACGGTCAACCCGTCCTCCGTATTCCCCGGCGAGCAGGTCACCATTACGGGGACCGCCACCAATCTCAATCCCAAGAAAACCGCGAGCTATAGCTGGACTGGCCAGGGAGTCAACGTGGGCGGAACCAATCCCACCGCCACCATCGATACAGGCACCTTGCAGCCCGGCAGCTATACCGTCACGGGTCACGTCACCGAGGGCCCGAAGGCTGGCCAGTCTGCCGACTGCACCGCGCAGTTCACGGTCAAGCAATTCGAACCTCCAACCGTCAGCTGCACGGCGAATCCTTCGACCGTGAAGCCGGGTGAAAGCTCGACGATCACCTGCAACGGAGTCAGCCCGCAGAGCCGCCCGCTGACCTACAGCTATTCGGCATCCGCGGGATCGATCAACGGAACCGGCAACACCGCGACGCTTGCGACCACGGGTGCGCCATCCGGATCGATCACGGTAACCGGCACGGTGCAGGACGACAAGGGACAGACGGCCTCAGCAACCACCACGGTCAACGTGGAAGCGCCGCCTCCTCCGCCCGCTCCGAAGTCCCAGACCCTATGCTCGATTCAGTTCAACAAGGACAAGCGGCGTCCGGCCCGTGTCGACAACGAAGCTAAGGCCTGCCTGGACGATGTTGCGCTGAACGCTCAGCAAAAGGCGGATGCCTCCGTGGTGGTTGTCGGCAACGCAGCACCGGTGCCGGCTCCGAAGGGCAGACACCACGCGAAGATGCCGACTGCAGCGGATCTGGCGGCGCAGCGCGCGGTCAACACCAAGGCCTACCTGGTCACGGAGAAGGGCATCGATGCCAGCCGCATCCAGGTGAGGACGGGCAGCAATGGCCAGAACGAGGTAGAGGATTACCTGGTTCCGGCAGGCGCGAACTTCGACAACGACGTGCCAGGCACGACGCCTGTCGATGAGAACGCCGTCAAGGCCCAGCCTCGCAAGGCTGTTCCGGTACACCACCACCACCACAAGGCTGCGGGGAAGCCCGCGGCTCAGTAGCTGAGCCAGCCTCAACCCGACAGGGCCGACCGGAATTCCGGTCGGCCCTGTTTTTGTGACCCTTGCCCAACCAATCCGGGCCTGGCCAATTGCCGCAAAGGCGCCGGCCCGGGCTCTTGCCGGATGTGAGTCACCCAATGCGATGAGCAGCAGAGCGATCCTTAAAGCAGATAGCATGAACTTACTGGCTTGCGCATTCGGCGCGCTCCTGCTTGCCCCCGCGTCGAAACACACAGGGTCAACCCGCACAAGAATGATGAGACCGATTCGACTCCGGCATTTGTTGACGGCTTTCGCAGCTCTTCTGCTTTGCCTGTGCGGCGGCCGGACGGCGAGAGCCGCAACCCCTCCCTGGACTCCCGTGGGGCCCGGCGGTGGTGACGCGCGCCGCTTCGCCTTCAGCCCGCGCGATGCCAGCCGCATTTACCTCGGAACGACAGACAGCTGGATCTACGTTTCCTCCGATGGGGGCTCATCGTGGTCGAGGCTGGCAAAACTGGGCACCCAGGACGACCTTGTCGTGGACAGCCTGGCGGTCGATCGATCGGACCCACACACCCTCTATGCCGGGGTTTGGGTAACAGATCGCACCGACGGAGGTATTTACATCAGCCACGATCAGGGGCTCACATGGAGCGAAGCCCCAGGCATGCACGGCCAATCGGTACGGGCCCTCGCCCAGGCGCAGGCAAACCCGCGCGTCCTCATTGCCGGGACCCTCAGCGGTGTGTATCGCACCGAAGACAAGGGCGAGCACTGGCGCGAGATAAGTCCCGGCGGCAATGAGATTCACGAGGTGGAATCGATCGCCATCGATCCTTACGATCCGGAAATCATCTACGCGGGAACCTGGCATCTTCCCTGGAAAACCAACGACGGCGGAGCGCACTGGAACAACATCCGCCAGGGAGTGATCGACGATTCGGATGTGTTCTCGATGATCGTCGATCCCTCGCGGCCCAGCGTGATGTTCCTGAGCGCATGCTCGGGGATCTATAAGAGCGTCAATTTCGGTTACGAATTTCGCAAAGTGCAGGGGATTCCTTCGACTGCCCGGCGCACGCGCTCGCTGCGCATGGATCCGGCGGATCGCAATACCGTGTACGCGGGAACCACCGAGGGTCTCTACAAAACCCAGGATGGCGGCGAGAACTGGACGCGCACGACCGGCCCCGACGTGATCGTCAACGACGTCTATGTCGACCCGCGTAATCCCAAACACATGCTGCTGGCGACGGATCGTAGCGGAGTGCTGGCCAGCGAGGACGGTGGCGCCGCGTTCGATGAATCCAACACAGGATTTTCGCAGCGCCAGGTCGCGGCGCTCTTTGTCGACGAAAAAAATCCCGGCACCCTCTATGCCGGCGTCATCAACGATAAGACCTTCGGCGGTGTCTTCATCAGCGGCGATCAGGGCAGGACCTGGAAGCAGCAAAGCGAGGGGTTGCGCGGCCGAGACGTATTTGTTCTCGCCCAGAGCAACGACGGCACGTTGCTGGCTGGAACCAGCAATGGAGTTTTCCGCTGGGATGGAAGCGCGTGGAACCCCGCCGATACGACGCCCGGCGATACAAAGGCCGCAGCCCCGGATCGGCCACCGGCTCCAGCAAAAGCGAACCCGAGTCCAAGTCCAGGTCCGAGTTTGCGCGGAAGGAAAAAACATCCCGCTCATTCGGCCGCTGCCGACACGGCTGTGGATCCCCCCGCAAAGCTCACGGGACGAGTGACCGCCCTCGCCATCGCAGGCGACACCTTGTATGCCGCAACAGCCCACGGAGTCTTTCGCAGCACCGGCTACGCAGAATCATGGACGCCCGTCTTGACTCCCAAAGATCCCGGAGTCGATGGGGATTACCTGACCATTGCCGCGGATGGAAAGAACGCGTTCATCGGCAGCCGCAAAGGCATCATGGTATCCGCCGATGCCGGCGCAACCTGGCAGGCGGCGAAGCTTCCAGCCGGGCTCACGGCTCTGTCCAGTCTGGCCCTCACTCCCGACGGCGCCCTGTGGGCTGGAGGCCGCGAAGGCGTCTTCTATTCCGAGGATCGAGGCAATTCCTGGCAGCCCCTGAAGCGTCTCCCGGTGGTCGCTATCAACGGACTCAGCTGGGATCCGTCAGTCAATCATCTGATTGTCACCTCGGCCGAAGGAACTTTGGTCTATGCCGTCGATCCACGCGACCAGTCCTGGATCTGGTGGAACACCGGATGGACCGTGCATGCGGTGGCCTCGCTCCATGGGCGCCTGGCCGCCGCCTCGCTCTATAGCGGCGTTGTCGTCCAGCCAGCCGACGAGACTGCAAAGGCCGGAGCCAGCGTCCAGGATGCGCGAAAATAGCCGTGGCAGTCTCGCTGCGCCCGGTGCTCCCTGACGATTTTGCGTCACTATATGCGCTCGACCAGGCCTGCTTCCCACCGGGCATTGCCTGGTCGAAGGCCGAGCTGAAGTATTTCCTCAGATATCCTGGCAACATCGGCGTTCTCGCCGAAGATGAGACGCAACAGATGGCTGGATTTGCCATCGCCGGAAAGCAGCTGCGCAAGGGAGCAGTCCTCGGGCACCTGATCACCATCGATGTCCAGGCCTCCCAGCGACGGCGCGGCGTGGGCCACATGCTGCTCGATGAGATCGAGAGGCAGCTGCGTGCAATGGGTGCGATCGCTGTGCTGCTCGAGGTAGCCGTGGACAACACCTCGGCGCAGTCGTTTTATGAACACCATGGTTTCGTGCGCACCGGCCGCATTCCCGGATACTATCTCGGCCGCATCGACGCGCTTGCGATGGAAAAGCCGTTGTGACGGCGGTCTGCGCCCTGCCCCAGCGTCTTCCGGCGGTTGCACGACTACAATCAAGGCAATGCTCCGTGCCGCCCTGAAAGTCGCGTACTCCATTGCGTTATTCGCATGCGCGGCGGCCCCGGCCTTCGCTCAGGCGGTCAAGGACCTGCCGAAGCCCACCGACTACGTCAGCGACTACGCTCACGTGATGTCGGCTGAGGCCATCGATCAACTGAACCACTTGTGCGGCGAAGTGGACCACGAAGCGCACGCGCAGATTGCCGTTGTCACCGTCGATACGACGAACGGAGAGCCGATCCAGCAATACGCTGTCGAGTTGGAAGACGCCTGGAAGGTTGGCCCGAAGGGCAGCGACCGCGG
>Ga0181520_10007171_pt1 | contig 16578 bp, 17 predicted proteins | sample PEATcosm2014_Bin_29_FD_132451 | JGI IMG/M metagenome (GOLD analysis project Ga0181520, IMG submission 132451) | Peatland microbial communities from MTU Mesocosm Facility, Houghton, MI, USA - PEATcosm2014_Bin02_30_metaG | ecosystem: Environmental > Terrestrial > Soil > Wetlands > Peat | place... | reverse complement strand
GACCGCGAGTCCGAAGAGTGGCAGAAGCGCCTCGAAGGCATGGAAGGCGTGACCAGCGTACAGGCCGAGAGCGCGGGATTCTATCGCGTGCTCACTTCTTCCGGCTCCAAAACCACCATGCAATTGGTAGAGCTGGCCGCATCCCTGGGCGAAACGCTCACTTCGCTCAGCGTGCAGAACACCACGCTCGACGACGTATTCGTCCACTACACGGGCCGCCAGCTTCGCGATGAGCAGGTCAAGCCGCCGGCATTCACCCTGCCGCCACGCCCCGGAGCACGCCCATGAACAGAATGTCTGCAATTGTCGAGCGCGAGATGCGCAAGTTCTTCCGCTCTCCCACGCTGATGATCATGTCGCTGATGATGCCGTTGCTGCAGTTGGTAATCATGGGCAACGCCTTCGGCGGCAAGATCGTGGGCGCCAAGGTGGCCGTAATCGACTACGATCACGGTCCCGAGGCCGTCAGGCTCCGCGAAGCCTTTAATGCCATCGCCGTCAACATCAAGACGTTCAAAACTATCGACTATAAGGACGAAGTGCAAGCGCGGGAAGATGTCCGCACCGGCAGAATCGACGCCGCCGTTGTCATCCCGGCGCAATACTCCCGCCGTGTTTACTCACAGGACGCCCCCGAGCTCGGCCTGGTTGTCGATAACTCAGACCAGTTCATGTCCGGCTCCCTTGAGGCCGAAATGCAGTCGTTGGTTGCTGCTCTCACCTCTCCGGTTATCCAGCCGCGCCTGGCCAACTCCATAGCTCTTGAGATCGTAGAGCTCTATCCCTATGTCAACTACATGAAGTTCCTTCTTCCCCTCACCATCTCGCTGGCCATGTATATCTCGGTCATGATCGGCGGCGGCATGTTATACATCGATGACAAGGCACGGGGCGTGCACGAGGGCTATCTTGTAACTCCCATCACCAAGTTCGAGTTGGTCTTCGGCATGAACATCGCCGGTTCAATGAAGGCCGTGCTGGCCGGCATCTGCATTACTGTAATCGGGTCGCTCATGGCCGGTCTCGGAGTCATCTTCCATCCTTTGGCCCTGGCAGAGCTTCTTTGCCTCATCGTTGCATCCTCCATCGCCTTCAACGGCATGATGTTCCTGCTCATGGTCCGCGTTGATGACCCGCTCGTGCCCCGCGCCATGTTCGGCGTTCTCAACACCCTTCTCCTCTATCCCTCGGGAGGCATGTATCCCATCGCCGCATTTCCGCGCTGGCTCCAGGCAATCTCGGTCATTGACCCCTTCACTTACTGCGTCCACGGTTTCAAAGCTGTGCTTCTCAAAGATGGAGGCTTTGTAGCGATTCAATACGATCTGCTGTTCTTGTTTGTCTTCGGCTTCGGCACGCTGCTGATCGCCACGCCGCTGTTCAAGCGAACGCTGTAGATCGCTTGCCAATTGCCTGGTTTTGATGGGGGGAGCGCTGTCGATCGCGCACTCGTTCATGCGGAGGAAAGATTTCCGGCAGGCAAAGTCGAATGTCCGGAATGCAAAGAGGCGGTTCATTCCTTGTGGGAGGATGGACCGCCTCGCTGCGTATCTTCGATTTTTGCGCCAGGATGCGGTTTTTACTTACTCTTCCAAATCCGCGTCCCTACCGGCTCACGATCGGCGTACACGCGCCACTCCTGCATTTTTCCCTCGTCGATAAAAGCCCGAAACACTGCAGGCGGTCTCCGCGGCCCCAACCTTCACCGAAAACCTGCGCCCAAACCCCTCACGCGAAGTAATCGATCTGCTGACCCTCGATCCGCCCCACCGCCTGCCCGTGGGACTCAACCTCGACGGGCTCTTCCACCAGCCCGTCGTCTTCGTTCTCGTCGTCCTGTCCGCCTGCGGCCTTCTTGCCGCTGCCCGAGTAGCTGTCGTCAGCCGGTTGCGACGGCTTCTCAATATCCAGAACTCTGGAGAGGTCCGAATCCGCCGGTGGAGTCTTCATGACTGGCATGGCGCGAATTCCGGCGATTGGGCTGATTTCCATCTCTCGTCCTCGTTGAGGCTCTCGCTGCTGATTTCTATCGGCAGAACAATGGGAAACTTTAATGCGCCGCATTTCTGGCTGAATTCGATACAACCTGTCCGAAATTTGTACAGTCCTCCGAACCTTCGACGCCCCGCCCTCCAAAGAACCCAGCGATCCGAACTTGCTACACTGGGGCCATGCTGGATGAATTGGAATTTCGCCGCCACGCGGAAGTTGCCCTCGAAGAGCTGAAACAACATCTCTTTGAACGCGAGGAGGAGCAGGAAGCAGGCTTCGAGGTCGAGGAGCAGAATGGCGTGCTCAATGTCCTTTTTGAAGAACCGGCCGGCAAATTTGTGATTACGCCCAACACGCCGGTGCGCCAGATCTGGATCTCGGCGCTCTCCACCAGTTTCAAACTCGATTGGGACCAGGCGGCCTCGGTGTTCGTTTTGCCCCGCACCGGCGAAGCACTCGCGCCGCTCGTTGACCGGCTGATCGCGGAACAACTTGAAAGCTAGCCGATTTCGTTCTCGGATTATTGCTTCACAAATTCGAAGGTGCAGGGGCGGCCTTCCACTCGAGTGCCCGTACCGTGCCTTTCATCGAAATGTGCCTTGATGTGATAGCCAAAGTCGGTGCCCCTCGGCGTATCGGTTCCAGGAACAAATTCCTTTGATCCCGTCTTGCCCGCAGCATACAGATTGCCCATTCCGTCGCCATTGATCGACCCATCGATCAGCAGCGAGCTTGGCTGACCCTCCGTTCCGCGCAGGCCGTGGAAATTGCCGTCCTTAACCTCACTGACGAACCGGTAAGAAAAGCCCAGGGCGCCTCTTGAGGGTTCGCAGGAGACCGTGGTTTGCCACTTTCCGTCGAAACGGACCGTGCGCTCGAAATGGTCGCGATCGGCGTGGTCAGCTTGATCCTGCGGAATTAACGACACCGGCAGGACAAGCAAAGCGACGGCGGTGAGAAGTGGGGCGGACCTCCGCATTGTGTTCCCCTTGTGAAGCAATGGTAGGGAAAATCCGCTCCGATTGCCAGCAAAAATCTGAGAACAGCAAAACGCGCCTCGCCGGCCTCTGAGGCCTGAGGATTCAGCCATTGCGGGCACACATATCCGCCAGGCAGTCCGCCACGCTCTGCCTGCCGCGTCCATGCACGGGGACTTGAGAGCCTTACTGCTTCACGAAGTCGAATGTACAGGTACGCCCGACGATGCCCAGACCCTGGCCCTTGATGCCCGTACCCGTTGTCTCTTTGAATTGCGCCTTGACGTCGTAGCTGTATTCTTCGCCCTTGTGGGCGAAGACGCCACGGGCATATTCCCTTGACGCTACAACTCCATTGGCAGACAGTTTAGCCGAGCCGTCTTCCTTGATTGGACCTTCGATCAGAAGGTAGCCGGGTTCGCCGGCCGTGCCGCGCTCTGCCTTGAAGTTCCCGTTCTCGATCACGCTCGGAATCTTCCAGGTGTAGCCTTCGGTATTTCCTTTGGCAGGACAGGTCAACGTCGTAAGCCACTTGCCGTCGAAGTGCTCCGCTGCAATCAAAAGCCCTGGCATGAACACCAGGGCACAAACCACAACCATCCGGACCGCTTTCACTATTCCAGTCCTCCGTTGGTCCACCATCTTAACACAGCGTCTTTCCCGCTTCGCTCGTTTGAAAACACAAAAGAAAAGGTCCGGCAAAAGCACCGGACCCTCCCTTGACTTCATCTGTCCAAACTCTACGGCAACGCGTAGATGGTCTTGAGGACCTTCTGCGCAAGGTTACTGGGCAGCGGCGCGTAAGAAAGAGACGAAACTTCACCTTCGCCGGAATTAACCATCCAGCTCAGCATATCCTTCAGCGTCTTTTGGTTGGCTGGATTGATGGGTTGAGCCGGAATCAGCAGGTAAGTAAAGCTGGAGATGGGGTAGGCAGTCGCGCCCGGTGCGTTGGTGATGGAAATCCGATAGTCGGCGGGCATGTTCTTCACACTGGCCGCTGCATCTGTCACTCCCTGAATCGTCGCCTTGATGTAGTTTCCGGAGACGTTCTTCACTGCGCCAAAATTGATGTGATTCTGCAGCGCATAGATCAACTCGATGTAGCCGATCGAGCCGGGCAACTGACGAATCAATCCCGCCACGCCCTCATTGCCCTTGCCGCCCACGCCTACGGGCCAGCTGATTGAGGAGCCCTTTCCCGGACCGCCAGCCCATTCCGTGCTGACCTTGCTCAGATAGTCCGTCCAGATGAATGTGGTGCCGCTGCCCTCGGCGCGGTGAACCACGATGATCTTCTGGTCCGGCAATTTCACTCCGGGATTATCCTTGGCGATGCGGGGATCTGCCCAGGTCGTGATTTTGCCCAGGAAGATGTCCGCAAGCACATCCCCGCTGAACCGCAGTTCGCTGACGCCGGGGACGTTGAACGCCGGCACGTCTGCGCCCAGCACAGTTGGAATGTGGATAAGCTTGATCTTCGAAGCGGCCAGCATCTCGTTGGTCATGGGCATGTCGGATGCGCCAAAGTCGACTAGGCCTTTCGTGACCTGGGCGATCCCGCCCCCCGATCCGATCGACTGGTAGTTGACCTGAACGCCAGGATGCGCAGCGCTGTACTCGCTAAACCACTTGGAATAGATGGGATATGGAAATGTGGCGCCTGCCCCGGTCAACTTCTGGGCCTGAGCTGCACTCAGCGCCAACATCAAAAACATTATGGCAACCAACGTCTTTTTCACGGTACGCTCCCTTGCAGTTTTACTGCCGTATCTCATTCTCCACGCCGTATGTTACGGGGATTTGAATCATCGGCGCTTTTTGGGCTGGTTTCGTGGACCATCTTGGGTACCCAGCGCCACGGCGCGTGAAAACAAAGAGGATGGGCCGCGACCCATCCCCTTCAATCCATCGGAATTTCCGCAGCGCTTATCGGATCTTCGCGGCCGATGCAGAATCTGCAATTGCCTTGGCATTAACTCCGCAAAGCGCATTGCCCGGCAAGTCAATCCTGGACGGTTCGCGCGATAGGCAAAGTGAAGTGGAACGCTACTCCTTTGCCAAGCTCGCTCTCTGCCCAGATGCGGCCGCCATGGGCCTGCACGATGTGCTTCACGATCGCCAGGCCGAGCCCCGTCCCGCCGGACTCGCGCGATCGGGCCTTATCGATCCGGTAGAAACGCTCGAAGATCCGTTCCAAGTGCTCCGACGCAATTCCTGGCCCGAAGTCCTGCACGGTAAATTGCACCTCGGACTCGAGCAGGCTGGCGCCCACTCGAATTCGCATGCCCCCCTTGGCATACTTCAACGCGTTCTCGATCAGGTTCCCGAACACCTGGTTCATGGCGTCCAGGTCGGCCATCACCTGCGAGTCCGGTGCGCCCACCGATTGAAGCTTCACGCCGGAGTCGACGACCAGGCCGCCAAGCGCATCGATTGCGTCCTTGACCAGGGCGCTGGCGCGCGTGGACTGTAAGGTTAGCTTGTAATCGGGACTCTCAACGCTGGCCAGGGCAAGCAGGTCCTCCGTCAGCCGGTTCATCCGCGTGGCGTTCTTCAGGATCACGCCCAGAAACTCGCGCGTGGTTTCAGGGCGCGAATCTCCGTCCTCGATTAGCGTTTCAACATAGCCCTGTATGGAAGTCAGCGGCGTGCGCAACTCATGGCTCACGTTGGCGACAAATTCCCGCCGCGATTTTTGCGCCGCCTCAATGCCCGTGACGTCGTGCAGAACCGCAAGCGCCCCGCCACTGGGCAGCGGAGCCGCATTAACCTCGAATACTCGTCCCGGAGCGAGCAAATGGGCGCGGCCAAAGCAAATCTCGCCGCGCTCCAGCGCCCCCCGTACGCAGGCCAGCAACTCCGGATCGCGCACCGAATGCACCAGCGGCCGCCCCGGATAAATCTGCGTGCCGGCTATCCGCTGCATCACCGCGTTCGACCAGCGCACGAACCCCTCCGGCGTAATGGCCACAACTGCTTCCTGCATCGAATCCAGGATTGCGGCCAGATCCTGCCGGCGGCTCTCCAACTCGTCAAAATTCTTTCCCAGCCGTTCTGCCGTCTGGTTCAGGGCAGTCTCCATCGCGGTCAGCTCATCCTCGCCGGTCGATTCAAGCCGCGCGCTTAGATCGCCCCCTGCAATCCGCCGCGCAAAGGCGACTACGCTTTCCAGGCGCGTCGAGATGCGGCTCGCAACCCAGGCCGCAAGCGGGATTGCAAGGGCCAGCGCAATCAGCCCGGAAAACAACTCTTCGCGGCCCAGCAGATACTGCGTCCGCCCCGCCGTCTGCTCCATCATGCTGTGAAAGATGACCTCCATCATCAGCGTATGGAAAACAAGCAGGAGAACGAACAAGCCGAGAAGCTTGGTAAAGAATTTATGGGTCAATGAGTTATTCGCCCTTGGGCAGCTCGAATCGATAGCCGGCGCCGCGCACAGTCTTAAGGTAGCGCGGATTCTCCGGATCGATCTCGATCTTTTCACGAATCCGGCGCACGTAGACATCCACGGAACGCGGCGTCACAAAGCGCGCATCTCCCCACACCGCGTCCAGCAGATGATCGCGGCTGAAAACGCGGCCGGGATGGCGCGCCAGGTAGTCGAGCAGGCGGAACTCGGTTGCCGTGGTGGTTGTCAGCTCGCCGCGCACCTTCAACTGCATGGCGCCTGCGTCGATCACCACCTCTTCAAAGCTGATGATCGAAGGCGACGTGGGCCGCTCGAATCGCCGCAGCACGGCCTTGACGCGCGCTACCAGTTCCCGCGTTGAGAATGGCTTGGTGATGTAGTCGTCGGCGCCAAGTTCCAAACCCAGCACGCGGTCGTTTTCCCCGGCGCGCGCAGTCAGAAAGATGATGGGGATGGTGGAAAGTCCGGGATGACTGCGCAGACGCCGGCAGACGTCAAGCCCGTCTCCCCCCGGCACCATGATGTCCAGCAGAAACAAGGCCGGCGGCTTCCGCTCGGCGTCGGCAATAACATTGATAGGGGTGTGAAACAGGCGCGCATCGAATCCCGCTGCTTCAAGGTGATGCTGCACCAGCCGTGAAATATCGGCGTCGTCTTCCAGCACAAATACGGTTTGGCTCAAACGGTCTGTCCTCACCCGGCGGCCATTAAGTTGCAAGCTGCTTCGGGCCGCACGGAACCATTAACAGAGTACTTCAGCCAGGCAAACAGATTGCAAACATTTGATGAATTTGCTCCTGCGCGAGCGCCCATCGGGCCAGTTCCAAGTGCCCGGTGCGCGGCTCGGAAGCGATGTCTTTTCTTGACTATGCCGATCGCGCTCTGCAAAAGTTCCTGCGCGCAGCGCGCGCTAACTTGCTCAGTCGTTCCCCGCCATCGCCCCCAGCAAGCTACATTGTGAGCATGATCTACCGCCCCTACCGTCCCGAAGATTTCCCCCAGCTCTACGCCATTGAGCAGGAATGCTTCCAGCCCCCCTTCCGGTTCCCCCGCCACTACATGCGGCAACTCCTCGCCAACCCCAACGCCGCCACCTGGATCGCCGAAGCCGACCAGCAGATGGACGGCTTCGCTATCGTCGAATGGACAACCAGCCCCGCCCCGGCCACCGCCTACATCCAAACCATTGAAGTCGCCCTCGCTCGCCGCAAGCGCGGCATCGCCGCTGAACTCCTCCGCCGCATCGAGTCCTCCGTCATCTCCGCCGGCGCCCAGGTCTTGTGGCTCCACGTCGCCGAAGAAAACACCTCCGCCATCCGTCTCTATCTTGCTCACGGCTTTCTACCCCAGGGCAGGCAAGAAAACCACTACGCGCCCGGCCTCGCCGCGCTAATCTTCGCCAAACAGCCAGACCCCTCACCGATCCGATGACATGCGCACGCCTCAGCCAGCCGTTCTATTCCCTATTTCCTGTCCTTAATCACTGCCCCGCATCCGTCCTCGTAATAAACGCCGCAACCCGATCGTGCAGTTGTTTCAAGCTCTCGTCCCGCACATAAACCATGTGTCCCGACTCGTACCAGTCGTACTCGATGTTCTTGGCCAGCGACTGCGGAATCGGCAGGTGCTTCTCCTCATACTGCGCCGCAAAAAACGGCGTCGCCAGATCGTAGTACCCGCCGTTCACCATCACCTTGAGCCGCGGATTGGTCTTCATCGCCTCCGCCAAATCCTGAGCCACGTTCACACTCACCGGATTACCGTTATGCTTGAAGTCCCATTGCGCGCTGCCGAACAGCGCCATGTGCAGATAAGTTTGCCCCTCGCCATACTTCAAATCGCGGCGCACATAATCGTTGAACAGCGATACGTACGCCGACGAGATCGCCGAGCTTTGCGGATCGTACTCCGCATTCTCGCTCAACGGATTCAGGTTCGGCCCCGAGAAGCGCGTATCCAGCCGTCCCGTTGTCAGGTCCTGGTCGTCCTGCAGCGTCTTCTCAAACTCCAGTCCGCTCACCCGCAAACCGGCCTTCAGCAGGTACGCCACCGGCAGCCCGGTATACGCATGCAGCTTCTCCGCCACCGCCTGCTTTTCTTCAGCGCCGATGTCGGTGCCCAGCGCCAGTGCATGGGCATACGGCCCGTTGGCAAACTCCTCCACCTCTTTCAGAAACGGCTCCAGCGCCGCCGGCTGCGTAGGCAGTTTCTTGTGGTACCACGCCGTCGCCGCATAGGTCGGCAACGCCAGCACGTACGGCAAGTCCACTCCCGGATTCCCCGACGGTATGTCGATGTCCGTGGTGAAGTTGAAAATCTGCGACAGCAGGATCACCCCGTTAATGTCCATGCTCTTGCTGTTTTCCAGGATGTCGGCCAGCACCGCCGACCGCGTCGTACCGTAGCTCTCGCCAAAAATGTACTTCGGCGAATTCCAGCGGTTGTACTTGGTCGTGAACCGCACAATGAACCGCGCAAACGCGTTGGCATCCTCATCGATTCCCCAGAATGCCTTTTCCGGCTCCTTGCCCAGCAGCCGTCCGAATCCCGTCCCCGGCATGTCGATGAACACCAGGTCGCTCACATCCAGCAAGGAATTGACGTTGTCCACCATCTTGTAAGGCGCCGCCGGCAGGTGCGTATCCGTGTCCGTCACCACGTGCTTGGGTCCCAGCGAGCCCATATGCAGCCACACGGTCGAACTCCCCGGCCCGCCGTTGTAGAAGAATGTAATCGGCCGCTCCTCGGCCTTCGCATCCTTCTTGAAGTACGCCACGTAGAACATCCGCGCCGTCGGGTCCGCATCCTTCGCTTCCTTGGGCGCGGCCAGCGACAGTTGGCTGTCCGGTTGCGGCTTTCCGTCCAACCCCAGTTGCGCATCCTGCGGGTCGGTCGCCCCCACCGTAATGGTTCCCGCGATCGCGTTGTAAGCAATATGCTGCCCACCCGCTGTCACCTCGCCCTGTGTCGTCACATCCGGCGGAGCCTTCTCCGCCGCCTTCTCCACACTCTTGTCCGCGCTCTTGTCTGTACTCTTTTCTGTGGCCGTCTTAGCCGCGGCCGCATCGTCCAGGGCAAAAATCGTGACCGGCAAAGCCAGCAACGCCGCCGCAAGCGCGGCCGCAAACACCCGTTGAGCTGTACGCATGTAATAGTCTCCAGATTTGGGGATCGCCTAAGAAGCCAGTATAGAACCAGAGATTTACCTTCCCCTGCTCACCGGACCCAATTCCCCGGCCCCTCGTCAATATTCCGCTTTTCTATTCCCTATTCCCTATTCCCTATTCCCTCTTCCCCGTTCCCTATTCCCTCTTCTTCTCGAACGGCTGCTTCACCGTAATCCTCGGCCGATCCTCCGCTTGCAACTCCTTCGCCACCTGTTCCACTTCGCGAAACACCCGCAGCAGGTTGCCCCCCAGAATCTTTCTGCAATCCACTGCCGAGTAGCCCCGCTCCATCAGCGCTGCCGTAATCTTCGGCAGGTCCGCCGCCGAATCGATCCCCTGCGGCAGTTGCCCGCTGATCCCGTCGAAGTCCGATCCCAGCCCCACGTGATCCACGCCCGCCACCTTCGCAACGTGGTCGATCTGGTCGATCAGCTCCTTGAGAGGCGGCCGCGGAATCCGGTCCGCATACTCCCTCTGCACCTTATCGATCTCCGCCTCGCTCGTCTCTTTCCCCTCCGCCTTTGCTTTATCCTTCAGCGCCTGCACCGCTGCCTTCATCTCCGGCTCTTTCGCCTTCATCGCGTTCCGATACTCCTGCGACACAAACCCCGAGAAGAAATTCACCTGCACCACGCCGCCCTTCGAATCCGGCCCCCCGGAGTTCGCAATCGCCCGCAGCATGTCGTCCGTCATATTCCGCGGCGCATCGCACAGCGCCCGCGCCCCGGAGTGCGACGCAATCACCGGCGCCCGCGTAATAATCAGCGTCCGGAAAAACGTCTTGTCCGAGACGTGCGACACATCCACCATCATTCCCAGCCGGTTCATCTCGTACACCACGTCCTTGCCAAACTCGCTCAGCCCCTCCTTGGTATGCGCGACCGTCGCATCGTCCGCATCGCCCGAGCTGTCCGCCCATCCATTCGAGTTGGCCCACGTCAGCGTCATATACCGCACGCCCAGCGCGTAGTACTGCCTGAGCAGTCCCAGCGAATTCTCAATCGAGTGTCCGCCCTCAATCCCCATCAGCGCCGCCAGCTTGTGTTCCCGGTGCGCCCGCTCGATCCCCTCCGCGCTCGTCACCAGCTCCATTTCGCCCGGATGCTTCGCCGCCTGCTGTTTCACCGCGTCAATCAGCTCCAGTGTCCGCCGCGCGTAGTGACCCTTGTTCGTCTCCGGCTCTACCCAGATCGAGAAAAACTCCGCCCCCAGCCCGCCCTTCCGCGCCGACTCCAGGTTGAACTCCCCGCCCTTCAGCGCATCGTCCAAATCGAAGTGCTCGTCCAGAAACCGCTGCGGCGTATCCGCATGGGTATCGATCACAATCGCCGACCTGTGCACCTGCGCCGCCGACAGCTTTTGAGCCGCCCCTTCTTTCCCCGCCTTCGAAGTCATCGTCTGCGTAGCCCCCGCCTGTGCAGCCCGCGTCTGTTCTTGAGCGCTCACCGCCGCCGCAGCCATCAAAATCGTCGCCGCCAGAACCACCCCCGGCGCCGCCCTCCAAATCACGAATCTCATCTCATGAACGCGCATAGTCTCGCAAGTGAGTCTAAACCCTCCCCCGCCCCGCCAACCCGCGCACTTGAACCCGCTGAGTCGCTGACTGGCTGGTCCCGCTTGAGCGGGTGCTCACTCGCTGCCCTTGTCCCAAGACTCGCCACTCCCGCCAACCCCTGATCTCTGATCTCTGATCTCTGCCCTCTGATCTCTGATCTCTGCCCTCTGATCTCTGATCCCTGATCTCTGACCCCTGACCCCTGCCCTTTTGCTATACTTGTAAGGTTCACCTCACGCGGAGGTGGCGAAATTGGCAGACGCACTAGCTTGAGGTGCTAGCGCCCAAAAGGCATAGGGGTTCAAGTCCCCTCCTCCGCACCAAACGACCTTCAGTCCGGCCTGTCCGGGCACCTTAAGTCCGGCCTGCCGGACAGGATTGGAAAGCAGCTTAGCAATGCAGATTCTCTTCTATGTTTTTGTCGTCGTTCACCTGATCGTGTGCTTCTTCCTGATCGGTGTTGTCCTCATTCAGCAGGGCCGTTCGGCCGACCTCGCCGGCGCCTTCGGTGGCCAGGGCTCGCAGACCGCCTTCGGACCCCGCGCCGCCGCCAATGTGCTCACCCGGCTCACCACCTGGTCGGCCATCATCTTCATGTGCACCTCCATTGGCCTGGTCGTCCTCTATAACCGCGCCGGCACTGCGCATTCCGTCCTTGAAGGTGCAAAGCCCGCCCCCATCGGCACTCCTGCCACGCCTGCCAAGTAGGGCCGAACCTGAACTTCGTTTCTTAGATCGAGGACCGTTACAAATGCCCCTTTCCGGAGAAGCCATCCGTCTCATGAACTACATTGACGACGTCGCCGTTACCCTGCGCCGCGTTCTCGCCACCATCCCCACCCTCACTCCGGAAGAGCGCGCCCGCGTCGCCGAGCACCTCATCCAGGCACGCCCCAACGCCGAAGACGTAGCCCAGGCCCTAGCCGCCAAGTAGCGACTCCGCGTGCCCACCGTAGCCATCATCGGCGCAGGCCCTCTTGGCCGCTGGCTAGCCCTTGAAGCCGCCCGCGCCGGCTTCCCCGTCCTCCTGGAGGACGTGATGCCGGGCAACCTCCATCACGCCCAGGAAGCACTTCGTGCCGTACTCGGCCCGGACGCCCTGCCCAATGTAAAATTCGTGTCCACCATCGAAGACGCCGTCCGCCAAGCCGATCTGGTCATCGACTGTGTCCCCGACGAGCTCGAATCGAAACTCGAAATCCTCTGGCTCCTCGACCGCATGGCCCCGCCCCGCGCCGTCTTCGCCACCCCCACCACCCGTCTCTCCATCGCTGACCTGGCCAACTGCACCTACCGCCCCGAAAAGTGCATCGCCATCGCCGCCGAAGCCTCCGCCCTCACCGCTGCCTCCACCCGGCAAATCCTCCTCCGCACCCCCCCCCGCACCGCGCCGGAGACGACCGCCCTCCTCGACGGCTTCTGGCGCCGCCTCGCCTTCACCCCCACCTTCGAACAGGAAGTTTCGCCAGATTAACGCCTCCAAATTGCTCATTCCCGCAACATGAGCGAAAAAGAGCGCGCCATTTCGCGCAGGTTTTTGCATCGACAAGCGCAAATTCCGCCGCAGGTCATTCATTCAAAAAGGCTTGGAATCAAAACTCCGCATCTATCAGTACTTCGTCATTGTTTTCAATAACTTACAGCCATAATGTCCGCCCTATCTTCCAAATTGTCCAAAACCGCCAAAAATATGTGTGCGTCCGCATTCACATTTCACTCGTTCCCCAACTTTCTTCGAAAAACCTCGGCCTGCAATCCAACATTTTGCGCCCCAAATCTCTCATCGCAGCAGTAGTTCTATTCACTGTCCACTGCCCACTGTCCACTGCCCACTGTCCACTGCCCACTGTCCACTGTCCACTGCCCACTGTCCACTGTCCACTGTCCACTGTCCACTGTTCACTGTCCACTGTTCACTGTCTTTTCGTAGTACCGCACATACTGCGGCACCACCAGCGACGCGCAGAACCGCTTCTGGGCCGTGTGCCGTCCCGCCTCCCGCATCGCATTCAGCCGCTCCCGGTCTCGCAGCAAACTCAAGGCTCCCTCGGCCATGCCGTCCACATCGCCCACCTCGTAGAGCAGCCCTGTCTCCCCGTTGTCGATCAATTCCGGAATCCCGCCCACCCGCGTCGCGATCGACGGCACCTTGCACGCCATAGCCTCCAGCGCCACCAGGCCGAACGACTCCAACTCGCTTGGCATCAGCAGGATATCGGCCAGCGGCAGCAGCTCGTTTACCCGCTCCTGCTTGCCGAGGAAGTGCACGCGGCACTGGATTCCCAGGTCGTGCGCCAGCCATTCGGCCGCCGACCGGTCCGGCCCGTCCCCAATCAGAATCAGTTGCGCCGGCATCTCCCGCGCCACTCGCGCAAAGATCTTCACCACGTCCACCACCCGTTTAACTGGCCTGAAATTAGAGAGATGCATCAGGATCGCCTCATCCGGCGCGGCCAGCTTCTTGCGTCCCTCGGCCCGCACGGCCTGGTCCTTGATGGGCGCGTAGACATCGCAGTTCACAAAGTTTGTGATCACTTCGATGGGTCGCGCGATCTCGAAGCTCTCAACCGTCTTCTCCTTCAGATAGTTGGAGATACAGGTCACCCCATCGCTCTGCTCAATCGAATAGCGCGTAATGGGCAGGTAGCACCGATCGAGGCCCACCAGGGTGATGTCGGTCCCATGCAGAGTGGTGACAAACGGCAGCCGCCGCCCGCGGCTGGCCAACATCTGCCGCGCCAGCAGCGCGCTCACCGAGTGGGGAATTGCATAATGCACATGCAGCAGGTCAAGATCATTGAATTCAGCCACTTCCGCCATGCGCGAGGCCAGCGCCAGGTCGTATGGGGGGAACTCGAACAGAGGGTAGCTAGAAACCGGAACCTCGTGATAGAAGATCCCCTCTTCCCGTCCGTTCAGCCGGAAAGGCTGCGAATAGGAGATAAAGTGCACCTGGTGGCCCAGAGCTGCCAGCTCGATTCCCAGTTCGGTGGCCACAACGCCCGAGCCGCCGTAAGTGGGGTAACATGTGATCCCGATGCGCATAAGGTAGTTCCCAATCTATTCTGCTGGAACAGGTTCCAGCTCCTTTGACGTACGTTGATCCAGCCGGGTACCGGGTGCCGGGTGCCCCCATTCAAGCGCCGCACTTTGACGCTTGAGTGGGATCGCACAAAACTCAACTTCCAACGCCTTCTATCAGACGTAAGCCTATCCCAAACTACCTGACCCCTCGGGCAATCTCCGCAGTCAGCCGCCCATAAGAGATCAGCTCGATCTCTGGAAATTCTCTGACTGCAAGCAGAGCTTTCATCTCAGTCTCTCGCGACGCCCTGAGGCGTGTACGTACCTTGTCCAGATCGGCGTCGTTATAGCCCGGATGCGTCACAAGTTCCCATGTGCCCTCTGGAAGCTGCCTCAGCAGCGACCGGACAGTGTCCGCATTCATGACCCCGGTTCCGACCATGGCAATCGTTCCGTTGGTAGTCGCAAATCCCTCTTCTGCAATGATTTGCCGGCATCTATCCTGCAGCCTGCGCAGCACATTCACCTCCGTAGCCCGCGCCCACGAAGCTCCGGCGGTGGCGTGAACTGCCCAAACCGGCTCAAACGGATTCCGCACCGCCCGAATCCCCGCCGCCCGCGCGGCTCGCAAGACTGGCCGCAGTACCGCCGGAAACATGTGTGTGTGTTTGTGCGTATCGATGTGAGTCAATCTGAGCCCTTTGGATTGAAGCACTTCAATCTGCGCGGCAGCCTCGGCCTCAACCTCAGCCGCGCTGATCCGCCCCGTAAACAGCCGCAGTAGAAATGCCCCGAGCGACGCCCTGAACGACCCCGTACCCCTCTCCACCAATGTAGGAATAGCGGAAGCCCGAAGCACCGCTTCTCCATCCACCAGCACAACATGACACCCCACTCCCAGCGACCGCACCCCCAGCGCCTTTTTGATGGCCTCGCCGGTAGCGCCGGCCCGCGCCATCAGCGTCGTGCTAGTCACTACACCCGCCTCATGCAGCTCAAGAATTGACTGGTTCACTCCAGGAGTCAGTCCAAAATCGTCGGCATTGATAATCAGACGGCTCACCGGCTGAGTCTATCAAGACCAGGCAGCACAAGAATTTTTCGCGCACCGCAGTTTAAGTCTGAGCAACCGTGCAGTCCTTGGCAGAACCCCGCTGGTATGATGAAAAAAGGCGTAAGCGCCTTTGAGCCACGTGTGGGCGGTTAGCTCAGTCGGTTAGAGCGCCTGCCTTACAAGCAGGAGGTCCTCGGTTCGAGCCCGAGACCGCCCACCATTCCAAAGACTAACTCCAATATCAACCTGGAGTTAGCTACATGGCGCCCTCCTCTTGAGAACTAGAACTCCTGCCGGTTTTTGGCATCAGTGCTGGTTTCAGCAGGAGTTCTACGGCGTCAGCGTATCACTACTCCCTCTTCAGCACAAGCGCTTCGACAGGCCCCCTTCAGGGAATGTCTCAGGCGTGGTGTGCGTGAAAGGCGAGGAAGCTCAGTGAACGAATTGAGCCCATCCACCACCACAATCAAGGTCATCGTCCGCCACGGCACGAAGTGCAAACGGGAGCACCCCGGCCTGCGTTCGGACTACAAGGACTGCAATTGCCGAAAATCCATCTACATCTATGAGAATGGCGAAGACCACCCAATCGCCGCTAAAACCCGGAGCTGGAGCGAGGCACAGAAGATTGCTCAGGAGGAGATAGACAAGCGAAATCCGGACAAACAAGAGCTGATGGAACTTAAAGCTCGCCTGGCGGCGGTTCAGGCGGAAGCCGAAGCAGCCGCGGCCAAGAAGGCTCTGACGATCGAGAAGGCGACCGAGCGCTGGTTGAACGCGCAGAAAGGAGTGGAGATTAAGACTGCTTCCACGCACCGCTGGGTGGTAGGCCGCGTTCGAGCCTGGGCCAAAGATAACAAGATTGAGACGGTAGCCGACGTCACACCCGACAATCTCAGCAAGTGGCGCGAAGACTGGTCGCCTGTTGCAGAAAAACCCTTCAGCCGGCTGGAGCCGTCGACTCAGGTCACCTTTCAAAGCTACTTGAAGGGCATCTTCCGGTATGTCGTCAGCCTTGGGCAATATCTCGAAAAGAGTCCGGCAGAAGGCCTAAAGCCGATCAAGACCAAAGGCAAGCCGGTCATACCGCTATCTCCGAGTCAATTTGAAGAACTGCTTGCAGCGATTCCTACCTGCTGCGCGGCTGACAACGGCATTCTGCACGGATTCGCGGCGGAACTGAGGGCACTTTGTTTGCTGCAACGCTGGTCGGGACTACGCATCGGCGACTGCGTTGCACTGCCGAGGGCGGGGCTCGAAGGCAACCTGCTAAACCTAATACTGTTCACTTAACGAAAGTTGTGGCATTCTGTATGGGACAAAGACAGGAGGCCGCAGATGGCGCGTACGGTTGCCCAACTCCCTCCGGGTGCCCGGATCACGGACTACATCAGCCT
>Ga0181520_10007170_pt1 | contig 16579 bp, 17 predicted proteins | sample PEATcosm2014_Bin_29_FD_132451 | JGI IMG/M metagenome (GOLD analysis project Ga0181520, IMG submission 132451) | Peatland microbial communities from MTU Mesocosm Facility, Houghton, MI, USA - PEATcosm2014_Bin02_30_metaG | ecosystem: Environmental > Terrestrial > Soil > Wetlands > Peat | place... | reverse complement strand
TCTTCCATAGAAGTTCGAGTGGAGGGCATCCAATGGGCGACAAAAGTCAATCCAGCGCAGAGATGTTGAAGGGCACCCTCGACATGATGATTTTGCGCACCCTCGTAACGGGAGATGCACACGGGCACACAATTGCCAAGGTGATTGAGCGTACCTCCGAGGATGTCCTTGAGGTGGAGCAGGGATCCCTCTATCCCGCCCTGCATCGGCTCGAGGATCGCGGCTGGGTCTCTTCCCACTGGGGTGCGAGCGAAAACAATCGCAAAGCGAAATTTTATCGTCTCACCGCTGCGGGTAGAAAACAGCTCGTGCGTGAATCGAACCGCTGGCGGCAGATGACGCGCGCCATTGGCCTCGTCATGGGCGAGCAAGCTATTGGCGAAGAAGCCATAGCCGATGGAGGTGCTCGATGAGCTGGTTCAGGTTCTTTCATCGCAGACGCTCCGACGCTGAATTACAACAGGAAATCGATGTCTATCTGGCGGAGGAAACTGCCGAGAACATAGCGCGTGGGGTGAAGCCCGAAGAAGCGCGCCGCCAGGCCAGGGTCAAACTCGGAAATCCGCGCAGCGTTCGTGAGACTCTTTGGCAGCAAAACACCGTCTCGCTGCTGGACACGCTGGGTCGCGATTTGAAATTCGCGACCAGAACACTCACGCGCACACCGGGCTTCTCGCTGATTGCCATCGCCGTCATGGCCTTGTGCATCGGCGCCACAACTTCGCTCTTCACAGTCGTCCGCTCAGTGCTGCTGAGGCCTCTTCCCTTTCGCGACCCCAGTCGTTTGGTAATGGTTTATGAACACTTCCGCGACGCCCGCAGCAACGCGGAGGGGTTCAACTACAACGCCGTAGCGCCGGCTGACTTCTTCGACTGGCGCGCGAAAACGCACGGCTTTCAAGACATGGCGGTGTCGCGGCGGTGCCAATTCGACTTGACCGGGGAACGCGGAGAGTTGCCCGAAGCGGTGGGCGCGGGCGCCGGAAGCTGGAACCTCTTTCCGCTACTGGGGGTGCCGGCGGCCATCGGGCGCACATTTACCGAGAGTGAAGATCGCCTGGACGGAACGTCCGTTATGCTCACGTGGAGCCTCTTCGAAAGACGGTTCGCCGGAGACGCGTCGATTGTCGGCAGGCAAATCCACCTCGACGGAAAACCTTATACGGTGGTCGGCGTGCTCCCAAAATCGTTCACCTGGCCCGAAGCGAAGATGCAAGTCTGGGTCCCCTATTTGTCGGGGTTGCCGCCCGATTTGCTTCCACATCACGACTACCACTTCAGTCTTGTGGTTGCACGTCTGAGACCGGATGTGAGCCTGGCCAGCGCCCTGAGCCAGGTAGGGGCGGTGCAGTACCGGTTGCACATGCAGAACCTGCATGCGCCGGTGGCTGAAGACGTGGCGCCGAGAAACCTCAACGACGACTTGGCGCGAAATGTAAAGAAACCGCTGCTGCTGTTGATGTGCGCTGTCGCATGCATGCTCCTGATCGGCTGCTTGGACGTCGCCAACCTGCTCGTGGCCCGCGGTGCAGCGCGGCAAAAGGAAGTAGCGATCCGGGGCGCGCTGGGCGCACGGCGGTTGACGCTCATCCGCGCGCAGTTGACGGAGAGTTTGCTGATTTGTCTCGCCGGCGGGGCGGGCGGGGTGTTGTTGTCGCTCGCTGCCACTCAATGGTTATCCAGCGCGTGGAAAGAACTACCCAGCGCCGCAGGTATCCACGTCGACGGCGTCGTGCTCGGATTCGCCTGCGCGGTGGTTTTTGCGGCAGCACTCCTTGCGGGTCTGCTGCCCGCCATTTCGTCCACGAGCAAGGCGGTTTTTGCTTCGCTCCAGGCTTCATCGCGCACCACAAGCGGGAGCCTCTCCCGCGCCACAATGCGCAAGACGCTGCTGACCGTGGAGATCGCGGTCACTGTGGTGTTATTGATCGGCGCAGGGTTATTGCTCAGAAGCTTTGTTCGTTTGCGCGGCGCCGATGTCGGATGCGTGACCGACCATGTGCTGACGCTGGACTACAGCCTCCCGGAGAAGGAGTACGGCAGCCCGCAAAAGGTGAACGCGTTCAACGAAGCCCTTCTTGCAAAGCTGCGCGCCCTGCCCGGCGTCCGTGCGGTTGCCCTCGGCACAGTTCTGCCTGGAGAAGGAAATGGCGGAGACGATGTATTCACCATCAAGGAACATCCTGCGCTGAAGCCCGGCGAACTACTCCCCGAGGCTCTCATCCGCGGAGCCGATCCGGGGTATTTCAGCGCGTTGCAGATTCCCTTGCTGAAAGGGCGTTTTTTCACGAGCGATGACCGGCTCGAACGCGCCAAAAAGGTTGTCATCAGCAGTGCCCTTGCCCGGCAATATTTCCCCGGCGAAGATCCGCTTGGCAGAACCCTTCATGTACCCGCGCGTAAAGACGCAGACTTCGAAATCGTCGGTGTCGTCGGCGACACGCTTTGGCAGGTCGGTAAGCCCGTGTTGCCAACCATGTATTTTCCAATGCTCGACGGCGCTCTCGAGCAAGGTGGGTCGCTCGCCATTCGCACGGACTCCGATCCTCTGGCAATCTCCATCCCGGTGCAAAAGCAGATTGCCTCGCTCGATCCCCAACTAGTGGTTTCCAATGTGCAGACAATGGAGCGGGCGATTGGCGATTCGTTGGGCAACGCGCGCTTCAGCGCGAGCCTGGTGCTGATCTTCGCAGGGCTGTCTCTGCTTCTGGCCTCCGTCGGTTTGTACGGCGTTCTCTCCTATCTAATGACGCAGCGCACCACGGAACTTGGTGTCCGCATGGCGCTGGGCGCGCAGAGGGAACAGGTGCTGCGGCTGATACTCTTCGATGGGCTGCGGCCGGCAATCCTTGGGCTGGCACTCGGATCGGCAGCCAGTGCGGGATTCACGCAACTGATTCGCTCCATGCTCTATGACACCCGGCCGCTCGACCCTGCCGTATACGCAGCAGTCACCTTTACGCTGCTGATGGTGGCAACTCTGGCCTGCATGATTCCCGCGTGGCGAGCCTCGCGATTGGATCCGATGCAGGCGCTGCGCGCTGAATAATCCAAAGGAAAATCTAAGCTTGCGCAGAATCGCCTAGTCACTCGTCGAGACACCACAGAAAGACTCCTCCTTATGAATCTCAAGAACCATGGCCACGGATCTCAATCATTGCGGTGCCCATTTCATCGATTGCAGCCCCGCGTCAGGCTTCGAAGTGCATCCCATAACTCAAAACATCCGCCCGGACGCCCGGCGAAAGGTTCGGAAACTCGGTGTGAGCATGCCAGGTTCCCTCGCACTGAAATCCGCATTTCTCCAACACATGGGCGGAGGCGCGATGCTCCGCGTGGCACTCTGCCTCAAGCCGCTTGACGCCTGTTTGTCGGGCCAGTTCCATCATCGCCCGCAGCGACTCGGTGGCGAACCCCTGTCCCCATGCATCTTGAGCGAGGACATATCCTGTTATGGCAGACACTGGTGTTCTGAACGACAGGCCCGTTCCGCCTAGAAGGAGGTCTTCAGATTCCCGCGAAAAAATAAGGTACGATCCCGCCGGCCAGAGTTCCCAATCTGCCTCGCTCCAGGCCAGAAAAGCATATGTATCGGCGAAGGTGCGATGCGTGGGCCAGCTCATATGCCGGGTGGCAATCGGGTCCCCGGCGTAGCGCTCAAAGATCTCTTGCGCGTCGCTGACAATGGGTCTACGTAGGACCAGACGTTCGGTCTCCAGCCTCCTGGGCCCCTTCATCGATCTCCCGCTCCGTGCTCACGAACTATGCTCAATCGGTTTGCCGATCTCCCAATGGTGCCCAAACGGATCAACAACACGGCCGATGCGCCAGCCGTATCGTTGGTCAACGACGGGCCATAAGATCGTTGCACCAGTCGCGACGGCCTGGTTGAAGACACCATCCGGATCATCCACAACCAGCACCATCCGCACAGTGCTGCCGCCAAGACTCTCGGGGCTGAAGTTCTGGTGCTCCGGCGCTTCGTCGGCCAGCCAAAAGTCGCAATCGCCGATGGACAGCTTTGCCACGACCGCTCCATCGGGGCTCTGGGTGCGAAATATCTCAACCGCGCCAAATGCTGTCTTATAGAACTCAATTGCAGTAACCCCTCTTCGCACGGCGAGCAGCGGCGCCACCGTCACCTTCTTCATTGCTTCGGGCAAAAGTCATCTCCTTGGTTCGTCCGGACCTTTTTCTATGTTGTCTGCGCCGTAGTCAATACGCCTGCAACTGATCCAACGGCAAACGAATGCGAAAACACGTCGACCCCGGCTCGGATCGAACGCTGATGTGTCCGCGATGTTTGCGCACAATGCGCATCGCGTTGTCCAGACCCAGCCCAAGGCCGTGCCCCGGCGGCTTGGTGGTGAAGAATGGCTCAAAGATCCGGTCCTGCAATTCGAGCGGGATCCCAGGGCCTGTATCCCAGATCTCCACCAGCAGCATTTCTCCTTCGAGCCGACAGGCTAAACGCAGCAAACCCCGGTTCCCAAGAGCATCCAGCGCATTCTCGATCAGCGCTGTCCAAACCTGGTTCAGCTCGCTGCCATAGGCGCTGATACGGGGAAGATTCGGTTCGTAATCGCGCTCAATCGTCACGTTCGTCATGCGCGACTGAAGCATCTGCACCGTTGCATCCAAGCCGGCAGGCACATCGACTTCTAGGATCGGCGCGCGGTCCATATAGGAATAGGCCTTCACGGCGCTGATCAAATCGAAGATGCGGTCCGTCGAGTTGATCAGCGTCTCAACCGAACGCGAGGTTCGCAAAAATCGTGCGAAGAATTGCAGTGCGACGCAAATCTCTCTCGGCTCGAGAATCGCACGCAAGGCAATCAGGTCAGCTAGGCTCACGCCCTGTTCGTTCAGTTGTGCCGCCACTTCCCACGATTCTTCGCAGGGCAGATCGCTTAACCATTGGCGCAGGGATTCTTCGCGCGAAATCAGCTCCCCGGCATCCACATCTTGCGCGGATTCGCGGCGGCTCAAAACGCGCTGTTCCCAATCTTCGATGCTGCGAATCTGTACGTCGGAAAGGCAGAGATTTACCAGTTTAAAGCGATTCTGCCGGTTGGCGCGAAGCTCCGTGACAAGGCTTGAAGCCGCACGCTGCGCCGCCGAAGCCGGATTGTTCAATTCATGCGCAAGGTTTCCCGCCAACTTATTCAGCGACCCGAGTTTTTCCGCCTGCTGCTCAATTCGCGTCACCTCGCGCACGCGGTCCAGAAGCGTGGAGACTACGCGCTGTGCCATCGAGGGGATAGCCCGAAGCATTTCAGGAAAAAGTTCTTTGTGGATGGTAAGCGCCCACACCGGGGAAACGGCGAAGCCCTGCCCTCCAGAGATCTTCATCCGCGAAAAGGGGAGATAGCCGGTCATTTGGCCGGCACGACCGATGAAAAGCTCCATCGGGCCGCCGCGCTGCCGGCGCACGTGAATCTCGCCTTTCAGGATGAGAAGCATCCGGTCGGCGGGAGCGCCCTCCTCAAAAAGAATCTGGCCGGGCTCTCCGACAACTTCCTCTCCATGGCGCGCCAGCCACAACCTGTCTTCCAGCGCTAGACCATTCAGAGGGACCACGCGTTCCAGTGCGGCAGCAATCTCTTCAACGGGGGTAGGCGACACAGGGGCAGTAGCAACAGGGGAAAGCATTTGGGGACCTCCTGGTTGCAAGTTCAGAATAGCTGATCTGGGGTGAGCGCAATCTTGCTCTGTGACAGATTTCAAGGTAGTTTGTTGCGAATCGGTGCGCATGAAGAACAGGAAGCTTGAATGCTATGATGGGTCGGTTTGTAGTAGAAGGAAGAGAAATCACTCATGCTGAAAGCCTTTTCAGGATTTGTGCTGCTGACCACCTCAATGACCATCATGGCCCAAACCGCAACATTCGAGAACGACACGAAAACCTTTCGCCTTGACGGCGGGGACGTCTCCTACGTCTTCGGCGTCAATCCGCGCGGTGAATTGCAGCAGCTCTACTGGGGTGGACGGCTCGCTGCAACCGATCGTTTTCCGCAAGCAACCCCCATGCCCGAATGGGCCTCGTTTGACACCTCCTACACCAACACCCCGCAGGAGTACGCCGGCTGGGGCGATGGTCTCTACAACGAGCCGGCACTCAAGGTCACCTTCACCGACGGCAACCGCGATCTGGTGCTTCACTACGAAAACTACAAAGCAACAGAGCACGGCTTCGACGTTGTGTTGAAAGACATCAAAGCCGCAATCTTCGTCACTCTGCGCTACTCCATCGATCCCGACACCGGCATCCTCGCCCGCTCCGCCACCATCGAAAACAAAGATTCGCAGCCAATCACGATCGAGCAAGCCGTTGCCGCAGCCTGGGCCCTGCCGCCGAGCCACTACACGTTGAACTATCTCACCGGCCGCTGGGCCGGCGAGTGGACCCTCACTCAGGAACCCATTCATCCCGGCGCGCGCGTCATTGAAAGCCGTCGCGGTTCCACCAGCCATCAAGCCAACCCCTGGTTCGCTATTCAATCCGGCGACCCCGATGAAAACCACGGTGAAGTCTGGTTCGGCGCGCTCGCTTGGTCCGGTTCCTGGCGCATCACCGTCGAGCAAGACCAACTCGACTCCGTCCGTATCACTGGCGGCTTTAATCCTTTCGACTTCGGCTACCTCCTCAAGCCAGGCGAGTCGCTGGAAACACCGATCTTCTACGGCGGCTATGCGGCCGACGGCCTCGGCGAAGCCTCGCGCATTCTCCATCACTTCGAAATCGCGCACATCCTCCCGCACCGCATCGGAGAAGGTGACAACGCCGCACCAAAGCCGCGCCCCGTCATCTACAACTCCTGGGAAGCCACGCAAATGAACGTCACTGAAGCCGGCCAGGAAGCCCTTGCCGTAAAAGCCGCTGCCCTCGGCATCGATCGCTTCGTGATGGACGACGGATGGTTTGGCCAGCGCAAAACCGACCGTGCCGGTCTCGGCGACTGGTACGTCAACATGGAGAAATTTCCGCAGGGCCTCAAGCCGCTCATCGATAAAGTGCACGCATTAGGCATGGACTTCGGCCTCTGGGTAGAGCCCGAGATGGTCAACCCCGACTCCAATCTCTATCGCAAGCATCCCGACTGGGTGCTCAACTTCCCCGGCCGCCCGCGCACCGAGCAACGCACTCAGCTCGTGCTCAATATCGCCCGCCCCGACGTGCGCGCCTACGTCTACGGCTTCCTCGACAAGCTCCTCACCGAAAACGACATCGCCTTTCTCAAGTGGGACTACAACCGCAACTGGAGCGAGCCCGGCTGGGATCAGCTCCCGCCCGCCGAGCAGAAAAAGGTCTACGTCGAGTTCACGCGCAATCTCTACTCCATTCTCGCCGAACTTCACGCTAAACACCCCAAGGTCGAACTCGAATCCTGCTCCGGCGGCGGCGGCCGCGTCGATCTCGGGATCCTCCAATACGCGGACGAGGTTTGGCCCTCCGACAACACCGACCCCTTCGATCGCCTCACCCAGCAGGACGGCTTTACCTATGCCTACACGCCGCAGGTCATGATGGCCTGGGTCACCGACTCGCCCCACTGGCTCAACAAGCGCACTACGTCGCTCGAATACCGCATGTTGAGTTCCATGCAGGGATCGCTCGGCATCGGCGCCAACATCGCCAAGTGGAGCGATGAAGAAGCAGCCACCGCGAGGCGCCTCATCGCCGCCTATCATCAGGTGCAGCCCACGATCGTGCAGGGCAATCTCTACCGCCTCATCTCGCCGCGCAACGGAAGCGAGTTTTCAGCCACGCAAACCGTCAATCGCGGCAAGAGCCAGTCGGTCGTCTTTCTCTTCATTCACTCCACGCAGGAAGGACACATCTTTCCACGCCTCAAGCTCCAGGGCCTCGATCCAGCAGCGCAATACGCTCTCACACCCATCGAAGGCAAAGCGATGGCAGACGCGCCAACCGTCGCCAGCGGCGCCTGGTGGATGAACCACGGCCTCGACATGCCCGGCGACTTCCGCGGCGACTTCCAGGCCGCCGCCTTCCGGCTGGACCGAAAATAGCTCGGAAGGATTTTTAAGAGAAGATCAGTCTCCGTAAACGCCCATTGCACAGATGGGCGACACCGCGCGCGGAGTAAATTTGTAGCATGGCAGCTAGCGGGAATTCTGCGGAGACGCACTTCGGGGCCCGGCGGAGAGGACGCAGCCTTCTGTATCTCGCCGCACTCGGCGCAGGCGTCGTGCTCGGCTTGCTGGCGATGATGGTGTTTGCACGGGAGGCGCAAGCCGGATTGTGGGACCGGGTCGCGAGCTTTGTGACGGACCGCCCGGCCCGGTTCGACGTCTCGTCTCCCACCGTTGTGGAGAAGATTCGACAGCTCTACAGGCTGGAGACGGTCGAGTATTCGCTGGACAAAATCGTGGAAGGCGAGCGGCAGAGCGCTTACCTGCCTAACTTTCTGGCCGGCGACAAACTGCTTTTGGTGGCTCACGGGGAGGTGATGGCCGGCATCGACTTGGGTCAATTCAAGGCGGGCGATGTAGTCGTCAATGGCGATACGGTGCATGTCCATTTACCGGCGGCGCAGATCCTCACCACACGGATCGATAATGGCAAGACGCGGGTGTATTCGAGGACGACCGGCTTACTGGTCCAGTCCGACCCGAACCTGGAGTCAGAGGTTCGCCAGACGGCCGAGCAGCAGATTGCCCAGGCGGCGCTCGAGGACGGGATTCTGCAAAAGGCGCGACAGAATGCGCAAACCAGCGTGACGGCTCTGCTGTACGGGCTGGGGTTCCGAACCGTGCACGTGGAGTAAGCAGGGATCAGGGGTGCAATTCGCACTGCATTGCATCCGCGCGTCCCGGCCTCATCCTTGCGATTTGTTCTTGCGCAAGGGTGGGAACCCAGGGTTCATCGCATCTACAAATCTAGAAGGCCTTTTCCCTTGAGAATATGCGGCATGTATTTCAGAACCCGCGACTCGCGGGTTTTGGATTGTTTGGGCGCGGAAAAATGATAGATGTAGGCGCGTTGCCGTCCCGGCGTCAACGCGTCAAAGGCGTTCTTCAAGTCAGGGAATTCATCCAGCATGATTTGCAATTCTTCAGGAATCTTCAGATCCGAAGTCTTTCTTAGTTTCACCTTCAGCCCGGCTTTTTCTACTTCGATGGCTTCCCGAATATAAGCCTTCAAGACAGATTTCATCTCCGCGATCTCTCGCACAGAGGTGAACTTGATCCAACGCGTCGACTGCGAATGCTGACCGGGCCTGGTGAGAACACCATGGACATCCTTCAACAATGCGCCTTTGAAAAACGCGAATGCGCAGGATTCCTTCAGCTCATTGATGACGACTACGTTCTTTCCCTCGAACGTATAACAGGGCTGGTACCACTTGAACTCTTCAGTGAGTTCAGAGTCAAGAAGGATAGCTCTCAACTTCTTCGACTCTGCCTGCCACTTATTCAGTTTGGCGATAAAGGCATCGACCTTGGGATTTGCTTTGCTCATCATCATAGCCATTGATTCCGATTCCGACTCCAATGATCAGAGGATCAATGGCTCGCCACGGGAATGAGGATTCCAATCCTACGGCTTTCCGGCCGCAGCGCCCACGATGCCACACAAAAACCAGTAAGGATCAGCGGCGCGATGACGTGAAACCCGTAAGCGCCATACCCGCCCACCGCTGCGCAGGACGCAGCCGCACCAGTCAAGTCGAAGAAGATGCCGGCATACGCCCACTCCTTGAGCCGAGGAAAGCGCGGCAGGAGAATAGCAATGGCCCCCAGCACCTTCCAGAAGCCCAGGATGGCGAAGAAGTACATTGGGTAGCCAGGGACGGGCACGACGCCATGGGGGTTGCCCAGATACTGCGCCACCTGCGAGACACCGCCGCTTCCGATGGGAAACGCGACCAGTATCGTCATCGTCCAATAAGCAATGGATTTTGCTTTCACGGTCATTCCAATCCTCCAACCACACGCTCCATGTTGCCGATGAATTTGTTCCAGCCGTACTTCGCACCCTTGTAGTTGGCGCCTCCTTCCGACGAGAAGCCAGTCTGCTCCATCCGCACTTGCGTACCGCCTTCGGTCGGCGTCAATGTCCACGTCACGGCGGTCTCCAAGCCCAAAGTACCCCAGCTATACATGAGCCGCGCCTGCGGTTCCACCACCAGGACCTCGCACTCAATGACCCCGTTCCAATTCGCCACGGGATTTGCACGGAAGCTGAACCGGTGGCCGACAACTGGCCGGAAATCATTCGTCATCAGCCACTCCGCGATCAACGGGCCTTCGGTGAGGGCTCGCCAAATCTTTTCCGGGGGATGCGCCATTTCCCGTTCAATGACGAGAGCCCGTGTCGTGGGGGCATCGGTCATGGGTCCATCCTTTTCAGCAGGTTTTCAAGTTGATCGAACCGATCGCGCCAGAATGCTCCGTACACGCTCATCCAGTCAACCAGAGGCGCCAGCGCCTGTGGTTGTGCGCTGTAGTGCGTCTCGCGCCCCGCGTGCCTGCAGCGCACCAGCCTTGCGCGCTTCAGAACGCCCAGGTGCTTCGACACCGCCGGTTGCGAAACTCCCGCGCGATAAGTCAAAGCATGAACCGTCTGCTCCCCGTCGCGCGACAGGTGTTCGAAGATCGCTCGGCGCGTCGGATCGGCGAGTGCCCTAAAAACGTTGTCCGTCACAGCCTGCATCGAGAGCCCCCTCAAAGCCTGGCGCGTTTTAGCAGTCAATTCACAAGTCGATTTACCAATCCAGATGTGTGATCTGAATGAGGTTTCCGCACGTATCATCCAGTACCGCGATCGTTGATCCCGTAGTCTTCGTTGGCTCCTTGGTAAACTTCACGCCGTGCTGCTTCAGCCTCTCGTACTCCTTCTGCACGTCCCCGACAAAGAAATTCGCGGCGGATATCCCGCTCCGAAAAATCTCCTTCTGATAGGTCTTCGCCGCCGGGTTGTTGCCCTCGTTGCGCTCCAGAACCAGTTGGACGCCTTCCGGTTCTTCGGGGGAGACCACGGTGAGCCATCGGTAACTCCCCGCCGAGAAATCCATTTTCTTAACGAAGCCCAGAACATCGGTGTAGAACTTCAGTGCCTTTTCCTGATCGTCCACGAAAACGCTCGTGAGTTTGATTTGCATGACTTTTCCTTTCTGCGCAGAGTGATGTCCCTCGGCAAGCACTGTGAAGACACAGTCTGCGCCTGACATGCAGAAACCATAACCAAACAGTTATTGATTGTCAAGAAAAAAATCGATCACGAGCCTGTGACCATCTCCTTCATTGCGGTGCCGCAGCATAGAAGCTTGGTCTCAGCTGTCGACTTCAGGCTCAACTGCATTTACAGAGCTGTCGCAACTGGAACGATCGAGCGCCAGTGGAGAACCACTGCCGACGACATGCGCGTTTCTGAGGATCTATCCTGGGTGGCATGGGCAGGGCGGACGGCGCCTTTCGTTCGTTGTGTCACAGAGGGAATTGGAAACTCGGCTCCCGTAGACCAACCCGACGTGTTCTCAGGCCATCTCGTCCGATCCGTAGGTAAGACAAGTCTTGCCGAAATGCTCTCGACTCACCGGCAGACTGGAAATGCTTCCTGGATCTCTGTCAGGTGGAAACTTTCATCCGTTACGGGACATCAGTTTGTGGTGTCCAGGGCCGGACCATCTGCATTTGATGATCTCTGCTCCCCACCGATGCGCTTCCGAATACGCAACTTCACTTCTAACTCCAGGCCTGCTTTCGCTCGCTCTTGACACTTTCGATTTGTATCGGCATCTCACCAATTCAGACGAAGGAGAAGATGAATGAACCTGCCCAAGATCTTTCTGGTGGTCTTGATCGCGCCCGCTGCAACCGATGGCGCGGCGCAGAGGAGCGATTCGGCGCATCTGCCTTTGCAGGTGCCGGCCAAGACTTTGGCCGTGCCAACTGACGTCAGCCCCGCAATGCAAAACCTCATCGGAGCACCGCGCAATCCAATCTGGAATCAATTATGGAAGAGCGGAGAAGAATGGAGAACGGCCGCCAATGCGCAGGCGGCTCAGACCGTGCAGATCCTGCCGGCGATGCGTCAACGGCTTCACGTCTCGGTGCGGCCCGAGACGATAGACGGCGTGAGAGTTTATATCGTGACGCCCGATGTGATTCCTCCCGAACACCGCGACAAACTCCTCATTCATGTCCACGGAGGCTGTTATGTGCTCTACCCCGGTGAGTCGGGAACAGCCGAGGCAATCATGATGGCGGGGTTGGGACACTTCAAAGTGGTGTCTGTCGATTACCGCATGCCCCCTGAGGCCTACTTTCCTGGTGCGCTGGACGATTCCATGACCGTATACAAGGCGGCACTCAAGACCACCGACCCAAAAAACATTGCGGTCTTCGGCACCTCCGCCGGAGGAGCTCTGGTGCTAGAGATGATGCTGCGCGCCAAGCAACTGGCTATTCCATTGCCAGGAGCCATCGCGCCTGGCACCCCGATGGCGGATGTTACCAAGACCGGAGACTCGTTCTATACCAACGAAATGGTCGATAACGTGTTGGTATCCCGCGACGGGTTCTGCGACGCGGCGACCGTTGTGTATGCGCACGGCGCCTCTCTCGGCGATCCGCTGCTCTCCCCCGTCTACGGGGATATGCACGGCTTTCCTCCGGCCATCCTGACCACCGGCACGCGCGATCTGCTGCTCAGCAACACCGTGCGCGTTCACCGCAAGCTGCGCGAGGCTGGCGTCGAAGCTGAACTCGAAGTTTTTGAAGGCGAATCGCACGCCCAATATCAGTTCGATGATCGCGTGCCGGAAACCAAGGAGGCATTTGGAGAGATCACCGCATTTTTTGACAAACATCTTGGCCGTTGAGCCGGAATGCCTCATGAAGTCTTTCTGCAGGTGGAGTGCAACGCCAGTCTCGCTCAGATGCTACTTGCGCTGGAAACGGGAGCCCCAACCGAGGAGTTTTGACGTGAAGGGACGCAACAGTTTTACATTCCGCATCGCAAGGGGTGTCACCGAGATAGACCCTCGCAAGTCGGCCAGCGTTCACCGATCTGCCTCGCCGGGTGTCCCACCCAAGCCGAGCCTGGGTGGGCTGGGCCTCAACGCGTTTTGGCAACTTCCTCCACGGTGACCGGATCGAGGAATGGCATCGAAGCTCGCAGTTTCTTCCCGACAATCTCGACGGGATGCTTGGCTTCTGCTTCGCGAAACGCCAGAAATTCCTTGCGTCCGGAGTTTTGGTCGGCGAGGAAGCGCTTGGCAAAGCTGCCATCCTGAATCTCCTTCAGGATCGCCTTCATCGCCTTTTTGCTTTCGTCGTTGATTACGCGCGGACCAGAGACATAATCGCCCCATTCCGCCGTATCCGAAATCGAATAGCGCATGTAAGCAAGACCGCCGCGATAGATCAGATCGACGATCAGCTTCAACTCGTGCAGTACCTCGAAGTAGGCGCTCTCCTCCTGATAGCCAGCTTCAACGAGCGTTTCATAACCGGCTTTAATCAGCGCGCTCACGCCCCCGCAAAGCACAGCCTGCTCGCCGAAGAGATCCGTCTCCGTCTCTTCCTTGAAAGTAGTTTCGAGCACTCCGGCCCGCGTGCAGCCAATGCCTTTGAGATAGCTGAGCGTCAGCGCATGCGCCTTGCCCGTCGCATCCTGATGCACCGCAATTAATCCCGGCACGCCGCCGCCTTCGGTGAACACCTCGCGCACGCGATGTCCCGGCGCCTTCGGCGCGGCCATGCCAACATCGATGCCTGCAGCAGGAGTGATGGTCTTGAAGTGGATGTTGAAACCATGAGCGAAAAGCAGCAGCTTGCCGGCGGACAGGTTGGGCGCGATCTCATCGGCGTAGAGTTTTGCCGCGGTCTGATCCGGGACGAGAACCATGACCACGTCTGCCCACTTGGTGACGACGGGGACAGTATCAACTTCAAGACCAGCCTTCTGTGCCTTCGCAATCGACTTGGAGTTGGCAGTGAGGCCCACTTTGACTTGGACTCCTGAGTCTTTCAGATTGAGCGAGTGGGCGTGTCCTTGGGAGCCGTAGCCAATAATGGCGACCTTTTTGGCTTGAATAAGTGTGAGATCGGCGTCGTGATCATAGTAAGTCTTAGCCATAGTTGTTCTCGATTTTTCCTTTTCTTGCAGATTGGGAATCTCTTTGTGGGCCAGTAAAACAAAGCCTGATGCTGTTTTACGCCTTGACGAATGTGGTCAGGCTGCGTCGAGCGCGTTCGCGAAGCTGGCAATCGCGCAGTTCATCGGCGAGAGCTTCCAGGTGAGGCACGCCGTAAATCGAAAAGTTCTCAAGCTCCGCATCGGAAGAGTACAGGTGCAGAGAGGATTGACCCAACAGGCGGCTGCCTATCGGTTTTCGCAACTCAAAATGGTCGATGCGGAACAGTTCGAGCGATTCCTGAACTTTGGAGAGCAAACCGCGTTCGAGCTTGATTCTCTGCGTGGTGATTCGGTAGTGGACACGCCGGCTTTTGGTGTAGAAGACGAGGCAAATGAGAGCGCAGGCCACGACGAAGAAAAGGCATAGATACAGAACGTACGAATCGGACCGTTCGATGTATCCGGCCTTCATGGCGTACCCGACAGCCGCCGTTATGGCGATGACGATAAAGAACGGCAAGAGTTGCCCGACGGTATAGATCAATGCAGGATGTCCGACGAACAGATCGCGCTCAGTCTCGCCCTCTTTGGCGGCAGCGAACTGGGTCAGGTCGGAGTTGCAGAAGCGGCACTTAATTGCAACGGCCTTGATGGTCTCTCCGCAGAAAGGGCACGCTTTGCTGTCTGGGTCCATGATTCGCTCCTTCCCCGTGAGGATATCAATCCAGGCGAGGATACCAATGCAAGCTGAGCCTAGGGTAAATGCTACGCGGGCTCGATGTCCGCGCTCTCTTCAACGGCATTGGTTGTTTCGTCTTCCGGCGACGGCTTTTCGGCGACTCCAGCACCCATCGCCCTGAGCACGCGGCTGGTGTGATGGCCGCGGCGCATTGTCATTTTGCCGCTGCGGCAAATTTCAAGAATGCGCTCCTCGCCCTCGTTCAACACTTGAATGAGCCCTTCGATCTTGCTCTCGACGCCGGTCATCTCAATCATCAGCGATTCAGGTGCGAGATCGACAATACGTGCCCGAAAGACCTCGACCAGTTCGAAAATCTGAGACCGATTTTGTGGCGTTGCGGCGACCTTAATCAACGCAAGTTCCCGCGTGACTGAAGGCGCTTGCGCAATGTCGTCAACGTCCACAACATTCTCAAGTTTGAATAGGCTCGCTTGAATGCGATGTCCGGCCTCAGCCGAAGCCTCGCATACGAGCGTGAGGCGCGAAAGCCCGGGGCGCTCGCTGCGCCCCACCGTCAGCGAGTTGATGTTTATGTTCAGACGGCGAAACAGCGATGCCACGCGCGTGAGCACGCCCGGCAGGTCTTCAACGTAGGCGACGAATGTGTGCAGCATGATAAGCCTCAAGTTCTCAGTTGTCAGTTCTCAGTTACTTCGCAACAACGATCTGCTGCCGCACCTTGACGCCATTCACAACTGACAACCGTTTCACAGGTCTTCCGGTGACTCGAGCAGCGGGTCATGATCTGGGCGACGAATCATTTCATGCAAAGCAGAGCCGGCAGGAATCATCGGGTAGACCGAATCTTCTTTTTCAACCAGGAAATTGATCAGGAAAGCGCCGGGGGCCGAGCGCGCCTCATGGACGGCGGATTCGACTTCAGCCCGTGTGCGGACGGCACGTCCAGAAATGCCATGCGCGTCGGCAAGCTTGACAAAGTCGGGACTGACCAGCGGAGTCGATTCATAGTTGCGCTCGTAGAAAAACTCCTGCCACTGGCGCACCATGCCGAGATAGCCGTTGTTGATGATCGCGATATTGATCTTGAGCCTCTCTTGCACAATCGTAGAAAGCTCGGCCGCCGTCATTTGGAAGCCGCCATCGCCGGCGATGACCCAGACTTCTTTCTCGGGACATGCAGTTTTCGCGCCGATCGCCGCGGGCAATGCGAATCCCATGGTTCCGAGGCCACCTGAAGTGATGAGTGAGCGCGGCTTCTCGTGGTGGAAGTATTGCGCCTCCCACATCTGGTGCTGGCCTACGTCGGTCACGACGACTGCCTCGCCTTCCGTAATGCGCCATAAATCATGCACCACGTGCGCAGCATAGAGGTGACCATCATCGGGCAAGTTTTTAATGTCGCGCACCGCGCATGCGCCCTTACTGGCATCAATCGCTTTGAGCCAAGCGCTGCCATCACGGCCACCGATCCGAGGCAGCAATTCCTCGAGCACTTCCCGCAAGTCGCCGACCAGCGCAACATCGACCTTGACGTTCTTGTTGATCTCGGCAGGGTCGACCTCGATGTGAATCTTCTTCGCCTTTGTCGCGTAGGAGGCCAATGTACCCGTCACGCGGTCGTCAAAGCGCATGCCGCAGGCGATCAGCAGATCGGCTTCTTGAATGGCATGGTTCACCCACGCTTCGCCGTGCATGCCCATCATGCCCATGTTGAGCGGGTGCGAGGCAGGAAAGGCGCCGAGGCCAAGCAGCGTGAGGGCTACTGGAAT
>Ga0181520_10007169_pt1 | contig 16580 bp, 23 predicted proteins | sample PEATcosm2014_Bin_29_FD_132451 | JGI IMG/M metagenome (GOLD analysis project Ga0181520, IMG submission 132451) | Peatland microbial communities from MTU Mesocosm Facility, Houghton, MI, USA - PEATcosm2014_Bin02_30_metaG | ecosystem: Environmental > Terrestrial > Soil > Wetlands > Peat | place... | reverse complement strand
GGCCACGGAGGTGTCCCCCTCGCGAAGGGGACTGAAACTCTTATTCGTGGGGGTTGTTTCCGCCCAACAACCCGGGCCACGGAGGTGTCCCCCTCGCGAAGGGGACTGAAACACGATCTCGAAGACGGCATAGGATGGTACGACCACGGGCCACGGAGGTGTCCCCCTCGCGAAGGGGACTGAAACTGTTGCCGACGCTGTACATCGGCGTCGTCCCGGCAATGGCCACGGAGGTGTCCCCCTCGCGAAGGGGACTGAAACGTGTGGATGAGACGCCGCGATAACACAAGCTCCTGGAGGCCACGGAGGTGTCCCCCTCGCGAAGGGGACTGAAACTCCTCCGGGTCATTTGGCTAGGAGTTTGCCGGCTTCCCCGGAGTCCTCGACAATGTCGCCCTCATGGCATATTGCGATCACGGTCGATCGTTTCGGCTACCACCCCGAGCTTCGGCAGCGTCGCAGCAAAGACCTCGACCCGCGCCAGCCTATCCGATTCCGAGGCTTACGTTCGCGCGATGTAGTCCGCCGCCGTCCACACGTGCGAATTGTGCAAAATTGTGCAAATGTAGACGGGAATCCTAGCAATTGTGGCCGTGGTGGGGTACGCGAATCAATAAGTTACGTGTTTGCAATGCCGGTTTGAAGTTCAACTCCCCCCGCCTCCACCACTATATTTCCATTAAAATCATGTATTTAGCGCGCTTGGCGATACAAAGTGAATTTTACGTGCATTGCCCCGTGCTACAATTCCCGGCATGTTAAATATTTTCCGGCGCCACCGGGCCGATTGCGCGAAGGCGGGAACGCGGTCCCCGGACTGCCCAAGCAAGCCGAAATGCGCCATCCACTTCGAGGGTATCGACGGCGCCGGCGTTCGCCGTAAACGCCAAGCCCTTATCGATCCGGCCTCCGGCAGCGGCGTTCGGGAGTGGAACCGCGCCGTCGAGATTCTGCGGGAACTGGAACTTCCGACGCCAATAGAGCCCACCCTACGGCCCCAAATCGGCATAGAGGCGGCCATAGCATCGTTCATCGCGTTCAAGGCACGTCGGAGTCCCGACGTTCAGCGAAAGGCCCGGCTGGTCCTGGGCAGGCTTAAGACGTTCCTGGAAAGGCGCAAGAAGCTCTCCGTGGCAGAGGTGACGTTCAGTGACCTTGTGGACTTCCGGGCGGGATGGCGGGAAGCTCTGACGACGCAGCGCCGCAACCAGGAGGCCATGAAGGGGTTCTTCCGGTTCTGCGTTCGGTCGGATTTCATCGTGAAGAGCCCCGCCGCGGATCTCGATGCGATCCCCGAGGGAAGGCCCAAAACGGAGCCCTTTACACGTGAGGAAATGGACCGCATCTTCTCCGCCGTCTCCGCCCTGCCCGATGAGTACGGCCGGCGCGGTCAACCGATAGCCGATCAAACCCGAGCTTTCGTCCTGACGATGCGATACACGGGAATGTCCATCGGCGACACGTCCAAGCTGGAGAAGGCGGCCGTGGACGGAAGCCGCATTCGGACGTACCGCAAGAAAACTGGAGAAGATGTTTTCGCCAAGGTCCCGCCTTTCGTCATAGACGCCCTAAACACGGCGCCGCATGACTCAGAGCAGTACTTTTTCTGGACAGGGACGGGGAAGCTGCACACGCGAACAAGCAAATGGGGAAGCCGTCTGCAACGGCTGTTTGTAGCGGCGGACGTGCGGACGGTGGATTCCGAAAAGCGGAGAAGGTCGGGCGGGAAATTGAAGGATGAAGCCGAAGCGGTGAAGGTTTCCAAGGCCACGCCCCACATGTTCCGGCATACCCTGGTACGCGACCTATTGGAGCGCGGGACTCCGATGGAAGAAATTGCCGAGCTGCTCGGCAACTCCATGAAGGTGATTGAGAAATACTACAGCAAATGGGACACGCGCCGACAGGCGCGCCTTGAGAAGCGGCTGGAGGATTTCTGGAAGAATGACCCGCTAACCAAGAGTCTAAGCTCTCGGCGGCGCGCTCCCCAGCCCGTGCAAACGCCCCACAGTTAGGCCGCCCAGGGATTTCCTTGCGTATGGCAGCAAGGAAGCCCGTTCCCGTGCGCTACAATTTGCCCATGGCAAAGCGCGAGGTAGAGCCGATCTCCGCCCCCCTGTACCACGTAGGGCAGAAAGTCTGGTGGACCGAAGGGCATAGCCCTCACGCCGCCCGCCCCGCGCACATACGCCGGTAAACGCGATTCAGAACGCTCTCGGGTATCCGCAACGTCACGTAGGACCGTTTGTATCGGTTTCCCGGCCGGGCGATCTTGGGAACGTCCGGCTCTGATAGGAACAGCCTCCGGACGGAATCCCGCGAAAGGTTCCACATCTCCGCCACTTGGTCAACCGTGTAGTGCGGCTCGTTGAATTGTGAGGTCTGGTTCATATTGATAGTCCCGAAAAAAAAGGCGGAGCTCCGCCCGCGAATCGAGCGACGCCCCGCCGAGGCTCCCGATCAAGGAGAAACCGAAGGCCAATTGCGGCCCCAATGCCCAGCCGCCCGACCTTTAGAAGTAAATGAAGATCGAAACGTCCGCGCCCGGAACCGTAGTCCCAACCGCCGTAACGTCCAGCGTGATGTTTTCGCCGGCGGCGAGCGCCCCCGATGCGGTCAACTGCGCTGAAGTGGCCGCCGCCGTAGTGCTTCCAGCAGGAACCGTAAGTGTCATCCACAGCGTTCCGCCGACGTTGATATTGAACGTCGCGCCCGATGATCCGGTCGGCGCCGTCTTCATGTAGACCGCTGCGGCGGAAGGCGTGCGGGTAGTACTCAGCGCCACAATCGGCGCCTGGTTACTTCCAATCGCCAACGTCCCGTCGATCTGCAACGTGATGCCAGGGGAAGCGTTCGCCGGTACTGCACACTCACGGAATGGCTGATACTGCAACGGAAGGGCGTTGCCCTCGGCGTCCACTGTTGCCGCCGACAGTAAGAGCATCTGTAATTGCGTTTGCGGGACGGCGGAAATCGAAATCAGCGCCGTGCCTGCCTGCGAACCGTCGTTCGACACAGCCGAAGGCGGAGCCGCCGCAACCGGATTCGCGACAATCACGATGAAGACGCTGGTTAGATCCGGTTCGACGGGCCAGGTCCCGACGATAGTGAACGCGGAGGCGGTGTTGCTGGCGATTGTCGAAGGCGGACTTCCTGCCCCCGTGCCCTTGATGAACAGGATTTGGCCGCCGATGTAGGCATTTACCGTCATGCCCCCACCCGAACTGCCGCGCCCGCTCCGGCTTTGAATCATGCGAGATACATGCCCAGGCGCCCCGTAGGAGAACGAGAGCATTCCGGAATCGGAGATGCTATTACTGGTGATCGCGGACGGCTTAAACCGGAGCACTACTACGTCCCCAACCAAAAACCCCGTCGCCGGCATGGTGAGCGTTCCGGCCGCGTTTCCCGACACCGCCATATTCAGTCCAGGCTGAGGCGTCACGTTGGGTCGGTAATACAACGAGAGGATGCGCGCCATCCATCCGTTGACCGTCCACGCGCCGCCATTTTGCAGGGTAAGAATCTTGCCGGTGCTATCGACGGCCGTAACCGTGTCAACCCAAATGCCCGGTGCAGAGATAGTGTATTCTGTGACCTCGACGGCTGCGACATTCGCGTCCGGCAGGCCCGGCCCGTCAGGCGTGATCGAGGTAAACGTAAAACTAGTGGGATTGCCATTCGCATCGGGCGACCCGCTGGTATAAGATCCGCTCGCCGCCGCCCGCATGTTCGTCGAAGACGTTCCCACGTAGGGCTGAATTGCCGATTGCGCCGCGTTCGGCCAAACGATGCCGGAGATAGTCACGGTGTTCGCGGCCCCGCTGGGCACGGTCGCGGTAACCGAAAACGAGATTGGCCCCGAAGCGGACCCGGAAAAGATGAAGAAATACGTTCCGGCCGCGATAGCGCCGCCCGCGGCAGAGCTGGAAGTTGCCGTCATCGGCACGGAGGGACGGCTCCCGGTCGATGGAGTATTCACCGGAGTTGCCCCGAACACCGTCAACTGAGCGGGGTAAGCCGAGGTATCCACTCCGAGCGAAAAGCTATCCTGATTAGGCCAAAAAGCATCAGCCGATCCGAAGGTGGAAACCGCCGGCCGCCAGGGATAGGGCAGCATCGGAGCGGGTGCCCTGAGCGCGGGAAGCGGACTGGGAGCGATGCTCGTTGGTTGCGGCCCCACCTCCAAGTCGTACATCGAAGCTGTGACCGTCTGGCCTTCAAGTTGTACCGACCAATCTTTCTTTAGGCTCCATTTCTGAAGCCGGAAGTTCATCGTGATGACGTGGAAGGCCTGTCCCGATCCGCTGGGCGGCGCCGGAGACGTGGTGATCGTAGAGCCATTGCTGGCGACAGCCGTGATCGTGACTTGCGAACCGCCGATCAGGATGACTTTGTTTATCAACTCAGGGTCGCCCGTCGCGGTCCCCGCGTAAGTCCAGGGATCTCCACTCACCCAGGTTGCCGTTGCGCCGGAGACGTTGCAGATTCCCCGCACCCCAGGGACCTCCGGATGCGTCATGGAGATTACCTGCCCCACCTCATTGCCCAGGCCGAGGAGCGTCGTCTGCCATGCCCCCGCGCGTGCATTCCGCCACTCCCATGCGGTTACGCCGCCCAGTTCCTCACGGACCCGAGTAGCGGCAATACGACAACCCTGACTCAGCGTGGAACATCCCACGAGATGCATGTCGCCGCTGAGGGGATTTCCAGCGCGGCCGTAATAGGCGGCGTGGCTCTTGTCGCTGTACTCCGCCGTGTTCGCCTGGTACTGATAGGCAACGTCGGCAAATGAGATCGTCAGATGCTCAACCGCCGCCGGAATCGGCGAGAGGCTGAGGCTCTGGAAGAGCATGTTCGCCAAGGTGTACGCATCTACCGCACTGGCGTTAATCCTGCATCCGAGCTTCAACTGCCCGAACTCCCAGGTATAGAAGCCCACGGCGCAGTTCAGAACCTCGGTAAGCCACGCGCCGAAAGGCTTTTGCTCAGCCACGACGCCCTGGAATTGGAACTGCGTCTCGGTGTCCGGAGGCGTGGCGAAGACAGCAGTAGCCGTCGCGCCCGATCCGGAACCTCCGTTATCCGTGATTACGATATCGGGGGGCTCAGTGAAGCCGTATCCAGAGCTCGTGAGGGTGATGGAGTCCACGTAATAATAGTCACCCGCGCCCGTGGTATTGACGAGATTGGCGACAGCCGCCGCGCCCAGACCGCCGCCGTTCTGAATCGACACCGAGACGTTGGCCGAATAGAGGGCACCAGGAGTGTCCACCGTGATACTCGCCAAGCTCGATCCGGAAGCGATTGAAAGAACGGGCGTAACCTGTGCCGCCGCGATTTCAGCCGCGCCACTTCCGTCGCCCACTATGAGCGATGCCAGAACGAACGCGGCGAGCTGCGTGGCTGAAGACGGCCCGGTCCCAGCAGCCGGATTTCCGTAGAGTCCTAGCGCGCGAAGAAGCATGTTGACAACGATCCAGAACGGGTTAATGAGCCCCGCGACCGCGCTACGGTTTCCATGTTGGTCCCAGACCCAGCCCCACATTCCATAGTCGAGCGGGACCGTCATCTGATGCTCATCTGGTGTACTTGGCTGAATCGTGGTGGACTTTACGATGCGGACCTCGCACCCGGCTGTGCCAGCCGCATAATTGTCCGCCTCCCAAACCTGCGGGCTTCCCTGGCCGAGCGAAAAGTAATCGGTACTCGGGTTCACCGGGTCATTACCTACGATGTTCCGGAGTCCGTAACCGGCTTGGTCTTTCGTGACGTTGTAATTGCCATCGACCTGGAAACCCTGCCATGTGTAGCCGTCCACCGTAGGAGCCACTACAAAACGGTAGCCATCCTGATTCTGTGCAACGGCCGATTGGCTAAAACCTCCGAGCGGACCCGCCCCTAGAATTCCGAGCGAGTCGGCATACCCTGACTCATCGCGATAAGCCATCATCAGAGCCTTGGCCATGAAAGCGAAAAGAGGGTTTCCGCCGCTGTTGCACCAAATTTCCGGCAGCGCCAACCCAAAAGGTGTTTCTGAGATGATCGAAGTGGCCGTGATCCGATTGCGTCCGAATCCTAGAAAGCCGGTGGAATCGTCCTTAATGATCGCTCCCTGCGGATCGACCTGATGACCTCCGAAGTAAGGAGACATCCCGTGCACCTGGCATCCGTTCGTGGACTCCAGATAATAGTCGCAACTCGCCGGATCTCCCCCAGCGGCCGTGACAGCCGCGGAACTCGCTCCCTCCGTCGCCCAAGGACAGTTCAGGCCGTCGTTATAGGGCTTCCAGCATTGGTGGCTCACCGTGCGGGCTGGGTATTGGGCGAACATCTGGAAGAACCCGTCGGAGCACGTAACCGGGAAAACCGCCGTCCCGTCCGATTTGAAGTTCTGAATGACGCCCTTCCAAACCCGAATCAAGATGCCGGTATTGACGTGGAACAAGCAGAGGTCTATCGAGGCGTACTTCAGGTCCGTATCGTTCGCCAGTGCCGTCATCACCCTATCGGCGTTTCCGAACGCGAGCTTCACGTTATCGCTGGACCCCTTGAGATCCTGCGAGATCAGCACGTCCGAACCCGGCTCGCCCATGCCGATCAAACGCGGCAAGTAGGACTGAGAACTGGCCGCCCACCCCATTGTGGTCTGGACGGCGCCGCCGGCCCCATCGCTCAGGGTCACCCTACGGTCTGAGAGCCAAATATCGGGAACCGCGGCTTCTCGCGGGCGGATATGCACCAGCGGGACGATCTGCTGTACTTCGGAAAGCAGCGCCGTGGAGAGCGCGCTAGAGGGAAACCGCGTACACGTCGCCGTGACCGAATAGGCGGCCGTGCTGGCCGGAACCTCGACGAAGTTGAACCCCACCTGGCAGGCGTTCACGAGGTACTGAATCGAGAGGGGAGCGTACTCCCACGTCACCGTCGTCGGAGTGGTTGTCTGGTCCGCATTTGGGACGTTATAGATAAACGACTGCCCCGCGCCCTGCACGTTTTCCCAAAAGGCCGCCAACACGTTGCGATTGCCGATGCTCAGATGTTGGCGCCGGAAGGCGAACTTGCGCGGGCCGATGCCAGCTTCGAACCGCTGCTCCTGCTTGGCGTCGAGGCTTCCGAAGCGATGGACAATCACCGGCCGCTCTTGGGTAAAGCCGTAGTTCTGGTCGCCGGTCAGCGGGAAGGTGAGTCCCGATGACACGAGCTGCGGTACTGTGATCCGGCCGATGGTGTCTGACATGGTGGCTTTCTTTCAGGTTTAGGTATACTTTGAAACGCGCGCTATATTCCCGAGCGCGCACGGGCAACTTTCCACCGTCGCTAACGGTGAACCCCCGCGCCGCCGGGTAGGGACGGCGCGGGCCTTTGCGCTCCGAACGGAGTGGGCGGAGGCGCAAACTGAAAGTTACCGTGAACGCCGCTCCCCCGAATCGCCGCGCGGCATTTTGGCACGGCGCCGCGCCGTCAGGATGCCCCGAACTGTCTCCGTCACACGGGGACTCCGGGAAAGCGTCAATATGTCGTGCAAATCAGTGCTGGGGAGTTCATGCAAATGCGCCCCCGCGTATTTGCCGTTGCCGATGCAACGTAGGACCAGCTCTTCGTACGTCGGTGCCAGTATATTCATTCGATGATTTCGCTCCCATCCCGGGCGCCACGGAGTGCGCCGTAGCCCACACCTACCGCCGTGTTCCTTGAGACACCTCTGAAGGCCAGGGCAAAGCGGACGCGCGGCCCCTCGGCGATATCGGATCGCCGCCAGCCGTTCTCCGCCTCCGGCAGTCGCGGGGTAATGATCGCGTGAACTGGACCGCTCGAAATATGCAGCCCTGTGACCTCGGGCGGCCCAAAGAATCGACGTAAGAACAATCTGAACACTTACGAAACCCCTTTCGGTATTTGGGGCGCGTTACATGCGGCGGAGTAATCGCACGCGAGAGCGCCCCTCCCCAGCCGTCCAGCAGTACGGCTAGGCCCTATCGCCGTGGCGCGCGGGAGTCAGAAAGAGCATCGGGGGAGGAGGCCCGACACCGAAAGGAACGCCCGCGCCCAACGGCAAGCCTTAAATTTCAGTTCGCCGGAACGGTGAACATGTTAGAGCCACGCCAAGACCTTGAACTTGGCGCCGCTGGTTACGGTGACAACCACGTTGGTAGAGGTGTGAGTGCCCTCCGCCACCGTAAACACGTCGGCACACCCGCTGTTATCGGTACAGCTTACCAGCACGCCGGCCGGAACCGCGCCCAGCCCGTGCGCGATATTCTGGGAAGCACCCGTCCCGGTTTCCACCACGGACAGGAACTGAAGTTGCTTGGAAGGTGAAATCCCCTTGAAGTTCGGTTGCGGCCCGTTCGACTCGAACGACGGAGCGTAGTAGGGGACTTTGCTTACCTGTCGCACGTCTACCTCCCCACCTGAATGCCGGCGTCTCGCAGCGCGCGAAGCACAGGAGCCGCGTTGTGTGCCCGGCGATAGGTTTCATACACGTCGGGATTATCTTCCAAGGTCCGCGCCATGGCTTGCTCTTTCGTGATGCCGCGCGTTTCGCCCGGCACATAAAGGGCGCTTGTAACGGTTCCCCGGCTCCGGAGCACAGCGGCGCTCGCTTCCGTTTCCAATTGCTTCATGACGGCCGCTTCAGTCGTCAAGTTCGTTCGTGGTGTAATCATAGTCAGTTCCCTTTCCTCTGTGCGGGCATCCCCGCTAGTGTTCCTAATTCCCGCTGCCGCTGGCGCCCGGCCTGCGGACTTATTGACCCGGTCCCCTTCGGGCTTAACGCTTGCGATCATCGCGCGGAGAACGTCCATCGCATCATCCAGGCCGCCCTCTTCATCGGCAAAAAGGGGAATCGCATTACCGCCCCACAGCAGCCCCGCATCAGTGGCTTCGATTCGCCCGGCCCCTACGCCCCGATTCCGTGCAACGGTGTCCACGAATATCTTGGATTGCCGGTCAACCTCCGCCTGTATCTCGGCTGTGGCACCTTCGGATAGTGGCTCGTGAGGGTTCCCGTCCACTTTCTTGGCGCCGTGGTGAATGTAGGTGTACTTGACGCCGAGAGCCTTGTCAAAACCGGACTGCTCTGCATGTAAGGCGTAAACTCCCACCGAACCCACCGCGCCCGTCCGTGTCACGTAAATCTTGGATGCCGCGCTCGCGATTGCATAGGCCGCCGAGAGCGCTATGTCGTCCGCAACCGCGTAAATCGGCTTCGCCCGCCGAACTGAGTAGATATAGTCGGACAGGTCGAAGCATCCGTTCGTTTCTCCGCCCGGAGAATCGATATCGAGGAGGATGGCCTGGACATTGGCGTCATTCACGGCCGCCGCAACCTGAGATTAGATGCTCTGGTACGAACTTACGCCGCTCCACGCGGAGAGCGCCGTTTGCCGTTTGAGTAAAACGCCTGATACCGCAATGATCGCGATTTCATCGACCACGTGATAGTCGGGGCGGTCCTCGCTGGCGGAGTCGTACGATTCCGCCAGCAACGCCGGCGCTTCGCTGTGCGGTATGCGGTGCGCATCAATCCCGAGACGTGGGCCGAGAGCCTTTATGATGACTTCCAACTTCGGAGGGTGGACAGCCAAAGGAACGCCGATGAACCGTCCGGCCAAGTGAGTGAGTAGTTTCATCCTTCTCCGAGGCGGACTATGCCGGATATTCGCCAGCTCGGCTCAATGTGACGAACTGTTCCGGGTTGCCAGGATTGGACGCTGCTTTATCCGCCGGTCGTGGGGTCATGTCCAACTGCGCACGTAGCGAGTGAACCACGTTTTGGTTGCCGACGTGTTCCATCACAATGAAATCCCGCATCCCCGCGTGGAGTTGGGCGCGCATGAAGCACCCTTTCAGTACCCGGCTGCACTGGCCTCCGGCTACGCGAAAATCCGATAACAGCGTGTCCAGTGCCCGGAGCTTCGAAGCCGCCTGTAGACACAACTCATCGATGGCTCCCGCCGTCTGGAGTATTTGCTCCTGGATCGCGGCGCGCTTTACAGCCTGAGCTTCGAGCTTCGCCCTCAGTTCCAACTCATCGAGCTTGGCGAGTTCCCGCCGCGCGAATTCTACCCCGCAGCGGAGGTTATCGACCCTCCGCTCGGCGGCCAACTCTGCGGCCTCCAGTTCGGCGATCTCCATATCCGCCATTTCGCTTGCGGCTCCGCCAAGCGCGAGCGCCGCGCCGGCTGCATTCTGCCGTTCCGTGCGCCTCTCCGCGAGCACCTGGCCAGCCGCCGTGATCTCGCGTTCCAATTCCTCCGCCCGTTTACGCCACTCGGCTACGGTCGTGGGAGCCGCCGGCGCGTTCTGTGCCGTGGCTTTCGTTTCTCTGAGTTTCAAGGTCGTTCTCCCCTTTCTTTCGTCTTGCGCCCGGTCGCTCTTCTCCGAAATTCCGCTCGCGGCCGGGACCGTCCCTACCTGCCATCCATGGCCGAATCGCACAACGCGTCGGCTTCCTCTTGGTCGAACCCGCCCAACGCCTCCGTCCACTGCTCCGGCGTAGGATCGTCAGTTAAATCATCGGGATCGATATCGGCCAGAGCGTTGGCCGCCATCCATGCGTACATTTGCGCTGCCGCACAGGCCTGCACCGCGTCCAGGCCCAACTCCAAGCACGCCCGCGCGAATTCTATGACCTGAATTGGGGCCGTGATTTCCGCGAGCGCAGCGACGCGCTCCGCATATCTTCCGTCTACTCCACCCGCCGCAACTTTCGGACCTGCTAAGGCTCCCGGCGAAGCGTCCCGCTTGCGGGCCTCTGCCGCAAGGCGTTTGGCTGGGTTCAGGTTGTTCGCGCGGGCCTCATCAGCCGTGATCGGATTAACCCATCCGCCTTTTGATGGAATCGCGCCGCTCCGGATCTGCCTGGTAATAGTTGACGGGGATAGACCACGCTTCCGAGCATATTCACTGGCCGAAATGTATCCCTTCGGGCGTTCTTTTCGTTGCACGAACCCTCCCCGTTGCATAATCGACCGTTGCATCAACTTTGCACCTTACGTCTAGGCACATTCGGCCATTAAGTAACCCGCAGCCGAAGGGTTGACTGGAAGGACCCGCGCCTCTAACTTCAACGACTTAGCGCGGGGACCTCCGCTGGTCCGGTACACGGCCACGTCGCCCGATTCCTAGGCCACCGCCCGATACGGCTCACGTTCCGCAAGACGCCATCCTTGCCGATACGCACTGTCTCTTTGGCAATCAACGATTGCTCTTCCAAACGCCGCCGCGCGGCGGCAACGGTACGCCAATGCATACCGAACGCCTCGCCAAGCGCGTAGTCGCTCTGCCGCGCTCGCCGCGAATCAGCGGCAAGCATTTCGGCGGCCCGTGCAAGGCTTGTGGGGCGCGTTGCGCGCTGCCCGAGTCCACACGCCCCGGAGCGCGCCGGCGACGCGCTAACGCCGCCATTCCGTTCAATTGCGCGGTACTTCACAACGCCACCCGATCCTGGTAAAGGTTCGCTCTGAACCGTCAGCGCAAATCCGCGCCTTTTCGACGGGAATTACCCCGCGATCCTCCAAACGCCGCCGCGCTCGTCTCACGGTCTGGTAACAGACGCCATAAGCCGCTGCGAGCATGTAATCGCTTCGGTGCGCCAACGTCGGGTCCGCCGCCAAGTCCGCTTCGATCTTGCGCCGGCGTGTCGAAGGGCCTTTGATGGTACTCCGCGCTTCGATTGAGCCGGCATCCACCAGACGTTTCCGAGCCCTCGCAACCGTGAGAAGGCTTACATGGAATACGCCGCTAAGCACGGTATCGCAGTTTCGTGCCAGTTCCGGGTTCGCTGTCAACGTGGCTTCTAACCGTCGGCGTCGTCGCATCCCGTCCGCCCGTTCGGTTGACCGCACCGCAGCAGGCGGGTTGCCCCATGTATAACTCGGTTTGCGCGCTGCTTTCATCTCTCACTTCTCCATCAAACGTTCACGGAGTAATTCCTCTTCAAAAGTACTGAGAGAATTAACATAAACACAGACATAAGGAGTTAACCGCAAGTTGACTTGAATCGACTACTGATGCGTTTGTTTATGTTTCAACCACTTACAGTTCGACAAAGGACGCCACCGGAAAGTGCCCGTCAAATGAGACTAATTCCGTCCTCGAATTATCGACCTACTGACAAACCCCGCCGACATCTCAAGTCCTAACGCGCTCGACTACTGCTTGACTTGGACAGGACCGCGCGGTTAGGCAGCACTCGACATGGAACCGAGCGGACAGGCAATGGCCGCCGGAGGGCACACAGAGCAACACTTCGAGCAAACGCCGCCCCCGCCGCCGCTTGGGTAGTGGAGTGCGGCATAGCCGTCACAAACGCAGCAATAACCACGAATACCGCTGTGAATGCACAGGCCCTCGCCTGGCGTCCCTTTTCGGGGCCTTAACGCACGGCGCCCGCCGCGTGACTGATACCGCAGAGCCATCAAGCCGCCGGCCGGACCAGTGGTGCACTTGGCAAGGTGGGAGTCTGAGCGAAAGCCGCGACCGCATCGGCCGGGTACCGGAAACGCTTACCCACCTTCACGGCTGGAAAGTCTCTGACGATTTCACGGGCCGTCTTCTCGCTGATACCGAGACGGCGGGCCGTTTCTGCTAGTGTCAGTAACATATCGTTTGTCCTCAACAATGGGGAAAATTCCCTGGAATTTACTTCCCCCTCACTATCTGTACGCACACAGCAAGGCAAAAAGCCCCGCTGACCCAAAAATATATTTTGGACGGTCCCCAGCGCACGCCCCACCACGCCCTTGGCGGCCTTCTCGGAGCAGTTCATTTCAACTCCGATCTCTGCAAAAGTGAGGCCGCCCCAGAAACGCAGCACAACAGCGCGGTACTGCCGAGCCGGGAGACCCTTGATCGCTTCCCATAGAACCGTGTGATCCGTTGTCACAACGTCGCCCTTCGGAGCCACGTAGGATATCCTGTTCTCGGCTGTCCATTGGCGACGCATGATATTCCGGCATCGCACACGTACCCGCCTATCGACCTCCGCCGGAGAGCAGCCGTCAGCTTCCGCTTCGACAAGGGCAAGGTATGCTTCTCCCATGACCTCATCACGGAACCGACCGCTTCCTATTCCCTTGGCGATGCGCGTTACGGCGTCTATCCGCTCCCCTGGGATGTTCATGCCGCTACCTGATTCGTTCCATTGCATCGGCGGCTTAGATGAGCGAGTATCGCCCTTTCTGCCCGTTGATCTGCGGCAATCCTAACCCGATTTCGCTTTGCTTGGTCCCTATACACGGCATCGCCGCCACACTGAAGACGCGCCGACGCGCATACGGTGCTTAGTTCGCGCAGAAACGCGAGCCGGCGGGGAGAACCGTATAGATAATCGGCCCGCGGACAGAGGGACTTTGCCATCCCAACGTGCCCGGTGATATCCTCGACGCCAGCGCATGGAAGGTGCGGGGAGTAATAAGTGGGCTCTAGCGAGTTTCCCTGTTCATCATCCACCGTAGTGCTTCACCTTCCGCATCTTGGACCTCCGCGCAGGCACACCTCGGGCGCGCCCATTTCCGTTCTTTTTTGGGTTATATCGGATTCGCGCAGGCCTTCTGGTTATTACGCCCGCACGTCCCCTAATATCGGCCGGAACCTACCGTTTTACTCGGCACTGCCGAGCGCCGAACCTACCCCGCCGCGCCGTGCCACGCCACCCGCGCGGCCCGCGAACGCTTAGGCCATCGTCTCAGGCCTTAGCTACTACCTCTAAGTTTAGGAACGAGACCGCAATCCGTCAATTTTAATTCCCGAAATTCACTGAAACCTAATCACCGTTCGGAGCGTTCCCGTCTTTTCACCGCTACTATAACCCCTGCCCCGATTTCCCCGCCGCGAGGTGGTACCTTGTTTTTACCCCCTCTAGCTCGGCTCCGCCCCGCCACAATTGAAAGTATAGGGACCGAGCCGGCGATCTTGCCACGAAAAACACACGAGCGCCCGAAAGTTCCCGCCTCAGTTTAGCCTTCCGCCGCCCGCCGCCAAGCGAAAACATCTGTCAATCCGGCAACCTCGCGCCGGATGAACAGCCGGAAAACCAGGCCGCTTACGATCCGCAGAAATCCGCAATCCGACACGCCGCTACAAACCTCCAGTGCGACCACCAGGCGCGATGCCATAGAAAACTCGGACACGAAATCTTCAATGCAGTGCCGGGCGTGATGGCAACGAGGGCAGAGGCTTCGCAGGTTGGATCGAACGTCCTTCCCGCCCCTGTGCCGAGGCCGGATATGATCGGTCGTAAGAACCTTGCGGCCCCCGCAGAAACAGCACTGATAGCCCTGCTCAGCTTGCACCCAGCGCTTTCTATGTATCCAGCGCATCCCCGTGGAAGTCCGGGCCGGAGCGCTCGCGGCGCCGTCAGACAGCACGGCGCCGCGCCCAGCAGATCCCAACGCCAGCAAGATCACTTCCGCGCTCCCCGCTTTCCTGTGGGCTTCGACTCCGGAGCCGGCTTTCCCGCCCTTTCCGCACGGCCCTTGGTTACAATCCCTTCAATCTCCGCGATTTTTTCGGTCGTATCGATCTCAATACCACCGTTGTACCCGCCCGACGGATGGTTATTGGATCTCTCCGACTCCGCCAAGTCGTAAGGCCGACCGAGTTGGAAGTCTTCCACTCCCACGTCGTACCGCCCGCGCTGAACGCGAGCGCCCAGAGCGATTCGTCGGCTAAGGTTGAACAACAGCGCATTCAACGCACGATCCGCCCCGAGAACCGCAACGAGTTCCCACTGCTTGATTACGTCTCCGTTTTCTTTCACGATTGACCGCATGGCTTTTTCCTTTCGATATAACCACTACAACCGATATAGTATCCGATGCATTTTTGTATTGTCAACATATTTTTTGTGGGTTATATTGGTTGTAGCTATGGCGAGTGAAAAGCCGCTACTGAACTTCGTGATCGAGCCGGACCTCCTGAAGAAGATAGACGACTTCCGGTACAAACAGCGATTCCCGACGCGCGCCGCCGCGATAAAGTGGCTACTGGAATATGCGCTAAACCAGAAGCCGGCTGTGAAACAAGACTAAGGCCCGTTCTTTGCCCCCGCCCGACGCGCGCCGCCGCCATTACGCCAGGCTCCCGTAATCCTTTTTCCGTTTTTCCTCGACTCGCTTCTTTCGTTTCGCTTCGACACCCTTTCGGCTGGCCTCCGCTCGCCGTTTCGGGTCGAATTTGGCAAATCCCTTCGGAACGCGCGCCCTTCCGCCCAGGCGCCCCAAGGCGACCGCCGCCGGGTTTTTTTCTTCGCCCATTGCCCTTCCATAACCGATAGTGGTTGCGAGGGTGCGATATTCTCGGTTTTATTTGCAGCCGAGCGGGGGAAGGGGTACGGGGCAGGCAGGAGCCGCCCGCCGTGCGGAGCGGTAGCGCCGCCCGGATAGCGCCGTGGTGAAGGTAGGTTCGCCCGAACCCCCGTCCGAGAAAACCACCCAGGTCGCGCCGCCGTGCGGACTGGAACCGCCGGACGCCTGGATGGGGCGCCTTCCGCCGTGCGGGACCGTAGGCCCGCGCCCCCGCTGTAGCCCTCGGCGACGGCCCCGGAAGCGCCCTACGGTGTGCTATGCTGCGGGGCGAAGGAGTTTTAGGCGATGCCAGCCGGTAATGGTGGGTGTGCGGGAGACTTTAAGGCGCAAAGTGAATTATACGTGAATCGGTGGGGCGTAAACCGCGTATTTGGCGTTTTTTCGACGTTGCAAATACAATAACTTACGCGTTTTCCCTACCCTATCGCGGCCCAACTCCCCCCGCCTCCACCACTCGCCTTTATTTCCCTTACCACGGGCGGTTTCGCCTGTGGCAAGCCAGAGAACAATTGCGATGGGTCCCATGTTGACGCCCTCCGGGGCCGTATGGCAGGCTTAGAAGGTCGGTTTCTCCGATAAGGGGGCGAGATGAGGACGAACGGTCCTAGAGGAACCTTGGCAGTGGCTTGCGCTTTTTTGTGCGCCGCTTCGCTGCCGGCTTCCGCGCAAACCAGCGACAGCGCGGCGGGCTCGCAGAATCCGCCTGCAACGGCGCCCGCTCCAGCCGGCGGCGCGCAGGCGCCCTCGCTAGGGGACCTGGGTTTTCCGACGGCTCAGACGAAAGGTAGCGCGCAGGACCAGGCCAGGCTTGATAAGCGGTCGCACATGCTGAAGATTCATCAGCGGCTCGGTCTGATCACGCTCGCGCCTTTCGTGGCCACGCTGATCGCTTCGAGCGGCGCCACACCGGGTCACACCAACGCGTCGGGAGTCACCACAGGCGGCGGCAGCACGGCCAGCCGCGATCTGCATGCCGGTCTGGGCATCGCGACGGCGGGCATGTATTTCACGACGGCTTCGTTCGCCATTTTCGCTCCCAGGATATCGGGAACCAAGACCCACGGACCGATCCTGGTACACAAGATCCTGGCCTGCATTCACGGGCCGGGGATGGTGCTGACTCCGATTCTGGGAGCGATGGCGTACCGCCAAATCAGCAACGGGCAGAAGGTCAGTGGGATCGCCAGCGCGCACGGGGCGGTGGCCACCGTGACCGCCATTGCGTACGGGGCCGCGATGTTGTCGGTATCGATCAAATTCTGAGGC
>Ga0181520_10007168_pt1 | contig 16580 bp, 13 predicted proteins | sample PEATcosm2014_Bin_29_FD_132451 | JGI IMG/M metagenome (GOLD analysis project Ga0181520, IMG submission 132451) | Peatland microbial communities from MTU Mesocosm Facility, Houghton, MI, USA - PEATcosm2014_Bin02_30_metaG | ecosystem: Environmental > Terrestrial > Soil > Wetlands > Peat | place... | reverse complement strand
CGCGGCGATCTCGGCCAGGTTCCGCTGATCGAACAGCGACCGTTGCAATGCCCCACCGTCCACCAAACCGCGGATCGCCGAACTGCGCAAGGCCGCGATCCAACCCAAGCCCGGATGCTCCTGCAAGTTGTCGATCTGCGTTTGCGTCAGCATGCCGCGGTCGCCGACCAACACCACGCGCTGCAGCCCGAAGCGCTCCCGCAGCTTGGCGACCTGGTCCGGCACGGTCGTCGGATCGCCGGTGTTGCCCGGGTAGACCTCTAGGCCGATCGGCCGGCCCTCGTGGTCGGTCAAGAGGCCGTAGACGATGATCGGCAGGTCGCGCTTGCCGTCGCGGTTGTGGTCGAATTTCGCCAACGGGCAATGGCGGCCCTCGTAGTAGCTGCTGCTCACGTCATAGAGCGCGGCGCCGCCCTCGACCAAATGCCGCGCCGCCAGTTTTTTCTCGATCGCCGCCTGGCGCGCCAGCAGCCAGTCCATGGCCTCGTACAACTCTTCCTCATCGGCGTCGGCGACGCCGAGTTCGTCAGCCAGGGTCGAGGTCTCCCACTGCCGCGCCGTCGCCAGCTTCGAGCCGGGATGCAAGAGCCGTTCGGCGATCAGCGCCACCGCCAGGTCGCGCTCGCGGCTGCGCTTCGCCGCCAGCAGCGCGTCCAGCCCCAGGCGTTTGATCGTGCCCAGCACCGCCCGCACGTGGCCGTGCGGCGTCGAACGCTCAATGCCGAAGGCCTCATCCGCCGGGATCAGCTCCTCGCCATTGAGCGACCGGCGCAAGGCTTCGATCGCCGTCTCGGGCAGGCCGGTGAGCGAGCCCAGGGTTTGGTGCTTGACTTTGCCGCCCTCGCGATAGGTGCGTCGAAGCAACACCGAGGTGTAGAGCTTGCCGTTCTGGCGGCGGGACACTCTGGCTACATGACACGCCGTGATTTTTGTTTTCATAACCGCTAACTTCAATATATTCAATTTCATGTCAAGCGCTAGTCCCATATTATTCTGGCTACATTTGCCGCCGCACGAACGGTGACAACTCCTCGTTCCTACAGTTCTTTATGAAATCTCTAGCGCGAAATCGACGGGGAACTTCGGGTTAAAGAGGCGGCGCCTTGTCGTCGTGGAGCGCAATCGACACCCCATGTTTTCGCGCCCCGGGGTGAAACCCGGGGTGTTTTCACTGCGTCCCCATGGGACAGCATGCTCTTAGCCCGGGGTTTTTGACCCCGGGCCGAGGGCAGGCGCGTGGGGCTGCCGCAATGATAATGCCAGGCAATGGCCGGCACGGCCGGGGCCGGCGAGACGCCGGCGGCGCTTCGCCGGCCTCTGATAACGCCAATATGAGCCGCTAATTCACGCGAATGCACCCGACTTCGCATGGCTTCGTCGGGCAAGCGGCGAATGCACGCGAAAAAATCGCGCCCGCGGCGATTTGCGGTTGTTTGCCGTTTCTCCCCAGTGATTCGCGGTCATTCGCGTAATGGGGCGGTTCTTAGCGCCTTCCTGTGGCGGAAGATCATGGGGCGGGACGGCCGCCGAACGCTTCGGGCGAAACTCCGCCGCGAGTTTTCGCTTGACAAGAAAGAACCGGCGACGTAGAGATAAAATTAACAATCGTCGATCCGGAACTTTCGACCACGTTCGGGCCGGGTTCATTTCGCGCAGCTCCCGACCGCAGGAACACGATGCCCAACGTTCTGCTCACCGACAAATGCACGCGCGCCTGTCCGTATTGCTTCGCCCGCGAGAAACTGACGGACGGCGCCGAGCATTTCATGAGCCTGGACAACATCATCTACCTGGCGGACTTCTTCGCGCGGTCGCGCCACAAGCGGTTTTCCCTGCTCGGCGGCGAACCGACGCTGCACCCGGATTTTCCGCTGATTGTCAAATACCTGCTGTTGCGGCGTTTTCAGGTGCGGGCGTTCACCAACGGCAGCATGGCGCCGGACAAGTGCGCGAACCTGACGGAGCTGTTCCGCGCGGCCAACCGCGGCGCCGTCAAGAACTTCCTGTTCGTCGTCAATATCAACGAGCCGTCGGTCGGGGACGCGGCGGAGGCGGTGCGCCTCGACGATTTTCTCGCGGCCTACGGCGAATTTTGCATGCCCGGCTTCAACATCTACCGCCGCGATTTCTCGATGACGTTCCTGCTCGACGTGATCGAGCGGCGGCGCCTGGCGAAGTCAATCCGCGTCGGCCTCGCGCAGCCGATCGTCGGCCGGCGCAACGCGCACCTCGACCCGCGCGACTATGAGGAAATCGGCCGCCGGCTGACGGAGTTCGCCCGCGCCGCCGACGAGCAGGACGTGCGGATCGACCTCGATTGCGGTTTTCCGCTGTGCGCGTTTTCCGACGAGCAGCTCGGCGCGCTGCACCGCCGCCGCGCGCAATTGAAATTCGTCTGCAACGTCATCATTGATATCGGCCCGAACATGGACCTCTGGCCCTGTTTTCCGCTGTCCGCGTTCACCGCGCCGGACATTTTTCAATTCCGCTCGCTGCCCGAAATCACCGCTCATTTTCAGAAGCGCATTGCCGACGAACTCGCCGGCGAACCCGCGGTAATCTACGAAAAATGCGGCCGTTGCCGCCAGTACAAGCGCGGCCAGTGCCACGGCGGCTGCACGGCCTTCGCGATCGCCCGCGCGAGGCGCCGCGCATGAAAACGCTGTCCATCCCCGCTGCCGGCCTAGCCCGGTTCGCGCAGGAACCCGGGCTGGAATTGAACGTGCGGTTCCCGAGCCTCAAGCAATTCGCGCAGGCGCCGGTCGAGTTTCCGCGGGCGGTTTGCGGGCTGGAATTCGAGACGGCGGCGGGGCCGCTGGAAGCGTTGCGGACGGCGCCGCGGTTTCGCCGGCTGACGGCTCGGTACGCCGCGGGGATGATCGATTCTTATCTGGACCAGCTGCGCCTGATTAAAGACACGGGCCTGCAGCTTTTGTTCGTCGACCCGACTCGGGCGGACGCGACGCACCTGAAGTTGCTGGCGTCGCTCGGCGTGCGGGCGGTCGTCTATTGCCTGGATCCGGCGGCTTTCGACGCGGAGGGTTTTCGCGAGGCGTATTTCTACGAGCTGTACAACGACGAACTCGCGGGGCGGATCGAGCCGTTTGCGACGATCAAGGAGCAGGACGGCGTGCGGCGGCGCGCGACGCTGTGGACGATCTATCACGAGAGCCCCGACGCGGCGTGCTACGTGAACGACGGCGGGCAGTTGACGCACGGGCGGCGCTGCGTTGCGGCGCCGGCCGGGCCGGACCGCGAGCCGCGCGACTTCGTCAACGGCTTGTTTCGCGCGCGGCATCCGTGCACGGTCTGCGCGGCGTTTCTTTGTTGCGAGGGGTATTTCCAATTCGGCGGCGCGAGCGGCGCGCCGTTTTGCGAGGAGATGCGCGAATTCGACGCGGAGGTCTGCCGCCGGACCGGCGCGCAGGCCGGAGCCAAAGATGCAGGTCATCGTCAAGCCGACTGACGAGTGCAACGGCGCTTGCCGCTATTGTTCGGCGTTCACCGCCGGCAAGCAAACATGCCGCATGTCGCCGGAAACCATCGAAGCGCTGTTCCGGTTTTTCCGGCGCTATCTGGAAGAGACGCCGCAGGACACGGTCGATTTCACGTGGCACGGCGGCGAGCCGCTGCTGTTGGGGCCCGAATTTTACGAAATGCTGCCGGACCTCGAGGCGCGGGTTTTCGGCCCGCTCCGCTCGCGCGTGGGGCACCTGATCCAGAGCAACCTGACGCTGCTCGACGACCGGCTCGCGGCGGCGCTGGAGAAGCTGCTGCACGGGCGGCCGATCGGCACTTCGCACGATCTGACGCCCGGCGTGCGGCTGCTGCGAAACGGCGAGTCCTATGACGACCGCTGGTTGGACGGCCTGCGTTTTGTGCAGCGGCGGAAGATTCGCTACGGCGTCATTCTCGTGCTGCATCGCGGCCATTTGGCTCAGGCGGAAAAGATCTATTATTTTTATCGCAACTTGCCCGACCGGCCGTCGATTCGGATCAATCCGCTCTATTCGGAAGGGCGCGCCAAGGAGCCGGGGCCGCTGCACATCACGCCCGAGGAATACGGCCGGTTCCTGGTGGAGCTTCACGGTCTGACGGCGGCGGACGGCGGGCGCGGGCAATTCGAGCCGTTGCGGCAGTACGTGGGCGGCGGCGGCCCGCCCAAAAGTTTGTGCTGCGACGTCGCTGGGCGGTGCGCGGACACGCACGTGGGTGTCGCGCCGAGCGGCGAGATTTACAACTGCGGCCGGTTCACCGACTCGAACGCCTTCCGCTGCGGCAACTTGTTCAGCGACGACAGCGCGCACGTGCTCGCGTCGGCCGGCAAGCAGCGCCTGCGGCAGCGCGGGGACTACCTGCGGCGCCACGATTGCGCCGAATGCCGCTGGTGGGATTACTGCCACGGCGGCTGTCCGAACGACGCCTATCTTTCATCCGGCGACGTTTTCGCCAAGACGCACTGGTGCGACGGACTGCGCCTGTTTTTTGAGACGTGCCTCGATCCGCCGCAGTCTGGCGCGCGCGGCCCCTGCGGGTCAGGGCCTCGCGGCCGGGGACGGCGCGGCGGCGGCCGCGGCGGCCGGGACGCGCCGGCGTAAGCCGGGGGCCAGCGGTTCGCGGGCGTGAAACCACCGCTGGTCCAATTCGGCGGGCGGCGGGAAGGAATTCATCCTGGCCATGTGATCCATGCGCGCGTCTAACGCCGTCTTGGAGGTGATCCCCATGTCCCACGAATCGAGGCCGCGGCGCCACACGTAATATACGATCTTGCCGTCGGTGACGAATTCGGCCTCGCCGGGGTAGGCGGGGAAGAACAGACCGTGCGTCGAATCGATAAGCTTCCAGCCAACGGGATCGAGGTAGATTTCCAAGAACACGTGCCCGACGCGCGACGTGCCGCCGCGCCGCAGCCAGTCCACCGAAAACGTGTCGAGCATCCGGACCGGGTAGCCGGCCTCGCGCGCCAACGAGGCGAACAGCAGGCCCCAATCATGGCAGCCGGTCGCCTGGCGGGAATGGTAGATGTCGGCGGCGGTGACGGCCCCGATGTTCGCGCCGCCGGCGGCCGTCGCGTGCAGATGCGTCTTCATCCAGGTGTAGATTGACTTGAGGCCGTTCACGTCGCGCGGGCCCGGCGGCACCAGCTCGCCGGCCAGGCGCCGCATGTCCTCGGTCGCGGCGGTTTGCGCGCCCTGGTTCAGCCAGAACGTCGGCTCCGTGCGGTCCGCGGGGGTGGCCGGCGGCTTTTCGAATGCCGGCGCGGGCGACGGGGCGGCCTCGGGGCTCGGGGCGACCGCCGCGCGCCCGGCGCAGGCGGCCAGCCCGCACGCCAACGCGGCGAGCAGCCATCGGCAAACGGACCGCGTGATTTTTCCGGCAAACATTCCCGCCGCTCAGAATCCCCACAGGCCGCCGATGGTCAAAGTGATCGCCCCGTCGGTGTTCGCGCCGGTCGGGAAAAACAAGTAACTCAGGTGGACATTGAAGCCTGCTTCCGTCTGATAGCCCAGGCCGGGTTCGAACGCGAAGCCGAAGCCGGAAAGGTTCAAGCGGCGCTCGCCGCGCTGCTGAGGAACCGTCGCTTCGGCGTATTCGTACATGACACGGGCGCCCCCGCCCAGGTAAAAACCGTAAACGTAGCCGCGACTAGTCTGGCTAAAATGGTAAAAATAGCCATAGCCGGTCTCGAACAGTCCTTCTTGCAGCGGGCCGTGGATCTTTTTCAGGTAAATATTCTGCGTGTTCGGATCGCGGAACTTCGCTTTTTCCGCGAGAACGCCGCTGCCCCACATGGCGCCGAGGACCAGCACCCGTTGGTTGCCGACGCCCGGGCAAACGACCACATCCAGGCCGGCGAACGGATAATAGGTCACCTCGCCCCGGCCGATCGGATAAAGCGTGCCGAAATCAATACCGGCGTAACCGTCGGCCGACGCGAGGCCGGGCTTCACCAACGGCGACAGCAACGCCAGAGCGCCCAACAGCAGCGCGAGCCACGCCGCCATCCGCCGCCTGCCGCGCGGCCTCCCGAGCCGAGGAACGGAAGATTTCGCGTTTCCCGCCATCCCCACCGCGCTGGAGTCAGGCGAAACCAAGCCCGCTTTCTGGGCCGCCGGGGCCGGCGCGACGGTCGATCTCATGGCCCCCCCTATCGCGGCCGGCGGCGTCGTGCCGTGTCGTCGGCGGAGCCGTCGCCGTAGCCGTCGCCGTAGCCGTCGCCGTAGTTGCCGTAACAGCCGTAGCTGTTGCTGTAGTTGTCGTAACAACAATAGCCGTCGGTGTAGCCGTCGCAATAGTCGCCATAGCCGTCGCCATAGCCGCCGTTGCCGTAGCCGCCGCCGTTGCCGTAGCCGCCGTTCGAGTGGCCGCCGGAATTGTGGTAATTGGAGTAATTCGCATAATTATCGTAGTCGGAATAATAGCCGGCCATGGCCGCCGGCGTAGACTCCTTGTCGGCGCAGCCGCCGGCGAGGACGACCCCGCCGACCATGGCCAGCGCCCCGGCGCCGAACGTGAATATCTGTTTTAGGGCTTTGCGGCGCGACAGGTCCACCTTTTCCGGCGATGGCTCGCCCTTCTGCCTGATCCGTTCCGACATGAGACGCCTCCCGTTGCGGCGCCTGCCGGAAACCGCGGCGCGGTTTCCGAGCGGCGGTGACTCGGCTCTTCCGCGCGCGCCTGCTTTTCGCGCGCGCGAACGGAGCGCATTTCACGTTTACGGCTGCAACTGGGTGGCGAATCTATGGCGTAGGCCGTTTGCTTGACACTTATCGTGCCCGCCGCGGCGGTGATTGTCAAGCGCGGAATTTCGCGGGCGCGCCGCCGCGGCGGTGATTGTCAAGCGCGGAATTTCGCGGGCGCGCCGCCGCCGGCTTGACCGCCAGGCGGAAGTCTGATATCCAAGCAGCGCAACCAACGCGCACGGAGGAGGGCTGACAATGGGAAAAAGGCGGATGGTGTTCCTCGGCGTGGCGGCGGCGCTGCTCCAGACCTTCGTCGTCTTCGCTTGCAACGACAGCCTCAACAACGGCGACGATGACGACGATTCGGCGGGTCATCCATCCGGCGACGACGACGACAACGACGACACCGCAGCTAGTTGCGCCACTCTCGCCGGCTGGCTCGCCACCGCGTGCGGGGAGCCGCTGCAAGAAAACAGCGGAAGCAAGGCGGACCAGGCCGATTTGGCCGCCTGGTGCGTCGATTCCGAGCACTTTCTCGGCAGCCCCTCGTTGTCGCCGTTCTGGGCCTGCTGCGCCAAATGCGCCACCGAATCCAATTGTTCGTCAACTTGCTTCAACAACTGCATCTGGCCGGGCGACCCGGGCGGTTCGGGCTGCCAGGAAACCGCGTACCACTATTATTACTGCGGCATCATCAGCAATTACTCGAACACCGGGGCCACCGCGTACTGGATCCCGCTGATGGACCTGGAGGCCGTGTGTGCGTCCGAGAACGCGACGCTCTGGAATTGCAACGCCACGTGCGTCGCGGACAACCCGTGTTCGAGTCCGCCGACCAGCGCGCAAACCCAGGCGCTGCTCAATTGCTTGAACAATTGCTGAACGCGATACATCCCATCCTCGTTCATTCGCGGTTGGCGTCCCGTTCACTCGCAGGGCTCGACCAAACACGGGCCGGGCGTCAAATCCTGGCCGGCGAGGCCGGGGTAGTCGGGCGCATAACGGTGAGCGCTGAAGGTCATGTTGGCCAGGCCTTCGAAGGCGAGGGGGACTTGCGTGCCCTGCGGGATGACGCCGGCCTCGGTGACCGGGCTGACAAACTGCCAGACGACGGCCCCCGCCGGGGTGACTTCCATGATCGCGCCGGCGTCGCCGACGCAGATCAAGGTGTTGCCGTTGGCCAGGCGCTGGGCGCTGCCTTTGGCCGCCGAATAGATGCGGTTCATGGGCGTGGCGGCGAAAGTCCAGAACAGGTTCGCCGGCGCGTACGCCGGATCGGCGGCCGGATAGCTGCCGTCGGGATTCACCGCCGGGGCGAATTCGTCCGCCGACGAATATTGGCCGGCCGGGCGGCCGAGGCCGTTGTTGAAGACGGTGATATGGCCGGCGCCCGGCAAGCCGTCGGCGACCCAGCGGGCGTTGTGCTGCTCGTAGAAATCCTGCGCGGGTGACGTCTGACGGTAGGTGGTTGGATTGCCCCAGCGGTAGAGCAAGTCGCCGCCGCGGCCGTACGCGCCGCCGCTATGGGACGCGGCTTCGGCCGTCGTCGTGCTGTGGTCGATCACCCACACTTCGCTGAACTCGTGGACGCTGACGAGAATTTGATCGAAATCGGGGTTGTAGTCGATGCTGTTGGTGTGCATCCAGTCCGTTCCCGACACCACGTCGTAATTGACGTCGATCAACTCCGGGTGGTCCGCGACGACGCCGTAGTTCGCCTGCGTCGGGTCGTAGTCTTGAATGAGGTGGTCCCAGGCGCGCCACAGCCAGACGATTTCGGCGTCGTTCGTCCCGACCGGCGCGATCTCGACATAGTAATCGGCCCACAAGCCGACGGCGGGCAGGGTGCTCGGATTGCGGCCCGCCGCCACGGCCTCCGCCCCCGGTATCTTCTCCCACACGATCAGCAAGACGTCGCCGTTGGGCAGCATCCGCACGTCATGGTGCGCGCAGACCTCGCTGGTGGACAAAACGTAGCTCCACGCTACGTCGCCGCCCCAATTCTGCAGCATCACGATGCCGCCTTGCCCGCCGCCGGGAAAGTTGTCGTTGAGCACGTTGCCGGTGCGCAAGAGTTGGCCGGTTTCCGTCAGGTAGACGGCGTCGCCGGGCAGGTATTGGCTCGGCCAGGTATGGACGACGCGCCCGACCATGTCGATGAGATAGGTCGTTTCCGCGAGGAACGGCGCGAACAGCGTGTAGCCGTTGGCGGCGCCGGGCAGGCAGGAGAGCAGGCCGACGGTCGAATCGGGATGAACGACGTCGCAGGCGAACGTGTCGTCGTCGTCGTCATCATCCGGCGAAGCGTCGTCGTCGTCGTCGTCCGGCGACCCACGCACGCAGCGGGTGGAGAAGCCGTAGCCGGGGGCGTTGTAGCTTAAATTGCCGAGGTTGAAGCCGACCTCCCACACGTACTTGCCGATGTCGGCAACCGTTGAGGACGACCAATAGACAACGCCGACGGCGCCGGACATTCCCGGCGGCCAGTAGGCGCCGCCCGTCCCGGGGCCGCCCAAGTAAGGACACCCGCCGCAGGTCTCATTCGCACAACCCGACCAGCTCAAACACTCGTCGGTCACCCCGCAGGAACCGCCTGTTTGCGTGGCGGGGCAACCCCGGATGAGGCTGCGCAACTCATCGAGACCCGGCAGGCGCCAGCCGCCGTAGCCGCCCCACGTCAGGGCCGCGCAGTAATTCTGCGCCGCCGTCCAATCCAGATAGTTGGCGCCGACCGACGCGCCGTTCTGCCACATCAGACCGGTGAAGGGGTCGGTGCAGACGGTTCCGTCGGCGCTGCAATGCAGCGGCGCAGAGGCGTCGTCGTCGTCATCGCCCGGCGACTGATCGTCGTCGGCGGGCGAGCCGTCGTCGTCGGCGGGCGAGCCGTCGTCGTCGCCCGGCGAGCCGTCATCGTCGCCTGGCGAGCCGTCATCGTCCGTGATGTAGTAGTTGATCGTCGTGTTTTTGCCGCCGCTGCAGGCGACCGCGCAGACCAGCAAGATAATCGTGGGCAAACGGAACAGAAACCAACGAACGCGCTTCACGGCGAGGCATCCTTTTCTTTTGACGGCAGACGGCATCAACGGCTGCCGCACCGCGTACGACGTTTTTACCAAAGCCGGGCCGCACGGTCAAACAAACCGCTCGCTCGGCGCGGGGCCGGCCGACGTAGAATGGCGAATGGCGAATGAAGAATCGGCGGCGCCGCCCGAAATTCTCTACAGGTCGCATGCCTCGCGTAGAGACTGTCGATGAATTCGTCCTCACCCCCAACCCCCTCTCCAACTTCGTGGCGAGGGCGTAACGAAGGCCTGTTGCACTACGTATTCCACGCGAGCCCCAATTCCCTCCAGTATTCACGAACGCCCACTTTCCTGACGCTGGCCCGACTCTTTATTTGCGCCTTGTGCGGCGCCGCGGGATTTGATATGTAGTAACTGACACCTGTGGGAGGCGTCTTGAACAATAGCGAATCTCCGCCGCTTCGCACCCGATCAATCTCGGGTTGCGGGGGCGTCGGACGGCGCTGCTTGAGGTTTTTTGACACTGAAAATCAGGAATACCCGGATGCGCAACGGGCGGATCGCCGGGTAAGGTGAAAAATAACGAATCTGGATCAGGCAGCAGAAAATAACCTGGAACGCCAGCCGGCCGGTTGATGGCCACGAAGGAGAAAAGAATGTCGGGAAGGACCTTATCACGCTTCGTATTCGTGCTTCTGCTGAGTTTGCTCGCCGGCGGATTGGCGGCTTGCGGCAGCAGCGGCAGCAGCGGCAGCACTCACCATCATGCCATCGACGACGACAGCTCGCCGGATGACGACACGTCGCCCGATGACGACAGTTCGCCCGATGACGATATGTCGCCCGACGACGACAGCTCGCCGGACGACGATATGTCGCCCGACGACGATGCGTCGCCCGACGATGACGAGTCGCCGACCGACGACGACGTTGCGTGCGGTCCCGATAACTGCCCGGCCGGCTGCTGCGCGGTCGGCCACTGCCTGCCCGGCAACGCGAACATCGAGTGCGGCCGGGGCGGCGCAGCGTGCCTCGATTGCTCCAAGCAGGGGCAGGTCTGCGAATCCCAGGAATGCGTGACGCCGGACGACGACGTGTCGCCGGACGACGATGACGACAACGACGACGATTCGTCGTCCGACGACGACGACAACGACAACGACAACGACAACGACGACACGGCCCCGTGCAGCGCGACCACCTGCCCCACCGGCTGCTGCGACGCCTCCGGCGTCTGCCAGCCGGGCACAAACAACGAAGTGTGCGGCACGGACGGCGACGCCTGCGTCGCGTGCCCCTCCGGGCAGGAATGCGCGAGCAACGCGTGCGTCTGCGACGCCACGAGTTGTCCGAACGGCTGCTGCGACGCCAGCGGCGTCTGCCAGCTTGGCGACACCAGTGCGGATTGCGGCACAGGCGGCGCGGCGTGCGCCACGTGCGCTACGGGACAAGAATGCGCGAGCGGCGCGTGCACGTGCGACGCGGCCAGTTGCGGCAGCGGCTGCTGCGATGCGACGGGCAACTGCCAGGCCGGCACGGCGAATTTGGACTGCGGCACGGGCGGCGCCCTGTGCGTCACCTGCGCCCCCGGCAACCAATGCACGGGTCAGGTTTGCACGGGATTCTGCGCGGCCGGGGACTGCAATACCGGGTGCTGCAGCGGGACGACTTGCGAGCCCGGAACCTCGAGCGCGCTCTGCGGCGCGAGCGGCGCGGCCTGCGCGGCCTGCCCCACCGGACAAGAATGCGTCGCCGCCGCCGGCGGCGGCGTGTGCGTTTGCGATTCGACGAGTTGCCCGACCGGCTGCTGCGATGCGAACGGCGTCTGCCAGGGCGGCACGACCAATGCGGTCTGCGGCACGGACGGCGCGTCTTGCATCGCGTGCGGCGTCGGCACGCAATGCACGGGTCAGGCCTGCGTCGCCTACTGCGATTCGACCGACTGCAACGGGTGCTGCAACGGCGCGACCTGCGAAACCGGCGACACCAACGAGCAGTGCGGCGCCAACGGCGCAACGTGCAACACGTGCGCCACGGGCAACGACTGCGTCGACGGCCAGTGCTTGTGCAACGGAACCAGTTGCCCCGACGGCTGCTGCGACGCGTCCGGCAATTGCCAGACCGGCACGGCGACCGGGGTTTGCGGCGCCAACGGCGCGGCCTGCGTGGCGTGCCCCGGCGGACAAGAATGCGTCGCCGGCGCAACCGGCGGTCTGTGCCAATGCGATGCGAATAGCTGCGCGAGCGGCTGCTGCGACGCGTCCGGCAACTGCCAGGGCGGCGCCGCCAACACCGTGTGCGGCACGGGCGGCGCGGCCTGCGTCGCCTGCAACAACGGCCAGGAGTGCGTGGCGGGCCTGTGCGTCTGCGACGCGAACAGTTGTTCGACGGGCTGCTGCGACGTGACCTCCAACTGCCAGCTCGGCACGGCCAACGGCGCGTGCGGCGCCGGCGGCGCGGCCTGCGTCGCGTGCGGCGCCACCGAGGAATGCTCCGGCCAGAGTTGCGTCGTGTTCTGCGGCCCAGCGGATTGCGCGACCGGGTGCTGCAACGGCACGACCTGCGAGACGGGCAACACGAGCGCCAACTGCGGCACGACCGGCGGGCTCTGCGCGACGTGTGCGACCGGGCAGGAGTGCGTGAACGGCGCGTGCGTGTGCGATGCGACGAGCTGCCCGACGGGCTGCTGCGACGCGAGCGGCAATTGCCAAGCCGGCACATCCAACACCGATTGCGGCAAGAGCGGCGCGCTGTGCGCCACGTGCAGCAGCGGCAACGAGTGCAAGAGTCAAGAGTGCGTCGCGGCCTGCGACCCGACGATTTGCACGACCGGTTGCTGCAGCGGGTTGAGTTGCCTGCCCGGCACCGCGAACGCCAACTGCGGCTCGAACGGCGAGGCCTGCACCTCGTGCTACGCCGGCAACATTTGCGACAACGGCCAGTGCGTGTGCAATTCGGAAAGCTGCCCGAGCGGCTGCTGCAACGGCTTGTCGTGCGTGAGCGGCAACACGAACGACGAGTGCGGCTCCGACGGCGCGGCCTGCATTTCGTGCCCCGCCGGACAAGCGTGCGTCAGCGGCACGTGCCTGTGCAACGCGACGAGTTGCCCGAACGGCTGCTGCGACGCCTCCGGCGTCTGCCGCACCGAGTCGCCCAGCACCTGCGGCGCGAACGGCGTGGCCTGCTTCGCCTGCGCGACCGGACAGGATTGCGTGAGCGGCTCCTGCGTCTGCAATGCCGTCACTTGCTCGGGCTGCTGCGATGGGAGCAACAACTGCCACGCCGGCACCACCAACGCGGATTGCGGCGCCGACGGCCGCGCCTGCGTGGCGTGCGCCGCCGACAATGAATGCACCAATCAGAGTTGCGTGGCCTACTGCTCGGCGGCGGACTGCTCCACCGGTTGCTGCAGCGGCACGACGTGCGAACCGGGCCTCACGAATGCCATGTGCGGCACGGACGGCGCGGCCTGCGTGACCTGCCGGGCGGGAAACACCTGCGTCGGCGGCAATTGCGTGTGCAATTCCACGAGCTGTCCGACCGGCTGCTGCGACGCCTCGGGCGTCTGCCAGGCCGGCACCGCTCGCGGCGATTGCGGCACGGGCGGCAAGGCGTGCATCGTGTGCACGGGCTTCGAGTACTGCTACGGGGGCACGTGCCACGGGTTCTAAGCTAGATAACCACGCGTAGCTTCGCCGCCTGCTTCGGAGGGCCCAGCCCCGGAAGCAGGCGGCTTTTATTTTGCGGGGGCGAACAGCGGGCGGAAGCGCGGGGAAAGGGGCGAGGTTCGCCCGTACTCAGATCAATCCGGGCAGCAGCCGCACGGTGATCCGCTTTTGTTCGCGGTCGACGTGGAGAATCACGTCGGGGATATTCGGCAGAAGAATTTCGCGGTCGCCGTCCTGCACCTGCAGCACGTCGTTGGCGCCGGTCGCGAGCAGCGACGCCACCCGGCCGAGAAGGCGGCCGTCGTCGGCGTAGACTTCCATGCCGACGGCTTCGTACCAATAGAATTCGCCCTCGGCGAGCGGCTCGAGGTCTTCCTCGCGGGCGAGGATTTCGCCGCCCACCAGCCGCTCCGCCTGTTCGATGACGTCGACGCCGAGCACCGACAAGATATACAGGCTGCCCTTGACGCGGCACGAACGGATCGCCGTTTCCCATTGTTTGCCGTTCGGTTCGGCGATCGTGACACGTTCCAGAGCGGCGAGATTTTCGGATTGGCCGCCGTGCGGAAAGACGCGGAATTCGCCTTTCAGGCCTTGCGGTTTGACGATTTTACCGAGCGAGATTAGCAAGACGGTTGCCCCTTGATATCAGGCGTAACGGCGAACGGGGTTCGGGATTCGGGATTCGGGCGAATCAAACCTCCGCGCCCTCCGGATCTCCGCGTGAGGCCAAGCCCTCATCCGCGGCGCAATGCGCCGCGACCTCTCCCAAAGGAAGAGGTTTCCAGTCTGTGTCTCTGTGTGAGGTCCGAAAATCCGCAATCCGCAATCCGCAATCCGCAATGACCTCTCAGCCTCGCCTTCACTCGACGATGTCCAGTGCGACGCGTTTGGGCGATTTCAGCGAGGCCGCGGAGAGCAGCGTGCGCATCGCGCGCGCCGTGCGGCCGTTCTTACCGATCACCTTGCCCAGGTCTTCGCGCGCGACGCTGAGTTGGATGACCGACACGGCGTCGTCCTCGGTTTGGTTGACGCGCACCTGGTCCGGGTTGTCCACCAGCGCCCGGGCGATGTATTCGACCAAAGCTTTCATTGCTCACCAGCCTCCTCGCCTGTAAGAGCACCCTGCTGGGCGCCATTTCTTGGAATCGCGCCTGGAAAGGCGCTCTTGCATCGGACACGGATCGCACCCGGAAGGGCGCTCTTACGGCAAAGTCCGGCGTCTCGCCCGGACTAGACCTTCTTCTTCAGCAGGCCTTTTTCCTTCAGGAAACTGCGCACGGTGTCCGTGGGCTGCGCGCCGCGGGCCAGCCACTTGACGATCTTTTCTTCGTCGAGGGTCACCTTGTTCGCGACCAGTTTCGGGTCGTAATGCCCGACCTGGTCAATGAAGCGGCCGTCGCGCGGCGATTCCGAGTTCGCCACGACGATGCGGTAGAATGGCTTTTGTTTCGCCCCGAACCGACTCAATCTCATTTTCAGCGACATCGTCCGTCAATCCTCTCAAATAGAAGTTATGGTGCGCCCCGACGCCCTTCGCGCTCAGCGAAAGGGAAATTTCATCGCCGGACCTTTGCCCTTTTTCCCTTTTTTGCCCTGTTTTCCGTGTTTCGCGTGTTTCCCCGCGCCGCCTGCATTGGGCATCTGCATGCCGAACATCTTGCCCCCGCGGGCCATCGACTCGATCATCTTGCGCGCCTGCACGTAACGTTTGAGCAGGCTGTTCACATCTTGAATGGACGAACCGGAGCCCTTGGCGACCCGCGCGCGCCGGCTGCCGTTGAGCACCTGGTGATTGCGCCGCTCGCCGGGCGTCATCGAATTGATGATCGCGATCGTCTTGCCGAGTTCGCCCTGGTTGAGGTCCATCCCCTTGAGGGCCTTCATCTGGCCCATGCCCGGCAGCATCGAGAGCAGCGAATCCAGGCTGCCCATCTTCGACACCTGCTGCAATTGATCGCGGAAATCCTCGAGCGTGAACTGGTTCTTCCGCAGCTTGTCTTCGAGCTTCTTCGCCTCTTCTTCCGTCATGGCCGATTCGGCGCGTTCGACCAGCGTCAGAATGTCGCCCATGTCGAGAATGCGGCCGGCCATGCGGTCGGGGTGGAAGACTTCCAGCGCGTCCATCTTTTCGCCGACGCCGACCAGCTTGATCGGCTTGCCGGTGACGGTCTTGATCGAAAGCGCGGCGCCGCCGCGGGCGTCGCCGTCCATCTTGGTCAGGACGACGCCGGTGATGCCGAGGCGATCGTTGAACGACTGCGCCACATTCACCGCGTCCTGGCCGGTCATGGCGTCGGCGACGAACAGGATTTCGGCGGGACTCAGCGCGCTCTTGATGCGCGCGAGCTCTTCCATCATCGGCTCGTCGATCTGCAAACGGCCGGCGGTGTCGATCAGCAGGATGTCGAGCGCGTTGGTCTCCGCGTAATGATACGCGCGCAGGCAGATGTCGACCGGGTTCATCGTCGGATCGGTGTCGAACGCCGGCGCGCCGACCTGCGCGGCGAGCTGCTTCAACTGCGTGATGGCGGCGGGGCGATAGACGTCGGCCGGCACGAGCAGCGGCCGGCGGCCCTTTTTGCGCAAGAGCACGGCGGTCTTGCCGACCGAGGTCGTTTTGCCGGAGCCCTGCAAGCCGACGAACATCACGGGAATGGGCGGTTTGCCGCCGAGCTGCAGTTCGCTGGCCTTGTCGCCCATGAGGTTGACCAGTTCCTCGTGGACGATCTTGACGAACACCTGCCCGGGCGTGAGCGAGCCCATGACCTCGGCGCCGAGCGCCCGGTCCTGCACCTGCTGGAGGAAATTCTTGACGACGCGGAAGTTGACGTCGGCTTCCAGCAGGCTCATGCGCACATCGCGCAGGGCCTCCTGGATATTGGCCTCGGTCAGCTTGCCGTGTCCGCGCAGGTCTTTAAAGACCTTCGCGAATTTGCCTTGCAAATTGTCGAACATCGCCTTCTCGTGGTTCCCTGACGCCCCGACGAACCCCTGGCAAAATGCGGCGGCGCCCGCGTCGGGACAAGCCCCCACACCACTCGCCGGCCGGCGAGAACGAGGAAATATAAGAGAATCGCAGGTTAAGTCAACCCGGCGGCGATTCCGCCCAGGGCTCCGGCATGTTGACTTGCAAATGATTGAAGTTTTGGGATTTGTCTTTTTCACTGGACATTCGGCGCAGCGTGTTTTATCGTCTGTTCATG
>Ga0181520_10007167_pt1 | contig 16581 bp, 16 predicted proteins | sample PEATcosm2014_Bin_29_FD_132451 | JGI IMG/M metagenome (GOLD analysis project Ga0181520, IMG submission 132451) | Peatland microbial communities from MTU Mesocosm Facility, Houghton, MI, USA - PEATcosm2014_Bin02_30_metaG | ecosystem: Environmental > Terrestrial > Soil > Wetlands > Peat | place... | reverse complement strand
GAGCAGCACCGGAGTCACACCCGAGGCGCGCGCCGCTTCCGCAGCGGCGCGAAGCGACATCTGTGGGGTCGCGATCAGCGCGTTGGAAACCGCCTTGAAGCGCGGATCGCCATGCTTGGGCGTCTCGGACGCAGCGCTCTCGAGATAGGCGCGAACGCGCGCCGGCGTCTCGACGCCGTAGCGGCGGAGAATCGCCAGCGCCTCGGCCGACGTCGTGGGATCCGGAACGGTCGGCCCAGAGGCGATCACCGCCAGTTCGTCGCCGGGAACGTCCGAAATGGCCAGCCCAACGACGCGCGCCGGCGCCGCAGCCAGCGCGAGCCTTCCGCCCTTGATCGCCGAGAGATGTTTTCGCACGCAATTCATTTCGGCGATGTCGGCGCCGCTTTTCAGCAGCGCGCGGTTGATGGCCCGCTTGTCGTCAAGAGCGAGACCCGACGCCGGCGCGGCGAGCAGCGCCGAGCCGCCGCCGGAAATGAGGCACAGCACGAGATCCTCGGCGGTGAGGCCCTTCACGCAGTCAAGAATGCGCAGCGCGGCCTTCTCGCCCGCAGCGTCCGGCACGGGATGGGCCGCTTCAACCACCTCGACGCGCTTTGTCGGCGCGCCATGGCCGTAGCGGGTGACGACCAGGCCTTCGAGCGGCCCCGGCCAGGCCGCCTCGACCGCCGCGGCCATCGACGCGGCGGCCTTGCCGGCGCCGACGACGATCGCGCGTCCTTTCGGCGGCGCGGGCAGGAACGGCGCGAGACTCTTGGCCGGCGAGGCGGCGTCGATCGCCGCTCGAAACAGTCCGGTCAAAAAGGCGCGCGGCGCGTCCATGCTTCTTCGACCTTTACCCAGCTGACCCGGAAGGCTGGCTGCCTTTGCGTCGCCGGCGCGCGCTGTTTCCGGCGCCAGCGCGCGCCGCCTCATGCACCCGCCAGATTTGGCGCTTCACAAGCCCATCATTTCATCAAGACGCCCTGCGGATTGGCGTTCGGACCCATCGACATCTTCACGCCGATCGTCGATCTCACCAGCGTTTCCGGCAGGAACAGGGTCACCGCCACCCCAAAGGCGAAAATGATCGGGCTGCAGATGATGCCAGCGCTCAGTCCGTACGCCTGACCGATGTATCCGACCGTAAAGGGAGCGAGCACAGCGCCCAGCCGGCCAACGTTGAAGCAGAACCCGCCGGCGAGCGCCCGGATAGCGCTGGGGAAAAGCTCAGCCAAGAATGACCCGGTCACGCCGTACACGCCGCCGAAGGCCATTCCCATGATCGGGCCGAACCAGAAGAGAACGGTCGCGTCCGGGATCAGAAGATAGGCCGGAATGGTCAGGCAATCGATGAAGAAACACAGGGCGATGGTGTTTCTCCTGCCAAAGGTGTCGCCAAGATAGCCGAACACCTGGTAACCGACGAACATCCCGGTATACATGAGCGCCAGGAAAGCCGTCATTTCGTTCATTTCCAGCCCGCGCTCCTTGACCAGAAAGGTGGGAATCCAGGTCGCGGCTCCCCAGAATCCTCCCATCTGGCAGAAATTGACGAGCGTGGCGAGGATCGTCCGCCGCCGAGTCGACGATTCGAAGATCGAAGCCAGACCGATAAACTCTCCTGAGGACTTCTGTTCGGCGCCTTTCTTCGGCCGCGCGACTCGGTCGTTGGGAAGCGCCCGCCAGACGTAAAGGGCGACCAGGATCGACGTGCCGCCGAACAAGAACAGGAAGCGCCAGTCATAGCTGAAGACCAGACGGCCCATCATGGAAGCGCAAATCCAGCCGATGGCGAACGTGCTGAGCATCAGCGAATTGGCCCGGGCCATATAACGAGGGGCCCAGTGAGCCGCCAGCAACGCAACGCAGGGCCCCCAAACGCCGCCAATGCCGAGCCCCGTCAGAAACCTCAGCGCCATCCACCATTCCCAGCTATTGACGTAGCAAATCAGCATGGTGCCCAGCCCGAACTCCAACAGGCTGAGGATGATTGCGAACCGCCGGCCGTAGTTTTCGGCGATCAGGCCAACGACAATACTGCCGGCCGCCGCTCCGATCATTGTCGCCGACGACAACAATCCGCCATGGAATAGGTCTATGTGGAGCGTTTTGATGATGACAGGCATCGCCACGGCGAGAACGGCGAGGTCATAACTGTCATAGAAATACGTAAGGAACGTACCGAAAAGCACGCTCCATCGTTGTTTAGTTCCGGACGATGAAGATACTGCTTCACTATTACTCATTTTATTCCCCCCCATTACTTATACAGATACCATCCTTTATTCTTCAGAGGATTCTCCAGTGTCTGGCGGAAGCGGCAGAAAGCGCGCCGCTCCGCCAGTGCGCGGGCAAACGACCTCCCCATGCCCGGACAGGCTGCCGGGGCGCCGCGCGGGCGGCGTCCCTCCCGGACGCCGCTAAGCTGTTCAGGAGGTTTGCGGTCGCTATTCGATTGCGGCGAGGAACTCGTCGGAGGTCATCACCGCGCCGATGCGCGGAAAGATCACCTCCTCAGCGTATTTTTGCTCGCGCTCGGTGTCGGTCCCCGTGCAGTCGGACAGGACGATGACGCGGTAGCCGAGATCGTAGGCTGATCGCGCAGTGGATTCCACGCACCAATTCGTATGGAAGCCGCAGAACGCGACCGTCTCGATCTCATTGGCGCGCAACAGATAATTGAGCGCCGTCGAATGGAAGGCGTCGAGCGTCAACTTGCCGCGAACCACGATGTCGCCCGGTTGCGGAGTCAGCTGAGGAACGATTTCCGGTCCCGGGGTGCCTTCGACCCAGGCGCCCGTGCCCCAGTCGGCCTTCATCTCCATTTCGATGCCGCGCAGCCCGGCGGTGCCCGGCCCCCCTTTCTTCAGCTCGGGAAATCCAGGCTTGAAGGCCTGGAACGGCAGGTAGAAGATCTTGACCTTGCCGCGAGCGCCCTTGAGCAACTTGGCTAGGTTGCCAATAACGTTGCGCTCCTTCAATTGTTCAGCGATGTATTGATACATCGTTCCACCAGGCGTAAGAAAATCATTCTGCGCTTCGATTAAAACGATCGCGCTATTTTCCGCAACAATACCCATAACCAACCTCCCCCAAGGGACCTTCACGTGAATTATTGAGATCACACAGCTTTTCTGTATTCGACGGAATTTTTCAGGTTGTCGTCCTGCTGAGATATTTCGTCGATCATCCGCTGAATGTGGCGCAGACTGACGGCGTCCGCGCGTTCCGCGGAACGCGATTTCAATGCGGCGACCAGCTCGACGTGATCTTCGTATAGATCTGGAAGAATCGCCCCGATGTAAACGTTGAACGGACGCATTTTCTTTTTGATGAGCGCCAGAACTTCTCGCAGGTGTGGATTGCTACAGTTCTCGTAAACAATGCCATGAAACTCGAAATCGAGCTTCGAATAGGCCATGACGTCCTTAGCGAGAGCCGCTTCGCGCTGCGCCGGAAGACTAGCCTCCATACGCGTCAGCGTCGCTTCGTCCATATGAATGACCGCCCGGCGGGCCGCCAGAGCCTCATTCACTTGGCGCAATTCATAAAGATCCCGCGCATCCTGGTGAGTCAGCACCGCCATATAGGCGCCGCGGTGCGGCGCGCTGGTGACCAGACCCTCGCGCTCCAGTCGGGCGATCGCCTCCCACACCGGCGTGCGGCTCACGCCCAGTTCCTTGGCGATCTGCTCGACGTTAAGCCGGCCGCCAGGCTGAAAGCGGCAATTGTGAATCATCCCCTCTAACGCTTCGTAGATCTGCTGGCTGAGCTTCGCGCGGATCAGAACCGTTGCCACTTTGCACTCCCGTTGACGGGTCCCGGACATCGAAAGAGGCGCCTGAGGAGCCAACCGTCATGCTTGCACCCGTGATATTCTCCCGTCAAGCATGATTCATGATTCATGACTCACGAAACATATTTCATGTTTCATGAAAAATGAAATATCGCGTCGCACGATATAAACGTAATACTCATGTGATTACAGAATTCGGCGGCGAGGCGTGATCGGCATGACGTGAGATCGGGCGGCAAACGCGCTCGTCGCGTGTCGGCCGTGGCGCCCGTCGACGGCTTCGCCGTCGCCGGTCGCATTCCGCGGCCGGCGAGATGCGACCTGAAGGCGCGGGTGGACGCTCTCTGTGGCGCAATTCGCTTCGAGCTTGGCGGCAAGCCGCTCAGCGGACGTCAAGCGTCGGCGCTGGATTCCGGCGTGTTCTCGTCACTCATCCGCCGACGCTCGGACGCCGAGACCCGGCGCAGCTCCGGCTCGAGCGCGCCTGAAGCGAAAGTGCGAGGTTGGACAAAGACCCGCCCTGGCTCGTTGGGGCTGCTTCCTTCCGGACCTGACCCGGTTGGCGAGCGGAACGTCCTTCGCCAACCTCTCGGGCCCCATTTGGTCCGTACGGAAGACGACGCAAGGGCGGGGCGGCCTAGGGATTGTGCGGGGTCGTCAGCTGCGCGCCGCCGTCGATCGCGTGCAGCTCCGCCGTGGAGGGAGCCTTGATGCTGCTGTTGAGTTTTCGCAGCATCGTCAAGCAAAGCTCTTTGGTTGCCTTGTCTTTGACCACGTCTGACAATTTAGCCACGTAGTAAAACGCCATCGCGCGCTGAGATATGGAATCATCGTAATAAAACGGATCGGCCAGTCCGTCGGGGCCATCGTTGTTATTGTCGGACATTTGACGTCATCGCCTCGATGATTAATTTTCGAACCAGGGGTCAAAGACACCCTTTGGAAGAACACGATATGACAGTGGGCGAGACCGTGGCGATTGTATGGCGATGAGGGCCGCTGGGCCTGCGACCGAGCGAAGCGGCGGCGGGCTGGTCGAGGCCTGCGGCGCCAGTTCGGGGGCGGTTGCGACGGGGCTGGAGTCGCCCCCGTCCGGGTTTGCGGTTACACCCCCGACGATGAGCCCCACGGCGCCGCGCCTGCGCATCTATATCGACGCCGACGCCTGTCCGGTGAAGGACGAGACCTACCGCGTCGCGGCGCGCTACGGCGTCGGCGTGTTCGTCGTCGCCAACAGCCCGATCCTCACCCCTCGCGCGACGGGAATCGAACGGGTCGTCGCCGCCGCCGGGCCGGACGCGGCGGACGACTGGATCGTCGAGCGGGCCGGGCCGGGCGCCATCGTCGTCACGGCGGACATTCCGCTGGCGAGCCGCTGCGTCAAAGCCGGCGCCGACGTTCTCGCCCCAACCGGCAAGCGCTTTTCCGAGGACTCGATCGGCATGGCGCTGGCGACGCGCAACCTGATGGATCGCCTGCGCGAGACGGGACAGGCGACTTCGGGCCCCAAGGCCTTCGGCCCCCGCGACCGCTCGAATTTCCTCGGCGCCCTCGACAACGCCGTGACGCGGCTGAAGCGCGCCGGCGCCACGACGGGCGGGGCCCGAGGCGGAAGCGAACGCTAAGTGCGCCGCCGCGCGCCGATGCGGCGCTCTTCCCCCTCGCATCGACGGGGGTTTCGGCTATAGTGCGGACCATTGCCGGAGCCTGTCCGTGATCGCTGTCGCCCGTTCCCCGTCCGTCAAGCGCGCCGCCGCAGCGGCGCTGGTCTTCGGCCTGGCGTTGCTTGCCGCCGGATGCGGCCGCCGCGGGCCGCTCGAACCGCCTGACAGCGCGATCGCCACGCCGACGCCGGCGCCGACGGCGAGTTCCGATCTGAGCGATCAGCTTGGACGGCCCAAAAATCCGCCGATCACGCCGCCGAAGACGTCGTTCGTGCTCGATCCCCTTCTGTAAGTCGCCATGCACCATTTCGCCTACCGAAACGGCGCGCTGCACGCCGAAGACGTCGCGTTGGCGAATATCGCCAGCGAGGTCGGCACGCCGTTCTATTGCTACTCGAGCTCCACGATCGAGCGACATTTCGAGGTCTTCCGCGCCGCCTTCGCCGATCGGCCGGCGCTCGTCTGCTACGCGATGAAGGCCAATTCCAATCAGGCGGTGTTGAGAACCTTGGCGCAACTGGGTGCCGGCATGGACGTCGTCTCCGAAGGCGAACTCAGGCGCGCGCGCGCCGCCGGCGTGCCGGCCGACAAGATCATCTTCTCCGGCGTCGGCAAGACGCGCGGCGAGATGGCGCTCGGGCTTCACGAGGGCATCCTCTGCTTCAACGTCGAGTCCGAGCCGGAGCTGGAGACGCTGTCCGAGGTCGCCAGCGCGCGCGGTCAGACGGCGCGCATCGCCATTCGCGTCAACCCCGATGTCGACGCGCGCACGCACGCCAAGATTTCGACCGGCAAGGCGGAGAACAAGTTCGGCGTGCCGATTTCGCGCGCCCGCGCCGTCTACGACCGCGCCCGCGCCCTGCCCGGCCTCGCCGTCGTCGGCGTCGACATGCACATCGGTTCGCAGATCACCGACATGCAGCCGTTCGACGACGCTTTCGCGCTGCTCGCCGATTTCGTGCGGACCCTGCGCGCCGACGGGCACGCGATCGACCACGTCGATCTCGGCGGCGGTCTCGGCATCCCCTATCGGATTGACAACGATCCGCCGCCGCTTCCCGACGTCTACGCGAAGATCGTCGCGCGCAGCACCCGCGACCTCGATTGCACGCTCTATTTCGAGCCGGGCCGGCTGGTCGTCGGCAACGCCGGCGTGCTGGCGACCACGGTTCTCTACGTCAAGCGCGGCGACGCCAGGAACTTCATCATCGTCGACGCGGCGATGAACGACCTCATCCGCCCGACGCTCTACGACGCGCATCACGAGATCTGGCCCGCCGCCGAGCCGGCGCTCGCCGCGCCGCGCTTGCGCGCCGACGTGGTCGGACCGGTGTGCGAGAGCGGCGACTTTCTCGCTCTCGATCGCGAACTCGCCGAACCCCACGCCGGCGATCTGCTGGCGGTGATGTCGGCCGGCGCCTATGGCGCGGTGCAGGCCGGAACTTACAATTCCCGACTGCTGGTTCCCGAAGTTCTGGTCAACGGCGGCCAGTACGCGGTCGTCAGGCCGCGGCCGAGCTACGCAGAATTGATCGGCCTCGACAAACTTCCGCCGTGGTTGCAACGTCGCTAGTCTGTCTGGCGCCGGTCCGGCGGGCGGACGGCGCGGAGACGCCTGGTTGGATTCGCAGCAAGCTGACCTTTCGCGGCGCGACGGGGCGAAGCGCATTGGCGCAAGGCTGACGGCGCTGGCGCGCCGCGCCGAGGCGGTGATCGTCTTCGAGCGCTTCTGGCCGCCGCTGGTGTGGGCGGCGACGCTCGTCGCGCTGTTCCTCGCTTTGTCCTGGCTTGGCCTGTGGCAGGCGCTGCCGCGCGCGGGGCGAATCGGCGGCGTCGCCGCGTTCGCCGTCGCATTCGTGATTGCGCTCGCCCCGCTCGCCCGGCTGCGCCGCCCTGTCCGCGCCGAGACCCTCGATCGCCTCGACCGCGATTCCGGCGCGCCGCATCGGCCCGCCGCCTCGCTCGACGACCGACTCGCCATGGCGGGCGACGATCCCGCCACTGCGGCGCTGTGGGCGCTGCACCGCGACCGCCTCGCCCGCCAGATCGAGCGATTCGTTCCCGCCGCGCCGGCTCCGGGCATGGCGTGGCGCGATCCGCGCGCGCTGCGATTCGCCCTCCTGCTGGCCGCAATCGCCGCTGCCCTCGTCGCCGGACCGGAACGCTACGGCCGGATCGCCGCCGCCTTCGACTGGCGCAACGGCGCAGCCGCCGCCGCGACGGCGCGGCTCGACGCGTGGATCGACCCGCCCGCCTACGCCAACAAGCCGCCGATCCTGCTCGATCTCGCCGGCAACCGCGACCCGTCGCAGAAGATCGTCACGCCGGAAGGCTCGGCGCTGGTGGTGCGCGCCGACGCCGACGTGTTTGAAACGCGGGTCGAGGGCGCCATCGCGCCGCTCGCCGCCGGCAAGCCGGCCGACACGTCCGCCCCAGCCCCCGTCGCGGGCGCGCCGACCGAGAAGCGCTGGACGATCGCCGGCGACGGCGCCGTCGTCTTCCGCCGCGACGGCGCGACGCTCGGGCGCTATGAGATCGAGGCGACGCCGCTCGGCGCGCCGACAGTCACGCTGCTCGAACCGCCGCGCGACAATCTCAGCGGTTCACTGACGCTGCGTTATTCGCTCGCCGACCGCTACGGAATCGCCGGCGCCGAGGCCGAGTTCGCCAATCCGGCCGCCGGCGCCGCGCCCCCGCGGTCGCTCGTTGCGCCGCCGAAGCTGACGCTGCGCCTGCCCAGCACGGCCAATGGAACGGGCGAAGCGACCACCACCGGCGATCTTTCCGAGCATCCTTGGGCGGGCGCCGAGGTCGTCTTGAATCTCAAGGCGACCGGCGTCTCCGGAAAGGTCGGGGCCGGCGCGCCGACGCCGTTCACGCTGCCGCAGCGCGCGTTCCACAACCCGCTTGCGCGCGCGCTGGTCGAGCAGCGGCGCGCGCTGGTCCTCGACCCCGACCACGAACAACCGCGCGTCGCCAAGGCGATCGACGCGCTGACGATCGCGCCCGACCTCTTCCAGACGCCGGCCGGCGTCTATCTCGGCCTGCGTCAGGCGCGCGCGCAACTCGCCGACTCGCGTGGCGACGCCGATCTCATCGCTGTCGCCAACCTGTTGTGGGCGATGGCGCTCAGGCTCGAGGACGGCGACGCCTCGCAGGCGCAGCGCGACTTGCGCGCCGCCGAGCAGAAGCTGCGCGAGGCGCTGCAACGCGGCGCGAGCGACGAAGAGCTGCGCAAGTTGACCCAGGAATTGCGCGACGCCGCCGAGCGCTACATGCGCGACCTCGCCCAACAGGGGCCGCAACAGCCAAACGACGCCGACGCCCAACCGCCGCAACAGGATCTCGAGTCGATGCTCGACCGCATGGAAGACATGGCGCGCAACGGCGCGCGCCAGGACGCCGAGGCGATGCTCGACGAAATGCAGAACATGTTCGAGAACATGCGCGGCGCCGGCGACGCCCAGGACGACCAGGCGAGCCGCGAAATGCGCAAGCAGATGGACGAGCTCGGCAAGCTCCTGCGCGACCAGCAGGGGTTGCGCGACGACACGTTCCGCCAGGACCAACGCGAACAGCTCGGCCGCGACGCGCCCGAGGGCCAGGGCGATCAGGCCAATCCGTCGCTCCAGGAGCGCCAGCGGGCGCTCGGCGACCGCCTCGCCGAACTGCAGAAGCGGCTGAAATCGCTCGGCATGAAGGGCGAGAAGGGCTTCGACGAGGCGCAAGGCGACATGAAGGAAGCCGAGCGCGACCTCAAGGGCGAGGGCCAAGACCAAGGCGACGATCAGGGCCAAGGTCAGGGCGGCAAGGGCGGCGCCGGCGGGCTCGACGAACAGGGCCGAACCGGCAAGGGCCGCGCCGTCGAGGCGCAGGGCCGCGCGCTCGAAGCGCTGCGCCAGGGCGCGCAAGGATTGCAGCAGCAGGCCCAGGGCGCCGGTCAGGGCGGCGGACGCGGTTACAGAGCGGTGAACCGGCGGCCGGGCGCCGGCGGACCCGGACGTGATCCGCTCGGGCGCGAGTCTGGCAATCGCGGCGGCGCGCTCGACGGCGCATTGCATGGCGGCGCCGACGTCGCCGAGCGCGCGCGCCAAGTGCTCGAAGAGTTGCGCCGCCGGCTCGCCGACCCGAGTCGGCCGGAGGAAGAGCGCGACTATTTCGAGCGGCTGTTGAAGCGCGACTGAACCGCGGCCGGCCGACGCGCCGAATTGGCCGCGACCCCGGCCCAGCCTATAAAGGCGGACTCGATCGGAGCCCCCCATGCCGACCCTCGCCAGCGCCCTCGTGGCGATCGCCGTGATCGCCGTCGCCGCCACACTTTTGTTCGGCTTCCTCAATCTCGCCCGGCCGGGCTCGGGCGAGCGATCGCAAAAGCTGATGCGCTGGCGGGTCGGTCTGCAGCTGTTCGCAGTCGCGGTGATCGTCATCGTGCTGCTGACGCGCATGCATTAGAGAGGGCGCGGATGGTCCGGCTCAATCGCATCTACACCCGCACCGGCGACGACGGCACGACGGGATTAGGCGACGGTTCGCGCCGCGCCAAGCACGACGCGCGGGTCGAAGCGTTCGGCGCCGTCGACGAGGCCAATTGCGCGATCGGCCTGGCGCGGCTGGAGACGCGCGATTCCGAGGTCGCCGCGCTGGCGGCGATCGAGGCGACGCTGGCGCGCGCGCAGAACGATCTCTTCGACCTCGGCGCCGATCTCTGCGCGCCGCCTGCGCCCAATGAAGAGCGCGCGCGGCTGCGCGTCGCGCCGAGCCAGGTCGAGCGGCTCGAACGCGAGATCGACGCGCTCAACGCCGACCTTGCGCCGCTGCGCTCGTTCGTGCTGCCAGGCGGAACGCGGGCGGCGGCGGCGCTGCATCAGGCGCGCGTCGTCTGCCGGCGCGCCGAGCGACGCATGACCGCGCTTGCGGCGATCGAGCCGGTCGGCGCGGCCGCGCTCGCTTACGTCAACCGCCTCTCCGACTATCTGTTCGTCGCCGCGCGGGTCGCCAACGATCGCGGCCGCGCCGACGTGCTGTGGGTCCCCGGCGCGAGCCAGAGCGAAGCGACGTGAGCGACGGCGCAAGCGGCCTGACGACGGCGATCGGCGCCATCAGCGGCACGTCAATGGACGGCGTGGACGTCGCGCTGATCCGCTCCGACGGCGAGGCGCGCCTCGAGGCCGGCCCCGGCGCGACCTATCCCTACCCTGCCAAAGTCGCGGCCGAGTTGCGCGCGGTCGTCGCCGACCCGGCGCGCGCGGCGGGGCCGCTGGTTGAGCTCGAAGCCGCCGTCACCGACGCGCATGTCGCGGCTGTCGAGCGTTTCCTCGCCGAATTCGCCGTCGACCGGCGCGAGGTCGAGATCGTCGGACTGCATGGTCAAACGGTGCTGCACCGGCCGCGCGAGCGTTTCACCCGTCAGCTTTGCGACGGCGCGCGCGCCGCGGCGGCGCTGGCGATCGACGTCGTCAGCGATTTCCGTTCCGCCGACGTCGCCGCCGGCGGCGAAGGCGCGCCGCTGGCGCCGCTTTATCACGCGGCGATGGGCGCGGCGCTCGACAAGCCGGTCATGGTGCTGAACTGGGGCGGGGTCGGCAACGTCACCTATCTCGGCGCGTCGGGCGAGATCGTCGCCTTCGACACCGGGCCGGCCAACGCGCTGATCGACGACTTCGTCGCGCGGCGGCTGGGCGCAAACCGCGACGAGGACGGCCGGCTCGCCGCCGCCGGCCGCGCCGACGCGGGAATCGTCGCCGCGCTGATGCGCGATCCCTATTTCGACCGGGCGCCGCCGAAGTCGCTCGACCGCAACCATTTCCATGCCGCAGCAGGCGCGGTCGAACGCTTGAGCGACGCCGACGGCGCGGCGACGCTCGCCGCCTTCACCATCGAAGCGACGGCGGCGGCGGCGCGTCCGTTCGCCTTGGGGCCCAATCGCTGGCTGGTCTGCGGCGGCGGTCGGCTGAACCCAACGCTGATGAAGGGACTCGCGGCCCGACTCGCGGCGCCGGTCGAACCGATCGAGGCGATCGGCTTCGACGGCGACGTCGTCGAGGCGCAATGCTTCGCCTATCTCGCCCTGCGCTCGCGCGCCGGCCTGCCGATCTCGCTGCCGACGACGACCGGCGCGCCGCGGCCGCTGACCGGAGGGCGGCTCTCGCGGGCGGAACCCGGTCGAGCGACGAAACGTCGCCTGCGCTGACGCGCGCGCCGCGTCCCCTGGACTTTACTGCGGCGCGCGAGCGCGCAAGATGCGCATGCTGCACCCGTTTTGAGCCGGCATGAGGAGGAGACGATGGCGACGCCGCACAATTTTCTCGCCGAACTGGTCGGCTGTTTCGCCACGCCGGTCGCCGAGAATCCGACCGTCGCGATGATCGAATCCGCGTTCCGCCATCACGGCATGAATGCGCGCTACATCAATTGCGAAGTCCAACCGGCGGCGCTCGGCGACGCGGCGCGCGGCGCGCGCGCCATGGGCTGGCGCGGCTTCAACTGCTCGATCCCGCACAAGGTGGCGATCATCGCTCACCTCGACGGGCTGGGCGATTCCGCGGCGACGATCGGCGCCGTCAATTGCGCGGTGCGACGCGGCGACAAATGGATCGGCGAGAACACCGACGGCGTCGGCTTCATGGAATCGCTGCGGACGCTGATCGACGTCAAGGGCAAGTCGATCGTCGTGTTCGGCGCCGGCGGCGCGGCGCGCGCGATCGCGGTCGAGGCGGCGCTCGCCGGCGCGCGGCGCATTGTCATCGTCAATCGCAGCAAGGCGCGCGGCGGAGAGTTGACCGAACTCATCAACGCCAAGACGCCCGCAAAAGCCGAGTTTGTTCTTTGGGACCAGACCTATCGCGCCGGCGGCGAGGACGACGTCTTCGTCAACGCGACCTCGATCGGCCTCTATCCCGATGTCGACGGCAGGCCGGACGCCGATCTCTCGGCCGTGAAACGCGACGCGGTCGTCGCCGACGTCATCCCCAATCCGCCGCGCACATTGTTTCTCCGCGACGCCGAGGCCCGCGGCGTGCGGACGCTCGACGGGCTCGGCATGCTGGTCAACCAGGGCGTCGTCTCGATCCGCCATTGGTTTGGCGTCGACGTCGAGGCGAGCGTCATGCGCCGGACGCTCGAAGGGCTATTTGGCGTCTAGACGCGCGCGGCGGAAAAAAGCGACGCGCGGGCGGGGAGGCGCGGCGCGGGCCTGTTGCAGGTCAGGCCTTGTCAATCGCCCAGCGACCACCACCGGCGGCGGCGAGATAGAGGAACACGAAGCAGAACAGGACCGCCGGCTCGCCGAAGTTGAGCGCTGGAAAGACGCTGACGGGGAAATGGGCCATGAAATAGGCGACGGCCATGAAACCCGAAAGGATGAAGGCGACCGGGCGAGTCAGGAAACCGACTACAACCAGCGCGCCGCCGACCAACTCCATCACGCCGGTGAACAGCAGTAGACCGTGGGGCATCTGGTCGAGGCCAGACAACGTCGGGAAGCCCAGCAGCTTGCCGGTGCCGTGTTCAAGAAACAGCAGCCCCGCCACAATGCGCAGGACCGACAGGAGGTAGGGCGCCCACGCGGCGGGGAGGACGGAAAAGTTCACGATCGCCTCTTTTCTTTCAGGCGGACGGATAGTCGGGCCGGCGCGAACGGCTTACGTCCGCGCCGGTTTTTCGTGACTGACGCTTGCGTCGGCTTCAGGCGAATTTGGCGATCTGATCGAAGGCGAAGCGCGGGCTGCGCGGGAACAGCTTCTCGTAGTCGCCGTAGCCGATGTTGACGATCACGTTCGACTTGACGTCGGTCCCGGCGAAGAACTCGGCGTCGACCTTGGCGTTGTCAAAACCGGTCATCGGCCCCGTGTCGAGGCCGACGGCGCGCAGGGCGATGAGGAAATAGGCGACCTGCAGGGTGCCGTTCTGGAACGCGCTACGCTCGGCGAAAGCCGGATTGCCCGAGAACCAGCTCTTGGCGTCGGCGTGCGGGAACAAGAACGGCAGGTGCTCGTAGAACTTGAGATCGTAGCCGGCGATGGCGACGACCGGAGCGGCGAGGGTCTTCTCGAGATTGCCGGGCGCCAGCGCCGGGGCGAGCCGCTGCTTGGCCGCCTTCGAGCGCAGGAAGACGACCCGCAACGGCGATTGGTTGGCGCTGGTCGGGGCCATTTTGGCCAGGTCGACGGCGCGGCGCAGCAATTCTTCCGGAACCGGTTTGTCAACGAAAGCATTATGCGTGCGCGCGTCATTAAATAGCAGAGCGAGAGCGTCCGAGGACAATTGCTTGGGTTCGGCGACGTGGACGGACATGGGCGGGTTCCTTTGAGGCGAAATCGGTCAAGTGAACATGGGGGTTGCGACCCATCGGCGCAATTGGCAAAATTGTGCTGGGACCTATCACATGGAATGATCGATGATCGACCCGCTGACCCTCGACCAGATGCGCGCTTTGGTTGTCGTCGCCGAGACCGGCAGCTTTTCCGCCGCCGCGCGGCGGCTTGACCGCGTCCAATCGGCGATCAGCCAGTCGATCCAAGCGATGGAGGCGACGCTCGGCGTGGCCCTGTTCGACCGTTCGACCCGCACCCCCGCCCTGACCGAGGCCGGCCAGGCGATCGTCAACGATGCGCGGGCGGTGCTCGAAGGGGCCAAGGCGATACGGGCGCATGCCGAGAGCATCGCCGCCGACGTCGAGCCCGAGATGACGCTGGCGGTCGACTCGATGTTTCCAACCCCGCTGCTGATGGCCTCGCTCGACGCCTTGCGCCACGAATTCCCAGATCTCCCGGCGACGGTGTTCACCGAGGCGCTCGGCGGCGCCGAACAGCGGATGCGCGACGGCGCGGCGCGGATGGCGATCTACACCCTGCCGGGCGGGGCGACGCGCGACCTCAGCACCCAGTTTCTCACCCGCATCGCACTGACGCCGGTGGTCGCCGCCGACCATCCGCTCGCCGCCGTCCCCGGCCCGCTCGACCGCGAAGCGCTGGAGCCCTACGTCCAGCTCGTGCTGACTGACCGCACCGACGTGACGCGAAACATTCAGGGCGGCGTCGTCGCCTTGCGCGTCTGGCGCTTCGCCGATCTTTCGACCCGGCTCGAATTCCTGCTCGGCGGCTTCGGCTGGTGCAACATGCCGCTGCACATGGTCGAGGGCCACATCGCCGCCGGTCGGCTGAAGCGGCTCGTCCTCGCCGGCAGTCCGGAAGTCGAACTGCCGCTCTATGTCGTCCACGAACGCGGCCGCCGGCTCGGCCGCGCCGGTCGCTGGCTGATCGACGATCTGCGCGCGCGGCTCAAAACCTGCCCCGGCGCGCACCAGCGCGTCGACAATCATCTGCCGGAGAGCGACGACCTGGTCGCCTGAGCGCCGCAGGGGACGGATCTGCCGCTGACGAAACGCTCAGTGGGTCCTTGCCGGCCGGGGGGTTGCCTTTTGGCCCGGCCCCCGCGATAAAGGCGGGGACTTAAGGGGGGCTTAACCATGCAACGCGCGGCGTTGGTGGGCCTGGTCCTGCTGGGCGCCGCGGGCAGCGCGGCAGGCCAGTCGCCGGACACGACCGAGCGCCCCGCAAAGGCGAGCTCCTACAGCGCCGTCGGCTGGGCCTCGTGGTACGGCCGCGAGTTCCATGGCCGGCGCACCGCCGACGGCGAAAGGTTCGACATGGGCGCGCTCACCGCCGCCCACAAGACGATGCCGCTGCCCTGCTACGCGCGCGTCACCAATCTCAGAAACGGCCGTTCGATGGTCGTGCGCGTCAACGACCGTGGGCCGTTCGTCGCCGACCGCGTGATCGACGTGTCGGCGCGCGTCGCCGACCTGCTCGATTTCCAGCGCTCGGGCCGCACCAAGGTCAAAGTCGAATACGTCGGTCGGGCGCCTTTGAGCGGCGGGGACGGGCCGACGCTGCTGGCGAGCCTGAAAACGCGGGATTCGCCGGACGACGGCGTCAGCGCTTTCGCGCCCACGCGACCGGTCATCGCCGCCATTGCGCCGACGCGGCCGGCTGTCGCCTTCATTGGGCCGCCGCGGCCAGCTCTGGCCGTCGTCGCGCCCATGCCGACGGTTGTCGCCGCCTATGCGCCGACGCCGGCGGCGAGCGGCGTCTTCTCCGAATCGGAGGCGCTGGCGGCGGCGAACCGCATCGCCAGCGGCCCGGCGCGAACGGTCAGTCTCGACTCGCCGCCGCCGCTGCGCGACGTTTCGCCGCCTTCGCCCTACGGCGAATTGGTGCCCTCGCCCTACGGCGACCTCGCGCCGTGGCCCGCCGATGCGGCTGCGGCGCCGTCGCTGATGGCGGAGCTGCGCCGATAGGGCGCGCCGCATTTTGGACCGCCGCCAAAAAGAAAGGGCGCCCCTACGGGCGCCCTTGGCGTTTCGTCGAAGCGGGCGGCGCAGGCCGACCGCGTCGTCACTCGCCCTTCTTCTTGTCGCGCGCCTTCAGCGCCGCGCCGAGAATGTCGCCGAGCGAAGCGCCCGAGTCGGCCGAGCCGTACTGGGCGATCGCTTCCTTCTCCTCGGCCACTTCGAGCGCCTTGATCGACACCGCGACCTTGCGCGCGCGGCGGTCGAACTGGGTGATGCGCGCGTCGACCTTCTCGCCGACCGAGAAACGCTCCGGGCGCTGATCGGCGCGATCGCGCGCCAGCTCGCTGCGCTTGATGAAGGCGGTCAGATCCGACCCGGCGATCTTGACTTCCAGGCCGCCATCCTTGACCTCGATCACTTCGCAGGTGACGACCGAGCCCTTGTGCAGTTCGCCCTCGCCGGCTTCCTCGCCGACCGCCGCCTTGGCGCCGAATGGGTCGCTGGCGAGCTGCTTGATGCCGAGCGCGATGCGCTCCTTCTCGAGGTCGACGTCGAGAACCTTGGCGCGAACCGTGTCGCCCTTCTTGTAGTCTTCGATCGCCTGTTCGCCCGGTTTCGACCAGTCGAGGTCGGAAAGGTGAACCATGCCGTCGACGTCGCCGTCGAGGCCGATGAACAGGCCGAACTCGGTCTTGTTCTTGACCTCTCCCTCGACCACGGAGCCGTTGGGATACTTCTGCGAGAAGGCTTCCCACGGATTCTGCAGCGTCTGCTTGAGGCCGAGCGAGATGCGGCGCTTGGCGGCGTCGACCTCGAGCACCTGCACCTCGACCTCCTGGCTGGTCGAG
>Ga0181520_10007166_pt1 | contig 16582 bp, 11 predicted proteins | sample PEATcosm2014_Bin_29_FD_132451 | JGI IMG/M metagenome (GOLD analysis project Ga0181520, IMG submission 132451) | Peatland microbial communities from MTU Mesocosm Facility, Houghton, MI, USA - PEATcosm2014_Bin02_30_metaG | ecosystem: Environmental > Terrestrial > Soil > Wetlands > Peat | place... | reverse complement strand
TTCGTCCTCTTCGTCTTCCAGTTCTTCGTCCTCCAGCTCTTCTTCTTCGTCGTCAACTACGTCTTCAAAAGATTCGCTATCGCTGAGGTCATCCCCATCATCACTGCCACGACCGTAAAGTGTTTCGTCGAACGTCATGTCTCTCCTCCTGGTATCTTTTGCCGCCCCGCGCCTGCGGACTGCTGAGCACAGCTACAACACGACTGCTGCCGCTTCTTTGGGTAACGCGTGCACAATGCTTGAACATAATGCACACCACTACACCCGAACACAATAATTTAGCCGAGAGACCGCCGGTCAAATATTTTGCGATCAACTGTCAGTACACGCGAATAATACCAAAGCGTGATCACCCGCGCTTCCGGCGATCGTACCCTGCGCAGTTTGCGCACGAAACGCTTCCCGCTTGGTAGCCCGCAAACCTGCGACTGTCGACGAGATCCTGCCATATCCTCGCGACAGCCCAATCTGGTTCGTTTCCCGAGGCGTGCACAGCATCCGCGATGAGGATCGTCCGGCGGCGCACACCACGACCTACCTACTGCAATTCGACGATGATCGGCGCATGATCCGACGGCTTCTCCTGTGCCCGCGGTTCCAGATCGATCTCGCAGCTTTTTAACCGCTCGGCCAACCTAGGAGACAGCAGGAAATGGTCGATGCGAATGCCGCGATTATGCTCGAACGCCTGCCGAAAATAATCCCAGAAGGTGAATTGCCCGCCCTCCCCTGGATGCAGCGACCGGAAAGCATCCGTGTAGCCAAGACTGAGCAGTGCACGATACCGCGCTCGCGGTTCCGGCTGGAACAGCGCGTCATGCACCCACGATGAAGACTTGTGACAGTCAATATCCTCCGGAATGACGTTGAAGTCGCCGCCGATTAGCGCTGGCACATTTTCTCTCCACCAGGCGCTCATTTCCTTATTCAGTCGATCCATCCATGCCAGCTTGTAGGCGAACTTATCGCTCCCTACCGGATTGCCGTTCGGAAGATAAATATTGACGACGCGGATGCCCATGATCGTCGTTTCCAAATACCGCGCATGACTGTCCGCCTCGTCGCCGGCGAGCGCCGTGCTGATCGTCTCAATCGGATGGCGCGATAGAATTGCGACGCCGTTATACGACTTCTGCGTTACCGCCACGCTTTCATAGCCCAGATCTTCAAACGCCGTAGCCGGAAACTCCGTCCCCTTCAACTCCTGCAGCAGCAGCACATCCGGCCCGCGCGCCTTCAGCCACGCGGTGACATGGTCAAGCCGCGCACGGATCGAATTGACGTTCCAGCTGGCGATTTTCATGATTATCCGCTTCTGCGCTCACCAGACCTCGCTTGTCGCAAGTCTCTCAACCCGCTTCGCAATACGGCGCGCCAAGGCTGAACATGAGATTCCTGTAACTCTGAGGCATGACCAGCCTGCCTTCCTCGGCGGGGTCAATTATCACGAAAGGTCTTCTGCCGGAGGGGCCAGTCTCCTTGGCAGAAAATCACCATGCCGGGTCGCGAGTAGAGGCCCCGAGACTTGGCGTTGCAACTGTTGCACCAGGGCTTAATCTGGTGGATGAGAAAGCTTTCAACGTCGGAAACAAGTTGCCGCGTGAGCCGTTGCTCCAGACGAAACTCGCCGACGATGAAGCCATGCTCGAACAGGCCGCGCTCTTCTTCGATGCGGCGCCAGACCCGTTCGTGTTTATCGGCTGCGCTCCACCGGCTCTTTACGGTGCATCCGTCGGCTTTGCCGAGGTACAGAACTTCGTCTTCGTCGGGATGGAGGATACCGTAGAGAGCACGGTTGTAGCGCCAGCGATCGGGTGCCTGATTTACATCTCGCCAGTTGAGGATAATCCGTTCTTCTTCCATTGGAATCGCTATAGCACGCTGGAGCAGGTGTCAGAATGTGATGCGCTGAAGGCAACCAGCCTAACTGATATTGCCGGTGAAGACAAAAGGTGTAGATAGTATGGCGATTCAGTCACGCGAGGACTCAATCGCCACGACATTCGTGACCAAATGCGTCGCCGCATTCCTTGCGGCGAGCATTAAGAACATGTATTCAGCCATCAGAAGACAGTGACAGGTGAGCGATGTTCTCCAAGGGCTCCCTTGCCAAAGAGTGACAGGTAAGGTCGCAATGATTAATGCTGCGATGACGGCGGTCATTTCTCTATACCGAAGGTAAGCCCCATTGGCGTCTTCAACCGATGCCTCCTCACGATGTCGCCGATACATCTGGTACCAGAGTGCGGATTGCTTACTTGGTTCTGTCGGAAACTGACCAAGGCGGCTGGACAGTCGAACAACATCAATTCGGGGATCGCCCTGGATAAGCTTCGTGAATGTACGGCTTGACGGAAGGCACGTTTCTCCCACACGCCAAAAAACAAGAGCTTCTTTCCAGCCACGTGGAAGGCTCCATCCGGCGACACCGAGCAGCAGTGAGCAAACAGCAGGTACAGCCACACCCTTGCCAAGCAGGCCAAAGTTGCCGTTAATAGCTCCAGCGATGAATGAAGTAACGGCGTTCCAGCCAGGGATCACCGCAGAAAGCGCAAGCACGTTGATGATCAACAGCGTGACGATCTGTGGTTGGTTCTTCTGCTTAAGGGATTTACTCATGCTTGACTCTCGATGGCTTGACTAATTCCTCAGTAGGAAACCCATGATCAGCAAAAAAGGGACTCAATGCTTTTCTGTTTGCAAGGACAATAGGTGAAGCGGCGGCACTTTCACCCGGCTCGTCGAGGACCGCAAGGTGTTTTAGTAAATAGAGCAGAAGTGCCTCTCGGATCTTCAGCACCAGTTGACCGTCGTTCATGCCGTAATCCAGTTCGATCGCACGTCTCTGTGCTTCTGAGGAAGCGGGATGAGGCATGATGATTGCCTCCAGCTCTCGGTGCCAAGCTGTGTCGGTCGATGCGTCGACCTGTGAGATATCCCCGAGGTCAATCTCCAGTATTCTCGCGAATACGAAATCCCGGTATGCATCATGTTCGTAAGAAAACGCGCGGACGTGCCAGCGCGCCCCATCAAACGCAATGGCGTGAGGGCTTATTGTTCTCGGTACTGGTAGCGGTCGGCTCATTGATTGGTAGACGATGTTGACCTTCCGATGGGCTCTGATCGCCTGCAGAACAATGCGCAGCGTAGAAGGGACCACATTCCTGCTTGGGTCCTTCACCGCATCGACGGGGGGAGGCCACCCGTAAAATGTGGAATTGGGCTGAAGTATCCCTAGCTGTACACCAAGAACCTGATTCAGGTAAGCATTTGCTTCACTTGAGGCGATAGCCGGCGAAAAGGCATCGCTTGCAACGTAGGCCTTCTCCGTGCGGTCATAGACAGTATTGTGAGGTGCAAGTTCTTGGTATTTCGCTAAATCCAGGGAGGCTTGAGGCACAGAAACTCCGAAGAAATTGATCAAATCTGACCGGTTGACACGACCGTCCCAGTAAAGCCTGAAATCAATAAACTCTAGACGCCGCTCCTGCCCCCACCGTGCAGGCTTGGCCTGAGCCATTTGTTTGTCCCCCGCGTAAGATACTGAATTAGATACGCATAAAAAGTATATCCATCTAAAAAGTATACGCTATAATAGCAGAGAAACGGGTCAGCATACAAACAGTGGGCTGGGCCCAGGAGGAAAATTTATATGGCAACATCGGTTACCTTTTTCCCAGTCGACTGCGGCGACATGACGCTGATTTCTCTGGGTGACAAGCAAGAAACCACCATACTAATTGATTGCAACATTCGCGGAGCCGCAGACGATCCCGAGGACAAGACTCGGGATGTGGCAAAGGATCTTCGCGAGCGCCTGAAGCGCGATGGCAAAGGACGGCCGTACGTTGATGTCTACTTTCTCAGCCATCCTGACCAGGACCACTGCAGGGGTGTTCAAAACCACTTCTATCTCGGCGCCCCGGATGAATATCCAGACGACAAGAAGCCTGACAATAAAAAGAAAATCTTCATCAAAGAAATTTGGTCCTCGCCGATCGTGTTCCGGCGGGCGAGCAAAAACCATACTCTTTGTGACGACGCTAAAGCCTTCAACAGCGAAGCAAAACGTCGAGTGAAGGTTAATCTCGAGGCGAAATTCTCCGGTGTGGTCGAAGGGAACCGAATTCTTGTGCTCGGCGAAGACGAGGATGGGAAGACGGATGACCTCGGCCCAATCTTGGTGAAAATTGACGAGACCTTCTCGAAGGTGAACGGCTCCGAAAGCAAAGTGTTCAAGGCGAATCTGCTTGCACCACTCTCGAAGTCGGACTCTGATGAGGAAGAAGAGAAGCTCCGCAAAAATCACTCTAGCGTCATCCTGAACATCGAGTTGGCTGGCGATGACGCCCGCAAAGCCGTCAAGAACTTTCTCACAGGCGGCGATGCCGAGGTGGCTATTTGGGAGCGCCTTTGGGAGAAACACGAGAAGACGCCGTCAGTCTTGGAATACGACCTTATGCAAACACCGCACCACTGTTCGTGGCATTCGCTTTCCTACGATAGCTGGTCAGAGAAGCACGAAAAGGCGGAGGTGTCCAAATCCGCGCGCTCTGCGCTTTCGCAGATTCGGAATGCAGGAGTCATTGTCGCCAGCAGCGCGCCTATAGAAGATGACGATATCGATCCACCCTGCCACGGTGCAAAGCTGGAGTATCAGAAGATCGTCAAGAATGCCAAGGGGAAGTTCTATTGCACCGGGGAGTACCCCACATGCGGTTCTCCAGGGCCGCTTGAGCTCACCATCGCGGAAAACAAGGTTGAAGAATCAGTGCGCAAAGTGCAGCTGGGTGCCCCCGCCATTGTAACGTCTGGAATGATCGACGCTATAGGTGCGCGTGCTGCAGAACGCTCACCCGTGAAGAAAGAAGGCAATGGGCGCTATGCCTGATTCCACCTTTCTGGCAGAGCGTCGGGAGAACGCAATTGCGGAGTTGGATCGCTTCCTGCGGAATGAATGTGGGGCGGTTCGTCTTCCTGACGCTGTTGCCAGGGAAGTGCCAATGCGGAGCTATGTTGTCGGCTGGGAGTTGGCGCTTCAATGTTCAGAACAGGTCCGTTGTCTGCATGTTTACGTTGATTCCATTTTCCCGTTTTCGATGCCCCGTTTCTTGCTACTTGACCGTCCTCCTTTTCGGACGTGGCCGCACATTGAACCGGATGGTGTTCTTTGCCTTGCGAGCGAAGCCGTATCGATTGACTCTACGGTCCCTTCGGAAGTAGCCAGAAGATTACTGGTGGAGGGCGCTTATCCATTGATTGGCGAATGCGAAACAGGCAGGAACCGCGAGGATCTTCGGTCCGAGTTCCATTCTTACTGGAACTATGACCTGGATGGTGCACTGCCTACATGGAGCTTGCTTGATCCACATGGGCCGAGCAGACAGGTTCGTATCTGGCGTGGTCAGGGTATCTCGATTGTTGGAGAGACTGAGACGAGCATTCTGGGGTGGCTGCGAAATCTGTTTGGAAACAAAAAAACCTTCGACTCTACCCAGGAATCGTGTTTCATTTGGCTGGATCAGCCGCTGCTACCGTCAGAGTATCCTATGCGCGCTGCGGATGTGTGGCACTTGGCTAGCAATGTTCGAGGTGGGCAAGAGTTACTAAGGACCATGGTAGACACGGAGAGCAGTTCATTTTGCCTAGTCTTCGGCGCGATGAGCAATAACGGCCCATGTTTCGGTAGTCTGGGGTTGGCTGCTCCCATGGTGTCCGACGTTCGCGGTCAACGGCGCCGAGATCCAATCAACGACGGATTTAGGACGGGGCATCTTCCTAAGTCGCTTTTAGCTCAGCGCATTTTCAACACGTCGCAGAAGGTATCTCGGGGATGCATTGAGCGGGCGGACGCTTCGTGGATTCACGGGCGCGATCAAGACGGGAGGCAAAATGAACTAAGGGCCTCCCGAATTGCAATAATTGGGTGCGGTTCGATAGGTGGCGCCGTGGCAAAGCAACTCGCGATGGCTGGCCTCGGCGACATCTTACTCATCGACCCCGAGCTTCTCAACTGGTCCAATGTCGGTAGACACATCCTTGGCGCAAATCACGTCGGTACATTCAAATCCATAACACTACAAGCTGAGTTACAAAGAAGCTTTCCGCATAGTCACTTCGGCGCGCGCAAGGACAAGCTAGAACGCGTGCTTGAGGACTCACCCGAGTTGTTACGAGATCGTCACTTGATTTTATGTGCGACAGGAAATTGGAGCGTCGAAAGTCTTCTAAACACGTGGCATCTTGATGAGCGTGAAGTTCTCCATATCGTCTATGCTTGGACAGAACCTAATGCCTGTGCGGGGCAAGCGGTAGCCATTAGGCAAGGGAGCTCCTGTCTTCAGTGCGGAATGTCTCCACGCGGCGACGCCAAACTTACGGTTACGAGTTGGCCGGAATCAAGCAAACTCCTGCACGAGCCCGCATGCGGGGCTGTGTACCAGCCATACGGGCCGGTGGAGCTAACTTGGACAACAGCTCTGACTTCATCTTTGGTGTTAGATTGTCTGCTCGGCAAGGTTTCTGAATCGACTCATCGCATTTGGGCCGGCCCCAGAGCTCTGCTTCGCGACGCAGGGGGGACGTGGTCCCCACATTGGATCGGCGGCAAAGCTGAAAGAGAGTGCGGCGGCTTTCAAGAGGATCGCGCATGGGGAAGGGATGCGAACTGCGCAGTATGCAATCCATTACGCACTTCGGGTCAACAGAACTGATATATCAGATAGGCGAGTCGAATCAGCGTCTCGTGATCTGCCCGAACATCATCAGGTATCTTCAAAAGTACCAACAGAGAAAACCTCTCCAGCCGGAAGCCGGAGGGCAGCTTTTCGCCCGACTGTCCGTTGAGAACGTTGTCATCGGAAAGATCACCGGCCCTCGGAAGACGGATCTGAGGTCGCGCACGCTCTATGTGCCCGACAGGAAATCGGAACAGCAGGAGATTGATCGTTGGCACTCAAAGGGATTTCATTACGTTGGAGACTGGCATACGCACCCGGAAAGTGTGCCCTTTCCGTCGGGAAGTGATCGCGAGAGTATAAGGGATTGCTTTATTAAATCGAAGCATCATCTCTTAGGATTTTTGCTGATGGTTGTTGGATCTGCACCATTTCCTAAAGGTTTATATGTATCCCTAAACGACAACGAGGTCGAGCTTCCGCTTATCCCAATGAATGGTATTTGACCGATTTAGCGGTAATCAGGCTAGCGTGAAGAGCTGGTTGCACTATGCATATTGGCGTGTTAGAAGTGTATCGCTCTCCGATGTGACTCCGTCGGGCCTTCTCGCAGGAAGGCTGGCAGGCGGTGTGTGGATTCGAATCTGGCCGGGGCGCCAAGGACAAACCAAATGGGAATCAAGCTTCTTCATACTGCCGACTGGCACATCGGCGACGCGTTCAAGAGTATCGGCGGAGAGGCCGCCGTGCTGCTGAGCCAAGAGCGTTACTACATGGTCGAAAAGATCGCGCGGCAAGCTGCGACCGGACCGGTAGACGCCGTGCTTGTGGCCGGTGACATTTTTGATTACAACATCGGCAATGAGACCTTTTATAAACTGATCAATGCCATGCGGCACTTCACCGGCGACTGGGTATTAATTCCCGGCAATCACGATTCCGCTTGTGCCGGGTCGATCTGGAAACGGCTGGATACGCTCTCCGTACCCGCAAACGTTCATAGCGTCATCGAGCCTGGCATCCTGCAACTGAAGAACGGGGAGATTCAGATCCTCTGTGCTCCGCTTCAGCACCGTCACGAATCGCGAGACATTACCGCTGGCTGGCCCTCATTAGACACACCCGCAGGAAGCTATCGCATCGGCCTCGCGCACGGAGGCGTACCAGAGAAATTGCCGCCGAACGTGGAGATCGAGAACCGTGTGTCCGTTGACTGTGCCACCACGGCCGGGCTTGACTACCTTGCACTCGGCGACTGGCACGGCATGCTGAGCATTGACGAGCGTACATGGTACGCAGGGACTCCCGAGCCAGAGAGCTTCAGCCAGCCCAATGCCGGCAACGTCTTGATGGTTTCCATTGATGCGCCCGGCGCTTTGCCAAGAGTGGAAGCGATCCGGACGGCCACGCATAACTGGAGCAAGATTAGTTTCGATATCGGTCATCCCGAGGACGTACAGACGCTCGACGGTCTCTTGTCGAGGCTGGGCGACCCAAGCGCGCAGGTGTCACGGCTGACGATCACTGGAGCAGTCGATGTCGCTACGCGCGCGCAGTTGGATAAAGTCCTTGAAAAGTGCGTTGCGCTGTTCCGCTATCTCGACGCCGATCTGTCCGGCCTGACGATAGCGGCGACGGTCGAGGACATGAACCGGATCGGCGCTGCCGGCTTCCTGGCCGAAGCCATCACCCGGTTGCAGGCGATCGCGGCCGATCCGAACAATTCTGATTCGCAATTTGCTCCAGACGCTTTGCAGATGCTGTACCGCTACGCCGGAGAAGCCCAGTGATTCTGCGTCGCATCGAAGTCCGAAACTTCCGGAAGTTGGTCGCCCCCGTCGTGATCGATCTCGACGCTGGCCTGAACGTGATCTTCGGCAACAACGAGGCAGGCAAGTCCACGCTGCTACAGGCACTGCGTAGCGCATTCTTCGACCGTTACAACACGAGCGTTGCCACCGCATACCGTCCCTACGGATCCGAATCACAGCCCGAAGTCACCGTCAATTTCGAGGTGAACGAAATTTCTTATCGTCTCAACAAGAAATTCTGCTCGCCGCCAAAGGCAACCCTGACATGCGGCTCCGAATGCCTGGAAAATGCCCGCGTTGACGAAAAGCTTAAAGAACTGCTGCAGTTCAAAGCTGTAAATGGGCAGAGCCAGCCAAGAGATCACGGGTTGTGGGGCATGCTGTGGCTCAGCCAGGGCGAAGGCTTTGAAGGATTTGCCGCCAATCCCGAAGGCACGCGTACGATTCAGCAGGCCCTGGGCGAAGAAGTCGGGGCCATGCTCGGCGGCGAAAAGGGAGAGGCGGTTCTGAAGCAGGCAACTGAGGATTCGCAAGAGTTCTTCACTCCCACTCTAAGATCGAACAAGGCCTACAAGGAGTTGTTGAGCGATCTGGAAGGTCGAGAGTCCGAGCTCGGGCGATTGAAAAACGAACTCGCCAACTTCGAGCAGCGTCAGCAGCAGCTCGAATCGTCTTCGGAAGAACTTGCCGAACTGATTGCACAGCGCACGCTGGAACTAGCCGCTGAGCGCCATTCGAAGGCCAGTACCGCCGTGGCGGAGATTGAGCAGCTTCGCTCACAGCAGACGGATGCGGACGCCAAAAGGCAGCGAGCAGAAGCCGCGAAGAATCTCGCGGTGCAGAAGGCGGACTCGAGGCAATTGTTGGTGGAGAGCGTTCAACGCCTTGAGCGGGAGATTGAGAAGCAGAGCAAGCGGCTCGAAGAACTGGCTCCGGCGATAGCGAGAGCCAACGCCTCCATTAGTGAGGCATCTGCTGTTGTTTCCGAATGGAAGCAAAAACAGGCGAATCTCCTAAAGGACATTCAACAGCTTCAGGCAGCCATACAAGTCGTTCGCTATTCTGCCGATCTAGCGCGGGCGGAAGCCAGCCAGGTTGCCGCGCAGGCGGCAGCCGCCGCGCGTCAGCGGGTGCTCGGAGAGGCGGCTTTGATCAGCGTCACGAATGCGGATGTAAACCGTGCGAGAAAGCTTGAGACCGCTGCGCTCATGGCAGCGCAGCAACTCGAAAACGTTGCAACCAACGTAACTCTGGATCTGAATCAAGGCATAGTGGTCACGATTGCCGGCGAAGTCTTGAGCGGAAAGGTGGAGAGACATTTTACCGAGCCGGCCACGGTCTTGATTCCTGGGGTAGGCAAAATCACGGTCATTCCAGGAGGCGACCTGGAGCACCTGCGTGAAGAGAAGTCCAACACCGCGGCAGCGGTCAAAGAAGTTCTAAGTGCGATGCACTTCGTCTCAGCCGAGGAAATGGCTTCTGCTCTCGCCAAAAAGACCAACTACGAAGCGGAGGCTGAAAGCCAGCGCGCCCTGGAAAAAATGTCAGCGCCCGCTGGCATTGCCGCACTTTCCACCTCCGTTGCCGAATTGAAAGTGCGACTGCAAGCGGCCATGGCCAGCCTGCAAGGGCCACTCCCAGCTGGTGAGGAATTTGACGCAAAACTACTCAGTGCGAACGAAGAACTCGCTCGCGTGCAAGGAGAACTAAGCAAAGCCGAGCAGGAGGCGGAAGCTCTTTCGGTGGACAAAGCGCGGCTGGCAACAGAATTAGCTGACTGCACAGCCCGTGTTTCCCAATCCTCCAGCGATCTGGAACGCAGCAGCCTCGAACTGACGAACGCTCGTACGGTTGCCTCTGACGCATCGTTGGATCAGGAAGTATTGCTTTCCGATCAGGGATTGACCTCGGCCAATAAGCTCGCCAAGGTCGTAGCCGACGCCCTAGCCGCGCGGAAGCCGCAGGAGGTCGAGCACGAGTTGGAGCAAGCTAAAGCCGCACTCGTAGCCCTCCAGCTGAAGAAGGCGGAGCTGGAAGGCCGCATCCGAGATCTCGGCGCCGAACTTCGAGGTTGGGGGCAGAAGAATCTTGGAGAACAGGTCCGTCGCACGGAGAGCGAACTGGTGGGCGCAAAGCGAACCTTCGAGAGCAAACGCCGCCGCGCCGAAGCTCTGAGGCTGCTGGTGGAAACGATGCGAGCGGCAAAGGAAGAGGCGACTCAAAGCTTCTTGGAGCCAGTGATCAGGCACATGGCCCCGTACATCGACCAGCTTTTTCCAAATGCAAAAGTGCAGATGAAAGACGATTGGCAGATCGAGGAGATCAAGCGTAATGAATTAGCCGAGTCCTTTGATGCACTAAGCATGGGAACGAAAGAACAGCTATCAATCCTTTGCCGCCTGGCGTTGGCCGACGTGATGGCCGACCGTAAGCTGTTCTCTACGGTCATACTCGATGACGCGATTGTCTTCTCCGATGATGAGCGCTTCGCCCGCATGCTGGCCATACTCTCCGCAGCTGCCGCCCGTTCCCAGATCATCTTTTTCACTTGTCGTACGCACGCTTTTGCCGACGTGGCTGGAGCGCACTTGCGCTTGAAGGATTGTGTACAACTGAAGGCGATCGGCACATCACCCGACTGAGGCAGCAAGGAGCCGAGATGAAGAAGAACGGTGCGGGTTACTTGTTCTCGCCGTCAGATCTGATCAAGTACATGCAGTGTCCTTATGTTTCATTCTTGGACCGCTGTTACGTGGACTTTCCGAACGAATTCCAGCCAGATGCAGAGGATGAATTCGTCACGCTCATTCAGGCATGCGGTGATGAGCACGAAAAGGAATATGTAAAGCAGCTGGCGCAGAAAAACGACATTCGCGATTTATCGGCTGAGGGCGACGTACAGCAGGCTACCCTGCGCGCCATGCAGGACGGCGTCCCGGTCATTTATCAGGGAGCCATCGCATATGATGGATTCGCCGGATACTCCGACTTTCTCGTCCGCGTGCCCGGTCCGTCACAGCTTGGCTCATTTCACTATGAAGTGTGGGACACGAAGCTCGCGCGCGAGCCCAAGCCGTACTATCTTATCCAGCTCTGTTGCTACGCGGAGATGCTGGAATACATCCAGGGGGTGCGCCCCGCCGAGGTTGCGGTAATTCTCGGCAACAAGCAGGAACGGCGATTCCGTACCGATGACTACTTCTTCTACTACCGCGAACTGAAGAAAACGTTCGTCGCATTTCAGGAAGGGTTTAGCCGGGAGGTGCCGCCCTTTATCACTGGCAACGAGGACTTTGGCCGTTGGGAAAAACGCGTTCGCGCCGAGCTCACCGAACAGGACCACCTGTCACAAGTCGCAAATATCACGAGCGGCCAGATTGTAAAGCTGCAAGCTGCCGAGGTGAAGACGCGGGCCGCACTGGCCGCGAGGACGGAGCCGGTCAGGAAGATGGCGGAAGCGACCGTGGCTCGGTTGCGCACGCAGGCCCAACTGCAGATTCAGTCCGAGGGAAAAGAAAAGCCGGCATACCTGGTAGTTCCGCCGGATGAGGTCAACCAGCGCCGCGGCCTTCAACTGCTTCCGCCCGCCGCATCCGGGGACGTGTTTTTTGACATCGAAGGCTACCCTTTATATGAGCAAGGCCTCGAGTACCTGTTGGGCGTGGTGTACCACGAAGGAGACGGCTTCAAGTACCGCGACTGGTGGGCACATGATCGCAAGCAGGAGCAGGTGTCGTTTGAATCTTTCGTTTCGTGGGCACATGCACGCTGGCAGGCAAATCCGTCCCTGCATATCTACCACTATGCATCCTACGAAACTGCTGCGTTGCAGCGCTTAATTCGCGTCCACCACTACGGCTGCGGCGACAAGCTAGATGACCTCCTCCGCAACGAGGTATTTGTTGATCTTTATAAAATTGTGCGCCAGTCCATGCTGGTGGGCGAACCACGTTATTCGATCAAGAATATCGAGCACCTGTATCGGGAGAAACGCTCCGGTGAGGTTACGACCGCAGGCGGGTCCGTGGTGGAATACCGGCGCTGGCTGGATTCGAAGCAAGGCCCCGATCCGAACAGCTCTGTCATTCTTGCATCCATTCGCGACTATAACGCCGAGGACTGCGAGTCCACGGCCCAGCTTGCAGACTGGCTCCGCAAACTGCAGGTCGAGCACAACATTGGATATCTTCCGCCTCCGAATCTTCCGGACGGCGAAATCCAAAGCCACGAACCAACCGAAGCAGAAATCCTCGCGACCGAACTTCTCAGCGAGATTCCTGATATCGAGCCGCTTTCGCCGGAAGACCAACTCAAACAGCTTCTTGCGTACCTATTGCAGTTCCACAAACGTGAAGAGAAGCCCATATGGTGGGCCGTCTTTGATTGGGCAAAATCGACCGAGATGGAGTTGATTGAAGACCTGAATTGCCTCGGCGGCTTGCAGCGCACGAACACTCATCGTGGAGAGGTAAAAAGGTCGTGGCGCTACGAATACAGTTTCAATCCCGATCAGGACACCAAACTCGAGGCGGGCGCTGAGTGCCGCTTCGCCCACTCGGTATTCAAGACCATCAAGATCGAAACGCTTGATCGGGAAAAGGGTCTTTTAACCTTCAAACTCGGCAAAGCGCAGGAGGCCACGCCGGACCGGATCAGCCTGCTACCGCAAGAGCTTGTGAAGGCTGGTGCAATTGAAGAATCGATCCTGGAAACCGTCAAGAATTGGCGTGCTGGAGGGCAGTTGCCCTCGGCACTTTCCGATTTGCTATTGCGCCGCAGTCCGAATATCGGAGGCGTGGCCGACGATCCAATAGTAAAGCCCGGAACTGATCTGGTTGCCGGTACGGTCTCGGCGGTGTGCAATATGAACCAGACCACATTGTGCATCCAGGGGCCCCCAGGAACCGGCAAGACCTACACTGCCGCCCGCGCGATCACGGCCTTGTTACAGCAAGGGAAGCGGATCGGTATTTCCGCAAACAGCCACAAGGCAGTTCTTAATCTCGAGAGGGAAGTGGCTGAGGTAGCCGCTCAGAACGGATTTTCCTTACGCGGTATTCATGTCCGGCGCGGTGAGGACCTCGACATCCTGCCTGCGCGCTTTCGATACATCACGCAGGCGAAGGAGGTGGACTGGTCTATGCTGCCGCACGTCATCGGTGGTACGGCGTGGGCGTTCAGTGCGCCGGAGTTCAGCGGCAAATTCGATTACCTGTTCATCGACGAGGCAGGTCAGGTAAGCCTGGCGAACATCGTTGGAATGTGCCGTAGCACGCGCAATCTCGTCCTGATTGGGGACCAAATGCAATTGAGCCAGCCGACCCGGGCAGCGCATCCGGCCAACAGCGGGGTATCCGCGCTCGATTATCTGTTGGACGGCCGAGCGACGATTTCGCCTGAATTCGGTATCTTTCTTAACACCAGCCGCCGCATGCATTCCGCGGTCTGCCGTTTCATTTCTTCCGCTTGCTATGAGGACAGGCTGACCTCTCATCCGGAAACAGACTCGCGCTACCTCTTGCTGAACGGCTGCAAATACCTTGCTAAGCAGGCCGGGTTGCAATTTGTCCCAGTGCCGCACACCGGCAATACCCAGTGCAGCGAGGAAGAGGTCGAGGCTATCGCGCAGATCATCACCGAGCTCACCAGCTCGTCGGTTCTATATCAGGACGGACCCAAACAGAGGCGGTTGTCGGTATCGGATATCCTTGTGATCGCGCCTTACAATATGCAGGTTCGCCGAATCGCTGCACGGCTTCCTGGCCTGCGCGTGGCGAGCGTGGACAAGTTTCAGGGACAGGAAGCACCTGTGGTGATCTACTCTATGGCGGCGAGTTCCGCGGAGGAGTGTCCCCGAGGTATGGACTTCTTGTTCAATCGCAACCGCACCAACGTTGCAATCTCGCGCGCCAAGGCACTTGCCATCGTGGTCGCGAGTCCCGAGCTGGCTCGTGTACACTGCTCGGGCATCGAACAAATGTCACTCGCCAACCTGTTCTGCAGAGTTATCCAAGAAGGCAGCTGCTGTTCCGCACCGCCCGCAGCCGCAGCGTCGAGCTGACAAAACCCGTTCGTCTAGCAGTTGCAGATCACGATATCAAGCTCACGGCCCAGAGCAGTGCATCCTTTTTGAATCACGCGGAAGGCGCGGAATGAATGACCGTAGTCGATTGGCTATAGCCCGCAGGTTTCGATCACTGCTCGAAACGCTGCAACCGACGAAGCGAGAAGCAGATGCAATTGTGAGGCATCAGCTCGTCTTGCGGTCTCGGTTCGGCACCGCGCTTAGCGCATACATACCCTCGTCGTCTCCGTCTTGATGCGGAAGGCCCCAGAGGGAAGGCGAACTGACGATGGATGACACCGATTACCGAAAATTCTACGGTCACGAGAAATACCTGATAGATGAGGTAGGTCCGCGCTTCCGTGAAACAGGGAAGTTGAAACCCGCCGATTTTTATACGCTCTTGATTTGGAAAGCCGAACGTGCCAAGAACCTCCACAAGAAACGCCTCACAGAGTTAGCTGGTAGCTATGAAAAAGCTGTTCACAAGATCGCATCGGAATTGCGCAAGATCACCAACGACAAGGATCGGCTTGAAATTCTGATGAGGAACTGGCGGTTCTCGCTCCCAACGGCGAGTGCCATTCTAACGGTTTTGTATCCCAGCGTTTTTACTGTTTACGATTGGCGTGTATGCGATGAGGTCGGAATCGACTATGAACCATGGTGTTCTCGATCGTTTTCAGATGCATTGTGGAGCCACTATGAATCTTTCAAACAGGCAGTAATCGACCAATCGCCTGCTCACCTCAGTCTGCGAGACAAGGACAGGTTCCTGATTGGCCGCTCAACGCGCAAGAGCATAGAGCAGGACTGCAAGTCTTGAATTCCCCTTCACAAGGCTTCCACGACGGCGGGAAAGCCGGATGAGGCTCATCGGCAGAGCCAGTGAAGCCGTATTTGACGGGTGACAACGATACCCCGTCTCGCTAGAACTCACCACCCCGCCTTCTCCGACTGGTCGATGCACTTCACGACTCGGCGAGCGTGTGCCGATTCAGGCATCTTTTAATCGTTCATTTTCAGCTTCTTCCATTGGGCCAGGCAAGCTATCATTGCTTTCTTGAGCTATTCATAACTCTGCTGGCGGATGTTCAACCGGAATGCGCACATTGGCAACAACGAATCGGACTCGTCGCCCCGCTTTATCCTCAAATGGCTCGCCTACGGTCGAATCCGTGGTGGCGACCATCCGTGCTCTTTGGACGGCTGCGGAAGGAGCAAATGCGGGAGAAAAAGCCAAGCTCAAGCAAGACATCGCGCAGACTGTCAACGGCTTGAAAGGCCGGATCGAGAGTCGCCTGGGCAAGTCCCTGGCCGAAGTCGCCAAGCAGCCAGTGCTCTTCGACGAGTCGGATCAGCGGCAGCCACATCAAACCGAGATCGCCGTGCAGTCGTCGCTGCCGAGGTTCGCAGAGCCAGTCCTCCGCGTATGTACCAAGGACGTCGCTGCCCATGCCCTTCAGCATCTTCCGCAGGCGATAAAGTACAACTCGATCAAGGACTTTCGCCACTACCTCATCGAGACGCTCCGGTTTAACTCCCAGTCAACCCGTCGCCGCTCGGCCAATTACATCATTAGCAGGTTCTTTCCAGGCGAGTCCTACAACGAAGATTTGCCACACTTTGCCGCCGCTACAGCCGGGAAGCCAGCGCTTGGCGAAGCCCTCTTTTACCTGACGTGCCGAACTGAGAAAATCGTGTCTTTGGTCGCCGAAGAGATCGTCTTCCCATCGCTCGCCCAGGGTGGGGTCAGCCGAAGTCGTCTCCGTGAATATATCCAGTCGCATTTCCCGCAATCGAAATCGGCAGATCAAATTAGCCAGTCCATCATCCGTAGTTACCAGTTGTACGGCATCGGCAGCTCGGACCGCACACGCCTGAATGTTTCACTGCGGGAAGGCTGCCTTGCGTCGTTCGCCTACGTCCTGCATCTTGAGTTTCCCGAGCCGGGAATGCACGCCTTCGAGAGGATGGCCGACGGCCCGATGCACAAGTGGCTCCTGTGGGATGAGCAGTGGATGATCCGG